>Ga0315274_10008355_pt1 | contig 14992 bp, 13 predicted proteins | sample YL17G02_20_MG_FD_203700 | JGI IMG/M metagenome (GOLD analysis project Ga0315274, IMG submission 203700) | Sediment microbial communities from Yellowstone Lake, YNP, Wyoming, USA - YL17G02_20 | ecosystem: Environmental > Aquatic > Freshwater > Lake > Sediment | place: USA: Wyoming | collected... | reverse complement strand
TTTGGATAATTTTATTACAAAACAAAAATCTTTAATCACGCTTCTTTTTGTATTTATTATCAGTTTACTGGGTATGTTCTTCCTCTCAAGATTAAAGATACATTATACAATTTTAATTATTTTAGGAGTAATTATTGCCTATTCATTTTTTGGAATATTTTTGTTCCAAAGATTTAATTATATTACAGATTTCTTTTTCTTTCCACTATCACTTATTATTTTTACAGGATCAGGGATAGGCATGAATTATATAGAAGAGAGAAAACAGAATGCTTATCTCATCAATGCTTTCGGTAAATATGTAAATAAAGACCTTCTAAGTGAGATAATTCAACGCAAGAATCAACTAAATCTCGGGGGGGAAAAGAAAGAGATAACAGTTTTCTTTAGTGATATCAGAGGGTTCACAACTATAAGCGAAGGACTGCCTCCAGAAGAGCTTGGTTCTTTTATTAATAAATATCTTACACAAATGACAAAAATAATTCTTGAGCATAAAGGAACAATTGACAAATTTATTGGTGATGCAATTATGGCTTTTTGGAACGCCCCATTATCAGAAAAAGACCATTCTCTTTTAGCATGTACAAGCAGTATAGCGCAGCTTAAAGCTTTAAAAGAACTAAATAAAAAATTTACTGAAAAAAATCTCCCTACTCTGGTAATAGGCTGTGGCATACATACCGGCGAAGCTGTTGTGGGCAATTTTGGAAGTGAAGACAGATTTGATTATACAGCTTTAGGTGATACAGTAAATATAGCTTCAAGATTAGAAGGATTGACAAAATATTACGGAGTTAGCATTATCATTTCAGAGCCTACATATAATCTGATTAAAAATCATCTGAATTGCAGAAAACTTGATGTTGTAAAGGTAAAAGGCAAAAAGAAACCGCTTACAATTTATGAATTATGCATGGAAAAAGAGGACAGATTCACAAAACAATACGAAAAGGCCCTGGATTTATACTTTAAACGCGAGTTCAGAGAAGCCCATGAAGAATTTAAAAAAGCTAATGATTTAAAAGAAGGAGATATTCCTTGCCAGTTATTCTTGAAACATTGCAAAGAATATATCAAGACTCCCCCAGAAAAAGATTGGGACGGGGCTTTTGAGATGAAAACAAAATAAGTTCGATGCAGATTCTTCTTAAGGGTAAACCTTTAAAACAACTCATTTTTTATACTATCGAAGCGCTGGTGGTTTAACGGTAGAATCTCTGCCTTCCATTAATACTTTTGTGAAGAAAGCAGATGGTCCGGGTTCAACTCCCGGCCGGCGCATATAAAAAGACTGGAAAAATAAAATTTTTCGTCAAAGTCTTTTTCAGGAGAAAAAGCCTAATGGAAGAAAAAAAGGAAAATCCAGAGCAACAAACAAGAAAGTTTAATTTTAATTATGATAAATATTACAGAATACTTCTTGTAATTCCTCTTATTATCCTTTTAGCTTCTCTGATTTATCTTGGAATTTTTTATTCTAAGCATGGGGATATTCTCTACAAAGATGTTTCCCTATCAGGAGGAACCTCTATAACTATTAATGGAGAAATAGACCAAGGCCAGCTTGAAGGCCAATTAAAAGCAAAATTTCCAGATGTTTCTTTTACAAAACTGGAAGACGTTGCCTCTAGAAAAGAGATAGCCCTTATAATAGAAAGTTCAGCCTCTCCCGAGGAATTAAAGCCAGAGATAGAAAAAATTTTAGGCTATGAACTAAATGAAGAAAACTCCAGCACAGAATTTACAGGTGCTGCATTAAGCCAAAACTTCTATAGGCAGCTTATCATAGCATTAATTATCTCTTTTGTTTTGATGTCTATTGTTGTTTTTATTCTTTTCAGGACTTTTGTTCCAAGCGGCGCCGTTATCTTTTCTGTATTTGCAGATGTTACACTCCCCCTTGTTATTGTTGATATACTTGGAATAAAGATTTCTGCAGCTGGAATAGCAGCCTTCCTAATGCTTATAGGGTATTCTGTTGATACAGATATACTCCTAACTTCCCGAGCCATCAAATCAAAAGAAGGTTCCTTAAATATGAGGATTTTTGGAGCATTCAAAACAGGTTTCTTTATGACCTTAACAGCATTGGCTGCAGTTCTTCCTGCATTTTTTTTATTTACAGGTCTTCCCGATACATTCAGGCAGATATTCTTGATACTTGCAATAGGCTTGTTTGCCGATATTCTTAATACATGGCTGACAAATGCCAGCATAATTAAATGGTATTGTGAGAAAAAAGGAATTAAATAAAATGAAATTAGGATTAAGGATATGGATACTTATCGTTGTACTCTTTTTGGCTTTACTCTCAATAGCCCCTTGGAAATTTTTTGATAATGGCGTTTTAATAAAAAGCGTTGAAGTAAATTCTTCTGCTTTTGAACAAGGATTAAGGCAAGGACAGATCATAAATTCTATCGACAACCAAAAGGTAGAGACAATACAGGATTTTTCAGAAGTAATGGGTGAAAAGAATTTTTCTTCTAATCAAAGCATTAAAACAATAATCTCTACAAATGAAGGAGAATTTGTACTATTTGATAATAAAGTACCCGAAATCACAGTTTCTTTATTGCCGAACTCAAATCTAAAAACTGGCCTTGACCTTTCCGGAGGATCAATGGCTATAGTCAAGGCAAAAGACAAAGATCTTTCTCGCTCTGAGATAAATGACCTTATAGATGTGGTAAGTAATAGGCTTAATGAGTATGGAATTGAAGATGTCCAAGTCTCTTCTGTATCTGATCTCCAAGGAAACAATTTTATGAAAGTTGAGATTGCAGGAGCAACACCAACAGACCTTAGATATCTAATATCTCAACAAGGAAAATTTGAGGCAAAAATAGGAAACCAAACTGCATTTATAGGTGGAGAAAAAGACATAACATCTGTTTCAAGATCAGGGCAAGAGGCATACATAGAAACCTGCCAGCAAGCACAAGAAGGATATTTTTGCAATTTCAGATTTACAATCTACCTCAGTGAAGAGGCTGCAAAACGACATGCCGATATAACTAAAAATCTTTCTGTAAATGTTACACAGCAGGGAAGATATCTCAATCAAACTCTTGATCTTTATTTGGATGATAAACTCGTGGATAGCTTGCTTATAGGGGAAGATTTGAAGGGAAGAGTAACAACCCAGGTTTCAGTTTCAGGACCAGGCACAGGAGCCACAGAAAAAGAGGCCTTTACGAATGCAGAAGAAAACATGAAACAGCTTCAGACCATACTTATTACAGGAAGTCTTCCCTATCAGCTTGAAATAGTAAAATTAGATACTATTTCCCCAAACTTGGGAAAAGAATTCACAAAGAACATCATTTTCCTTGGTCTGGCAGTATTCCTGATAATTTCAGTAATCCTTTTTATTAAATATAGAAAAATAAAGATTACTCTTGCGGTAATATTGACTATGTTTTCAGAAGCTTTCGTTACCCTTGGAGTTGCTGCTTTTATAAGCTGGAATCTTGATGCTCCCTCAATCGCAGGACTAATCGCAGGAATGGGAACAGGAGTAAATGACCAGATAGTTATCATAGATGAGTCTGTTTCAAATACACATCTGAACATGAAAGAAAGGATTAAGAGAGCCTTATTCATTATTTTTGGAGCTTTTTTTACCATAATTGCTGCAATGCTCCCTCTTTTTTGGGCTGGAGCAGGAATGCTGAAGGGGTTTGCTTTGACAACAATTATAGGGGTAAGTGTCGGAATTTTCATAACAAGACCGGCTTTTGCCAGCATTATAAGACAGATGGGGGAATAAATTCTTCTCTGTTTGTATTTATGTTTTTTGCCATCATAAATGTTATAAACTATCTTTTAAAATAATCATTATGAAAAAAGCATTAATTACAGGTATCACAGGACAAGACGGCAGCTATCTGTCAGAATTCTTGCTTGAAAAAGGTTATGAGGTTTGGGGGATGCATAGGCGTTCAAGTGTTGATGAACATTTTGGCAGAATTAGCCATCTAGAAGGCAAAATCAACTTAATTTGTGGAGACCTTTTAGATTTATGCTCTATTCAAAGAGTAATTAAAGAAGTAAAACCAGACGAAATTTATAATTTGGCCTCCCAATCACAAGTAAGGCATTCTTTTGACCAACCTCATCTGACTAATGAAATAAATTGGATTGGTGTTGAAAGATTACTGGATGTTATTAGGAAATATGCACTTAATTCAAGATTTTACCAGGCTTCTACAAGTGAAATGTTTGGAGATGCGACTGAAACTCCCCAAAATGAAAAGATACCGTTTAATCCTGTAAGTCCCTACGGAGAATCCAAATTAAAGGCTCATAAGGCTGTTAGAAGGGAAAGAGAGAACGGGCTATTTGCCTGTAATGGAATACTATTCAATCACGAATCTCCTCGAAGAGGATTGGAATTTGTAACGAGAAAACTTACAGATGGGCTATCAAGGATTAAACTAGGCTTGCCACAGAGAGTCACAGGAAAAGATTATATTGAAGTGGGCAACCTTGAAGCTAAAAGAGACTTCGGATTTGCTGGAGATTATGTTAGAGCCATGTGGTTAATGCTTCAACAGGAAAAACCCGATGATTATGTAATAGCAACAGGGGAAAATCATTCAATAAAGGGGTTTTTGGAACAGGCTGCGGAAGTATTAGGAATAAAAATTAACTGGGAAGGTAAAAATGAAGAAGAGGTTGGCTATGATCAAAATAATAAAAAAATAATTCTTATAGACAAAAGATTATTCAGGCCGGTTGAAATTAACAGCCTAATAGGGGATTCTTCAAAAGCAAAGAAGGTTTTAGGATGGAAACCACAGGTTAATTTTACAGAACTTGTAAGGATGATGGTTTTAGCAGATTATGGGAGATTGAGGAAGATGGGGGAATAAACAGGAACCTCAAAGAATAGTAAGGTATGTTCTAAATCCGGATTTCATAAAGGCTAAAAAGCAGAAATAACTAACTTTCTTATGGGTTTGAAAAAAAAGGAAAAGGGAAATTTTGTTAGGAATCTAGTAAAAAACCTATTCTTCGGAGGGTTGACAGGAGTTATAGCAAAAATAGGAGCACTTATTTTTACAGTATTGATTGCAAGAAATTTTTTGCCAGAACTTTTTGGAGTTTATTCTCTAGCATTGACTATTGTATTAAGTTTGTTTATAATTTCAGATCTTGGGCTTGGTAATACTCTGGTTAGATATCTGGCTGAGAGTATTGGGAAAAAAGACAAAAAACAAGCAAGATCAAGATTTTGGTTTCTATTAAAATCTAAGGCTCTTTTATCCTTAATTGTCGCATTATTTCTCTTCTTCGGCGCAGGATTGATATCATCTTTTTTTGGAAAACCAGAACTCATATTGCTTTTAAAAATTGGAAGTATTTATTTATTTGCCAGCGCATTTTATCAATTAACAATTAATGTTTTCTTTTCATTTCAGAAAATGGAATATTCTACAATACTAGAATTAATCTTCCAAACATCAAGGGTAGTTTTATTATTTGTTGTCTTCTCTTTCTTTAAGTCCATTGAAAGTATATTTGTAGTTTTGACTCTTTCTGTAATACCTGCTTTGATTTTTTCAACAGGAATTCTTATCAAAAAATATCCTTTTTTATTAAAAGGAAAAAAAGAAGTTGTTGAAAGGAGAAGGATGCTTAAATTCTCAGGATTTATGGCATTAAGTTCTTTTACTGTTCTTATTTTTACAAACATAGATAAATTGGTTCTTGGATATTTTTTAACTTCAGAATTTATTGGTTTTTATACAGCCATTCTTACAGTAATTGGAGGAGTTTTGGGTTTTATGGGTGTTACTTCTATACTTTTTCCTATTTTCACGCAACTTAAGGGAGAGAGACTTAAAAAAGCTTTCAAGCAATCATTTCATTATATTTCTATACTAATCTTCCCCGTAGTAATAGGGTTAGCCTTCATAATCTTACCCCTATTAAAAGTATTGTACGGTTCTGAATATGTTCCTCAGCAGTATGAATTTTCTTTGCTCTTAACATCTATCTTTTTAAGTTTAATCCTGTTAGAAACTACTTTTTCTGCGTTATATACCCATCTTTTAAATGCTAAAGAAAAACCAAGAATTTCTGCATTCATTAATCTTACTACATCGATAGCAAATATTATACTTAGTATTATTTTTGTATATTATCTAATAAAAATAAATCCTTCTTATGGCCTTATAGGTGTCTCTGCTGCAACATTTATAAGCAGATATTCTGGGATGTTTGTAATGGTTTTCCTATCTAAAAAGAAAATAGGAATTGCTCCAAGAAAAGATTCAATCTTTAAACCATTATTCGCCAGCCTAATAATGTTAGCCTATCTTTTTGTCTTTAATTATTTTATACCTTTAAATATTTTTACAGGATTAATCATGATATTTAGTGCAGCAATTATTTACTTTTCAATCATTTTCCTATTAAAGGCAATAACAATTTCAGAGGTAAAGAGGATGTTTCGAATGATTGGAAATAATGACAAAGTTATAGATTAATTACTTTTCTAAAATTACAATCAAATGTTCCGCAAGAGAAGGGTTTAACTCAGCCCATTTTTCAAAAAGAGATCCTAAAATTCTATCACGATTTTTAGAATAAATAACAAAATTCCCAGAAAATTTAAATTTTTGAAACTTGGATTTGCTTATTATCCCTTCAAAAACCTTTTTAGTGTAAAATCTGTAATGGTATTCTCCAAGAACATACCGGGGATTAAAACCAAATAACATTAAAAATCGATTCTTTAATGAAATTAAATTAGGAGTAGTTATAATTAGAAGCCCCCCTTTCTTTAATATCCTATAACATTCATTCAAGAAACCAATATCATCAAATGTATGCTCAATAACCTCTCCCGCGACTATAATATCAAAGGTATTATCTTTAAGCGGAAATTTATTATTTACATCATGAACTTTAACATCAAGTCCTTTTTTCTTTGCCTTACTTGCGGCTCTTTTCGAAATTTCCAAACCTTGAGTTTTCCATCCTGTCTTTTTTGCTAATTGCAAAAATTCTCCTCCACAACACCCAATTTCCAAAAGTTCCCCTATTTTCCGAGAAGTTAATATTTTTCTTATTTTCCTATATCTCGAATCATTCACATTCGCAACATACTCATCAAAATTCTTTTGTTGTATCTGAATATTTTCTTTCATAGTCAAGCTAAAAAAATTTCTTTTATATACTTAATTGTACATCACAAAACCCAATGATAATCATGAGTATAATCATAATCTCTTTCGTAAACCATTTTCAAATTATATTTTGCACAAAGTTTTAAAGTATCTTCATTGAAAGACCACCATCCTGGAACAAATTCTTTTGGGACAACATTTAATTCCTTCTTCATCCATTTAAGAGATTCTTTGAATAACTTGTCTTGTTCTTTATAGCTAATATTGTTCATAACATGACTTATATGAATATGGGGTTCTAATTTTTGATTATGATTAAGCAACCATTTATACCTTTCTTTTAAGAGCCTTGAAACTTTCTGTCTAGACATTCTAATATTGAATTCGGATCTAAAATAATGCATATTTGTAGGAGTCATAACATACCATTTTAGAACTCTCTTCTTTTTTACTTCTTCCTGAATTTTTCCCCATATAGAATCAATCATTATTGCTTCTGTGTGAACAGTTAAAGGTTTAAATCTAGAGATGAACCAATCAAAACTTCTTTTAATCGCTTTAATGTAGTCTCGTTTAATTCTCATTTTAAGTTATTTACTTTTTTGCTTTTAATTATTATGGTTTCTCCAAATTGTGGAGGAGTCAAAAATCTAGGGAAAATCGATTGACTATGATAAATTATGCCATTACTAGTTTTTTTAATAATTTTAAATCCATTTTTTTTTAGTATTTGGACCAGTCTTGGAAAATTAAAATCAATTATATGTCTTTCAAAACTTTCATCCTCAGAAGGTTCTGCACAATATTCAGGAAGTTGTCCCACAAATATCTTAAACCTATTTTTAAGAGAGCATATATTTGGTGTAGAGAGTATCAAAAACCCCCCCTTTTTTAAGACTTTATTACATTCTTTAATAAATTTAATCGGATTGTAAATATGTTCTATTATTTCTCCTGCGATAATTATATCAACAGAATTATTCTTAAGAGGAATGCCCTTATCTAAATCGCAACAAATATCTGGAGAATATTTTTTGACTCCATCTAAACGCAATGTCCTTTTTGTTTTTATTCCTTTAGAAATTGGTAAACGACCTGCCCCAATATCCAAAATTATCTTATCATCAGCATTACCTATCAATAATCGCATCTTTCTGTATCTAATTTTTGTTTGAAGAGGCAAGTTTTTTTCCATAAAATAATTTTTTTTAAACATCATAGTCCATTTAGAATAATCTATTTATTAATCTTTCTTGGGCTCTATTATTGCCCAAATTTCTTCAGAAAGTGTATCTGGAGTAGGTATTGTTTTTGATCTTAGTGATTCTCGTTTATTAGAAGTCATTTCTAAAATTTTATATTGCGCATTAGAAATTACCTTTTTTAATCTTTTTTTTGTAAAACACCAAAGCCTCTCGCTAAAAGGATCAACAGGCTCCAAACCAAACAAAGTCTTGAATCTTCTTTTTGCAGAATTCACATTTCTTACCTCTATTATAATCCTTCCATCTTTATTTAAATTTTTTTTAACCCGTATTAAAACTTCTTCTGGAGCAGTTGGAATTTCCTCTAAAATACCTATTAATAGAATTGTGTCATACCTTCCTTTTTCTGTCATAACATCTTTTAACAAAAATTTCCCTTTTGGATAATTTGACTTTGCAAAATCTATCCATTTTTTGTCTATATCTATACCCACAACATCAAACCCTTTTTCTGAGAAATATTTTGTAGTAATGCCACTATTACATCCAACATCTAAGACTTTTTTTCCTATAACATATTTTTCAATTTTTTTAAGAGATTTTAATCTCCTATCCATTCCAATTCTTATATTCATTATAAATTCATTGTAATATTACTTATAAATTTTCCTTCATATCAATCTTTATAAATTATCATTCACCCATCAAATTATGAAACAAAAAATTTCTGCAATAATGGTTCTTCACAATGAAGAGACGTTAGTTAGAAGAGCTTTAGAGAGCATTAAGGGAGTTGTAGATGAAATCTTGATTCTTCACGACGGACCATGTAGCGATAATAGCATAAAAATTTGTAAAGAGTATACAAAAAAAGTTTTTATAAATAAAAAAAATGTGGGCCTTCCTGGCCCAATAATTCCTATTCTTTTGAGAAAAGCGAAAGGTCCTTGGATACTTAAAATTGATGCCGACGAATTTTTATCCACTGAAATGCGAAAAAATTTAAGAAAACTAGCTCAAAATTTAGAAGTTGATGGCTATACTTTTCTATGGCTCTGGTGGGACGGAAAAAAATATGTTACAAAAAACTGGCCCAGAAAACCATCTCTTTATAGAAAATCAAAAATATCTTATTTAGGGTTCCCTCATTTTGATGACCCTAAGATAAATGGCAAAACAGTTGATACAAATTATCAATTACATCACAAACCAATAATAAAAAAATCATTATTTAATTGGTCAGATTTTGTAAATAAAAGTTTGAAAAGATACGGAAGATTACAAGCAGAATACACATTGAAAGATTTTAAGTCCCTCGATAAATTTAATTGGTTTGAAAAAGATTATTCTTTCGCAATTAGAATTCGGAGAAAATATCCCTTATTATCCGCATGTCCTATGGCGATTCTTGCCTTTTTTCGAATAATGTTATCCAATAATGCATGGAAAGAAGGTCTCCCAGTGTTTAAGGAAGCAGTGCAATCCACTCTATATTATCTTTGGTTAGGGTGGTACATTTACAAATTCAAACGAAAAAATTAATCCTTCTTTTTAATACACAATAATATCTATATCAGGATCAATTAGCATCCCTATACAAATACCCAAAAGAAGATTAAAATCTTTTTTTTGGGGTTCCGGTAAAATCCTAATTATCGCAACACTTAATATTAGATTTATGTCTACATTATAAGCTATCAGTCTGAATGTTATTTCTTTCTTTTAACTTACCTCCTTTTTAATAAGAATGGTAACCCACTTTATTTTATAATGATTTTACAAGAGTCTCAAATTGTTTTTTAAAATTTTGCAATTGTTTTTCTTCGCTATAAAACTTACTTCCCTCTTTAAATTTTTTAGATAAATTTTGTCTTTCTTTTAAACTTTTGTTGAAATATTCTATAATTTTCTTACTAATTATTTTTTTATTTAATGGAACAACAAACTTAGAATCTACCATTTCAACAGCTTCTTTTGCCCCTGTGAATTTTGAAACGATACAAGGCAATCCTGCAGCCATAGCTTCCAAAATGGCGATTCCAAAAGATTCACCCCTGCCTAAGCTGGCATAAAGAGAATTATTTTTAAAAATCTTGAGCATCTCAGAGTTTTTCAATCTACCAACAAACTTCACATTTTCTGGGATAACATTATTTTGAATAAACTTTTTATAAAATCTACCAATTATCATAAAATCTATATTTTTATTTTTTTTTGCAACTTCAATTAAGACATCAACGCCCTTGCAATAAATATCTGGGCCATGGCCTATAAAAAGTACCTTTCTTTCTATAAGTTTCGGTTTTATTTTTAATAGTTTTTTATGAAAATCTTTATCAATAAAAACATCAATTCTTTTAAATGGGCCAGAATAATATTTTTTTAATAAACTTTCTTCAAATTTTCCTACACAAACTACACCATCAAGTTTATTCATCAATCTTTTAAAAATAAATGTTTTTATTTTTGGTCTTGTTTCAATTTTCCCCTTCTTAATATTAAATCTAATTTTTTTATCTAAATAAAATAACCGAGGGTCAGAAAAAAGATTAATAATTTTTGAATCTTTATTCAACTTTCCAATCATCCTTAAAATAATCAATTTGAAAAACTCCCCCTCACTAAAATAGAAATCATAATTTCTTGGAATTTTCCAAGACATCCCTTTTATATCTGCACCGATACTTTCAGCAAATTTTCTATGGACTGGATGATTTCCAGTATAAAGATACAAAATTTTTTTATTTCTCATAATCCTTTTTAATTAATCAATCTTTTATATAAATCCTTCGAAAATTTATTTTCCCACCAATTACTAGGCCGCCTCAACATATGAGTAACATCATTTTCATATTGCGGAATTATAGGCCATATTGTTTTCAAATTTTCAAGAATTTTACTAGAGTCTATTTTCCAAACTTTTAAATATTCATAATTAATCAAATTTAAATGAAAATTCCACGAAAAATTGACATTGGTTGCGGAGGATGTAAAAGAAAAAATTTCTTTGGGATTGATAAGTTTTACTTCCCTGGTGTTGATAAAGTATTTGATATAGAAAAAGGTATCCCACTAAAAGACAATACCGTTGAAGAAGTTTATACTTCCCATTTTCTCGAGCATGTTGATAATCTTGAATTTATATTCCAAGAAATTTTAAGGGTTTGTAAGCCGAATGCCAAAATAACGATTAAAGTACCTTATTTTTCAGGCAGATCTGCCTTTTTTGAATTCCATAAACGTTTTTTTAGATATAGCAGTTTTCAAACTTTTGAAGAAAGAGCAGATAGTATGATTCCAGGGAAAAATGTAAGAATTAAAATAATAAAAAGAAGGCTCATATTTTTAAGAAAACCTTATCTGCCACTCAATGGATTGTTAGAATCCCTTATCAACAGCAATCCCAAATTAGTAACTTTATATGAAGAAACATTTTTAAGAAATCTCTTTCCTGCGTATGAGATGTATTTTGAATTAAGAGTAGTAAAATAATCAAAAATTCTCTTTTAATCCCAATTTCTTTTTTATTGGGACTTCAAAGTCATGAACCTTTTTCATTTAAAATCTATAAATTATCTATTTATAATTATTTGTTAACCCAAAGCGACTTTTTTCCCACGTTTATGGTGTCTAAAAAAAGTCTTCTTATTTTATTATTCATCTTGATATATTAAATTACCAATCCTTCTTAGCTTTTCTATAATTGATTTATGAATTTGATATATCTTTTGCATAAAGAATTAATTCAATAATCTCTCTGAATGCACCTTTTCCTCCTTTTTTTGTTGTGATATAATTGGCTATTTTTTTAACCTCAGGATAAGAATCATTAACTGCTACACCAATTCCAGCTTCTTTAATACATTCCAAATCATTTACATCATTACCTATATAACAAACTTCCTGCATAGTTAAATTTAATTTTTTTACTTCTTGTTTAAATAAATCTAATTTACTATCAACCCCATAAAAAACCCTTATACCTAATTTTTTACATCTTGCTTCAACAACTTTATTTTTTTCCTTTGAAATAACCAACATTTTTCCTCCTTTTTTTTTATAATATTCTACACCTAACCCATCTCCTCTATCACACCTTACAGATTCTTTTCCATTTTCATCCACTATAACTTTGTTGTCTGTCATGACTCCGTCAAAATCAAATACAATTAATTTTATTTTTTTCCAATCAGCCGAATCTATTTTTGGTTCCATTTTTTTATTTCTTCTGTTTAATTATTTTTTTCTTGCGTAAAGAGTTATTACGCTACCATAAAATGGGGGAGAAACCTTGGATGTATCAAATAATCTCATTAGGTTTTCTTTTGTAAAGTATTCTGTATTAAAAAAAGGATATTCTATTTTATCCACAATAAATCCATTATCTTCTAATAATTGTTTGAGACTGAAATCACTAAATAAGCTTATGTGTGTTTTATCATGAAGAAGTCTGAAATTTTCTCCAAATCTTCTGGCAGCACCTGAATCAAAATTAGGTGTTGCTATTATTAAATGTCCATGAGTTTTCATAATTTTATTTATTTTTCTTATGAAATCAATAGGGTCAAGCACATGTTCTATGACATGATTGGAATAAACTAAATCAAAGAATTCCTCAGGGTAGGTGTCTGTTTTTAGTACTCCTATATGGATATTGGGAATATATTTTTTTGCAGTTTCTGCTGCTTTTCTTGAAACTTCAAGACCAAATTTTTCCCATTTATTATCATCAATTGCGGACATGACAAATCCTGCTCCGCACCCGATATCAAGTATCTTTCTTTCTTTTCTATCATCATATAAATTATTAATGAACTTAATTTCATCCTTGCAGAATTCTATTTTATGGTCTTTTTCTTTTGAAATATCTCTTAGTTTTCCGTCAGGGTCTTTTTTTGGGCCATAATAATCTTCAAAATCTCCGTCATATTCTCTTTTTTTGAAGTATTTTCCTTCTTCCTCTCGGACTTGTTTTATAAGAACAGATTCCGCAATATTCATCTCTTCTAGAGTATCAATATCTAATCCATTAATTTCTGGGACCTCTATTTCTGCATACGGCTTTACTATTCTGTTTTTCTCTTTTTTTAGCGCCTCAATATTAGTTATCCAAAAACAACCAGTCTCCATTTTTCTTGTTTTTTTATCTGTACTCATTGGTCTGCTTATAATGTCATCGTCATCCAGAAAAAATCGTTTACATTTAGAATATGTTAACACACTTTTTATTTTCTTGTCCTTAATAGCTTCTAATCCTTTCTTAAGGAATTCAGGTTTATTTAAAGCATTTGTTGGCTGAAGAAGAATAACATTATCAAAAATTTCTCCCTTTTTTTCTAGTTGATCTATAACAAACAAAAGCGTGTCTTCTGTTTTTGATTTTGAACCCGATATTTCTGGAGGTCTTATAATTACTTCAGCACCAAAACTTTCAGCAATTGCCGCATATTCTTTACTGTCAGTGGCCACAACTACTTTATCAATTCCTTTTGTTTTTTTTGCACAGTTTATCTGATAGTATATTAATGGATGTCCTGCCCATAATTTTATATTTTTATGCTTAAGTCTTTGACTCCCTGACCTTGCAGGAACTATTGCTAAATTTTTCATTTTCTTTCACTTTTCATTTTTTATAAGTCATTAATTCTTCTTAACTTTTCAATTATTAGTTTTTCAGAATCAAATACCTTTTTATCTGGATCTCCCAAATATTCCCCAGTTAAACGCGCTGCAGTACATATCATTTCAAGACCTTTTCTTTCTAAACTTGATGATTGATCACTTCCGTACATTGATCTATCTAAGGTAATATGTCTTTCTAAAACACAAGCACCTAGTGTGGCTGCCATGATTGTTGGAACAACTCCTGGTTCATGACCACTGTATCCTATTGGGCAATTAAAACATTTTTTAAGGGTTTTTATTACATTTAAATCATGTTCTTTTTTAGGGGTTGGATAAGTTGATGTACAATGAAGTAAAATTAAGTTTTCTTCTCCTAAAAAACTTACTGCTTTGTTAATTTGATCCATTGTACTCATTCCTGTTGAAAGTATTACTGGCTTACCTGTTTCCTTTATTCTTTTTAATAATCTTCTATTAGTTAAAGAAGCAGAAGCAATTTTATAACAAGGGATATCAAATTTTTCTAAAAAATCTACACTGCCCAAATCCCAAGGAGATGCAAACCATATAATCTCCTTTTCTTTACAATACTTATCAATTTCTTTATAATCATCTTCTCCAAATTCTAAAGCGTATTTTTGATCTCCAGTTGTAGTTGGTATTTTTGATGAAAGAAAATTCTTTTTAACAAATTCTTTTAACAATTTTTCTCTTTCTTTTGGAAGAGCTTTTCGATTTATTGCATCACAAAGAACATCTGTAGGTATCTCTCTGGGTTTAATTAATTCTTCTGGACTATAAACAGATTTTATTGTTCTTTTTTGGAATTTAACTGCATCACACCCAGCATTAACAGCCATATCAATCAACTTTTTAGCAATTTCAACAGAGCCATTATGGTTTATTCCTATTTCTGCAATAACATAAATAGGATATCCAGAACCTATATTTTTGCTACCAATAGTCACATGGGGCTGCATCGACATAGGAGCATATTCCTTAAGTAACCCTGTAAGAAAT
>Ga0315274_10008353_pt1 | contig 14997 bp, 15 predicted proteins | sample YL17G02_20_MG_FD_203700 | JGI IMG/M metagenome (GOLD analysis project Ga0315274, IMG submission 203700) | Sediment microbial communities from Yellowstone Lake, YNP, Wyoming, USA - YL17G02_20 | ecosystem: Environmental > Aquatic > Freshwater > Lake > Sediment | place: USA: Wyoming | collected... | reverse complement strand
GCGGCATCGGGCTCGTCTGCATCCCATATTTGACGGCGTTTTCGACTATGGGATGAATAACGAAGCTTAAGATCGGATACTCCTCAGATTCCGGCTGAACGTCAAATACCACCTCGAGCTTTTCTTCGTACCGTTTCTTTTCAATCGAGAGATACTGGCGCACTGCCTCAAGCTCGTCCCCGAGTGTAACTTCAGATCGATTTCTGCTCACAAGGGAATAGCGCAGAAAGTCGGAAAGCTCTGTGACCAATGTGCGGGCCTGCTTTGAATCTTCGTCGATCAAGGCCCGGAGGGAATTGAGCGCGTTGAACAGGAAGTGAGGATTGAGTTGATATCTCAGCATGTGGAGCTGGGCCTGCTGGGCTTGTTCCTCTGCTTGCTCGGCACGCTCTCGTTCGTCGATCCAATCCCTCCAGAACTTGATGCCGAAGTACAGAGCGCCCCACACGAGCTTCTCAGGATAGATGAGGGCGATGACCCGTGCAGATTGTCCAATGTTCAGATACTTTTCGAGGATTGCTGGACCGTTGTACGCGATGAGAATAAGCAGGTACACGCCATACCATACCGTCGTCATGAGAAGCGCACCCACGACAATTCGTACAACGATGGACGGCAAAGAGACTGTCCGGTAGGGAACTCTGCGGAAGTATTCTCGCAGAACAAGCGACAGAAGAAACCCGGCGAAAACCTGAAGCAGGAGGTTGGAAACGATTTGCCAGCTGAATCCAAATGCCGCCGTGTTCACCGCGATGTGGGCGAGGGCAAAGATCGGCCATCCGACAGCTTGATAGTGCCAGAACGTCCAATCTCGCAAACGGCGAAAGCGAATTGCCATGGATCTAGGTCCCTAACTCTTTGTCGATCTCAATGATGATCCCGACATTTCCATCGTGTTGTTCGATGGTGAAGCGATGCCGGCCTGGGTATGCATTTTCCAGTCGCGTACGGACATTGGCCAAACCGGTCCCCGTTCCCTCTCGGTTTCTCTCTCCATTGGTCGAAGGCGAAAGCCAGGATCCGGAGTTGCTGATTGCGATTCTCAGATTCCCATCCTTCACCGCCGCTTCGATGTGGATCCTCAGCGGCATCGGGCTGGTCTTCATGCCGTACTTGATGGCGTTCTCGACCAGTGGATGAATCAAGAAGCTGAGAACGGGGTAGTCCGCTGCCTTCTGATCGAGATTGAAGGTGACATCCAGCTTGTCATCATAGCGTTTTCTTTCGATCGAAAGATAGTGGCGGATGGCATCCAATTCCTCGCGGAGAACAACGTCGCGCTCGTCGCGGTGCAGTAGCGAATAGCGCAGGAACTCCGACAGCTCCGTGATCATCTCTTTTGCATGTTTCTTGTCTTCTTGAATCAGCGCGCGCATGGAATTCAGAGCGTTGAACAGAAAATGCGGATTCAACTGATAACGGAGCATCTGCAGTTGAGCGCGTTGAGCAAGTGCGACCGCTCTTCGGGCCCGGTCTCTTTCATTTTCCCAATCGCTCCAGAACTTAATCCCAAAATACAGAGAGCTCCAACCCAGCCAAATGGGCACGAAGAAGTTCATCCAGCGGAGCGCAACGCGGTAATTGAGCAACGGAATCGAAACAGTGGACCCGAAACTCAAATGCCAGAGCACCACGATCCCAGCATACCAGATGACTGTGAACACCAACGACCAGAACGCGATGTAACCGATCAGCGCCAAGATCGTGAACCTTTTGTAGTTGACCCGCTTGTAGATTTGCCGCAAAAGCAGCGAGAGTACGAAAGCAAGGGGTGTTTCGAAGATCTCAACGGCGAGTTCTTGAGTCGGAAGCGATCTGAGAGCCATCAGAGCGATGTCGGAAATCCAGAGCATCAACCAGCCTGCAATCTGGTAATGCCAGAAGGAAAGAGAACGAATTTTAAGGAGCGTGAAACTCATCTGTTAGTTGATTTCGAACAAATCTTCGGGGGCAAAGGGGACTCCTGGGTGCTTCAATTTCGGCCTCAATATGCACCTTTTTGAACAAAGAGTGAAGTGCGGTTATTCAGGCGGCGGTTGGTCTCGACGAGTGGAGATTAATGGGGGCGAGCGGCCTTTGCAGCCGGAAACGCCGGTATTGCGAGCAGTGGCTGCGAGGTGGATTGCTCGGAGCTGACACAAAGAGCGGCGGAAAAAAAGAAGCGAGCGTGCCGATTTCGCATCGCCCGCTCGCTTGGGTTTTCGTTTTCTTAAGTTCGATCCAGCCCTATTTTGAGGTGAGTTCTGTCGTTGCGCCAACAGGTGGAGCGAAGGTAAATGTGCCATCCTGGACATACAGATTATAGTACCAAGCACAGTAGCTCTTCACTTTGTCGCTGTTATCAAATCGAACTGCCTGTTTTACGGCGTAGACCCCCCGGGCGTCACCGATCTGGCAGAGCGACCATGCGGCGGCAATTCGAGCACATTCGTTGTCAGAATTGCGTAGAATCGCCATCAATGGGATCACTGCCTCCTCAGCTTGCAGCTGCCCCAGCACGTAGACTGCGCTCTTGCGCAGTCCGCAGTTATCGGATTTGAGTGCGACCAGGAGATTCTCCACCGCCGCGGTGTACTTTGCTTCTCCGATTTGCTTCTTGATCTCCGAGGCCTTCGCTGGCCAGGCCAGCACGATTGCCAAAGCAATCACGCTGATGATTCTCGCTGTTCCCTTCATGACTTCCTCCTTTTATGTTGTTAATGGTTGGCCCGAGAAGTGTCTGGAGTTAATAATCTCCTACACCACCATACGCCTTCTCGTGCACGGTGTTGCTGAGTTGTGGACGGACTGCACGAAATCTGTGACGAATGATCCAAAAGCCATGACGAGCGACCGGGTTGAACTTGCCCCTACGGCCGCACACCGCAAGAGGCGAAGCGGGTGAGCCAAAATGGTCTCACCCGCTTTGTGCGCGGCTCCCTCGCTCAACCCTTGCACGCGCACTATCTGACAGTGATCTCTATCGTTGGATCGACCGGTGGAACAAAGGAAAACGTTCCTTGCTGGACATAGAGATTGTAGAACCATGCACAATTCAGTCGCACCTTCCGGCTATCGGCAAGGCGGGCAGATTGCTTGACTGCAAACACGCCTCTTCCGTCGCCAATCCTGCACAAGGCCCACGCAGCTGCGATGCGAGCTGACTCATCGCTGCAATTGTGCAAAACCTCCATGAGTGGGATCACCGCATCCGTCGCTTCCATTTCGCCCAGCATGTGCGCTGCGCTTTTTCGCAGCCCGCAGTTGTCGGACTTGATTCCCACCAGGAGGTTTGCCACTGCCCGGTCATATTTGACCTTTCCGATCTTCTCCTTTATGACTGACCCGTTGGCCGGCAGGGCCAGCAGAATTGCCAGCGCAACGACTCCCAGGATTCTTGACTCCTTCTTCATGGCGCCCTCCAACCAGATTGTTTATGTCCTTAGTTTCGGTATCGGCTGTCCCGATGCCTCTATCCTGCTATACGTTCGCTTCTTCTCGTCGTTGCGGAGATATCGATGGGCGGCTCTAGGAGCAAGATGAGAGGTCGTATCTTCGTCACGAACGGTTGTCGCGTGCTGCAACTTTCCTCGGATCCCGATCATCATACTGGCGGCGAAGCAAATGAGTGCCACACAACGCTGGAGACTGCCGCTTGTCGATTTCTCATGTCAAGTCTACTTCGCTGCCACTACATTTGCACCGTCGGCACAAGTGGCGATTGACACATTTCCCGGATTCACCATGAGCTCCTTCGCTGGAAAAGTCAAAACGAATATTGTTTGCACCCATTGCGGCAGACGCATAAGGTGGGCCTGGGTCATCAGGTACCGGTCGTACCATCTCACCCAGTATGTCTACCTGTGCAGCAGTTGCGAGCAGGTCATCACTGTCGCGAAGGAAAGGGTCAAGAAGCGTGGATCGCCGGGATTGTCAGTCGCATCGATCCTTTTGGATGCGTCATAGTGAAGCGAAAGAGTCTGCTCTCGATTCTCACATCGCACGCGTACAATCCTCTTTGGATGAAGACAGGAAAACCATGAGCAAGAACGGTGACCCGAGGAGAGTCTGGGTGATAGTCTTGATGTTTATCATGGCCGTCGTTTGTGCGACCGTCTTCCTGCTGTTTCGCTTGGACGTGCTGCCGCCGACGGGATGACGGTTGTCCTGGCCTCGAAGAAATCTTCATGTTGCCGGTGTCTATCGAAGTGGCAAATTGGAGACAAGGATGCATTCACTTCAAAGTGCTGCGTGATACCACGCTGAAAACAACCCGAGCAGCCGCGATGGCTCTCGGTGATCTTGGAGCGAAGGAAGCGATTGGACCCCTGGTTCAGTGTCTTGAGGAGATGCCAGATTGCCCCTATGATATTGTGGGGAGGGAGTGCTCTGGAAGTTGGGCTCCGAGCGGGCAGTTGACGCATGGATAGCCGGTCTGAAGAAAGCGTCGTGGTGGTACCCTCGGGCCTTCTGTACCGCCGAATTAGGTAGGCATAAGCTGGAAAAGGGCGTACCAGCACTTCAAGCTGCGTTGAAGGACGAAAGCAAAGAAGTACGACGTGCCGCCGTCTTGGCGTTAATGGAATTCCAGTCAGAAAAGACAATTGAAGCTCTCCGGGGAGCATTGAAGGACGCGGATTTTGAGGTGCGGATGTACGCGGAAGAAGCGTTGAAGAAGATCGAAATGGGAAGAATGAGGTAGTCTTTGACGAGTCGAGCTTGGGCTCGGAGTATCAAACACGGAGAAGGGGAGCAGACAACACAGAAGAGATGACCGCGAGAACGAATGTCCCATACACAAATCGATGGAAGGCATTCTGAATGACTCTTACGACGATCTTTGTTCCAATTGCCGTCGTGGCACTACTGTGGCACGTTACCACGACCATCCTGATCTATAAGGCGTTGCGGAAGAGAGATGTGAAGGTGAGCTTCCTCTTCCTGAGATTTCTTGGTCCGAAGTACGCACAGCAATACAAAGAAATCACTCTGAGGGAGAAAGGAAAGGTCGGCCCTCTTTTCTACCACTGGATCGTATCGATCAACACGGCCTGGATTGCGTGTTTGCCGATAGTAGTCGAGAAATTGCTTTGAAAAGGATGCACCAGCCACGCCGGCACCGCTGATCGGAGAGTGGTCCGGAAGGATCGTCACCTATGAAGAGACCATTCCGGTCGAGTTGAAGTGTGGAAGTGATGGGGCCGTCAAATTGCTCTTGGGAGGGAATGCGACGTCCGCACGAGAGATATCCGAGCTGGCCTCACCGCCCCGGTTTCAGAATGGATTGTTTATTGTCAACTTCAAAACCGAGCTTCCGATTCCGGAGGCCCGGCAATCTGCACATACGACGTATCTGAAGATGAAGCTCAGCGATAACAAATTGAGTGGATTTGCACTGGCCGTATGTGAGAAGGAGTATTTCGGACTGCCATCCTACATCGAACTGTGGAGGAAGAAGGAACAGTGAGATTCGCCGAATCTAGCTCAAGAGGACGCATCCATGCCTGCGATTGAACTGGAAAAGGTCACCAAGACGTTTGGAAAACACGTTGCTGTTGACGCCCTCTCCCTCTCCGTGCCTGAGGGGAGCGTCTACGGATTCATCGGACCGAACGGATCGGGGAAGACGACGACGCTTCGCATGATCATGAACATCATCCCTCCGGATTCCGGTGAGATTATGGTCCTGGGATCGCCGCTTTCGTCTTCCAGCACCGATCGAATTGGCTATATGCCCGAAGAACGCGGGCTCTACAGGCGTATGAAAGTGAGGGAACTGCTGCAGTTCTTCGGCAACCTGAAGAGCGAGAACAATGTGAAGGCAAGAGTCGATCAGTGGCTGCAACGGCTCGATCTCGCCGACTGGGCGAACAAGAAAGTCGAAACCCTCAGCAAAGGGATGGCGCAGAAAGTCCAGTTCATTGCCACTGTTGTTTCAGAGCCTGAGCTCATTCTGCTTGATGAGCCGTTTACGGGGCTCGATCCGGTGAACACAGATGTCATCAAAGATGCCATCCTTGAACTTCAGGCGCGCGGGACGACTGTCATTTTCAGCACGCACGACATGAGTATGGCTGAAAAGATGTGCGACTTCATTTTCATGATATTCAAGGGGAAAAAAGTACTCGACGGGACTCTCGGCTCGATTCAGGACAAATATGGTACCGACACGCTTCGCGTAAGGATCGGAGATGGTGTCGGAGCCCTTCAGAATATTGAAGGGATTGACAAGATCAATGATTTCGGACAACTCCAGGAGTTGCGTCTTGCGCCAGATGGTAATCCTCAGAAGATTTTGCAGGAGATCCTGAGACGAACGACCGTCAGGAGTTTCGATATCACAAGACCTTCCTTGCACGATATCTTCATCAGGATTGCCGGCCCTGAGGCAAAGGAGGTGAGCCATGCGTAGAATTTTGTTGTTTGCCCGCCGCGAGTACAAGATGGCCGTCAAGACCAAAGGGTTCATTATTGGGCTCGTGCTGGCTCCCATTGTGATGGGAGGGGGGATGATTGCCTTTTTGTTGTTGAAAGATCGGGTCGACACGGCCGATAAGCGCTTGGCGATCGTTGATCGCACCGGAAGGGTAGCGCAGGCGCTCGTTTCGGTTGCTGAAGCCCGGAATGCAAAAGAAATCTATCACGCGGAGACCGGGAAGAAAACAAAACCGTCATACCTCTTTGAAGTGGTAGCACCAAACGAGAGCGACCCGAAAGTGCAGCGGCTCGAACTCTCTGAACGCATCAGGAACGGAACTCTGTATGCGTTCGTCGAAATCGGACCTCAGGTCGTTCATCCGGGGAAGGAGATGGAAGCGTCCCGGATTTCGTTTTATGCGAAGAATGCCGCCATGGACGATCTCCGGAGCTGGTTGAGTGGTCCGATCAACATCCGTCTGCGGGAGCTCAGGCTCGCCGACGCAGGGATCAAAGAGTCGGATGTCAAAGACCTCTTCTACTGGGTGGGGGTGGAAGGGCTGGGCCTTGTTTCTGTGGACAAGGCAACAGGCGCAATCGAGGAAGGGAGATCGGCGAATCCCGTCGAAGCACTCCTCATTCCAATCGTGATTATGCTGCTGATGTTCCTGATGATCATGATGAGTGTTCCCGGAATGCTTCATTCCGTGATGGAGGAAAAGACGCAGCGCATCGCCGAGGTGCTCCTTGGATCGATCAAGCCGTTCGAGTTTATGATGGCCAAGGTCCTGGGAGGCATCGCTGTTGCACTGACGAGCTCAGCGGTCTACATCATCGGGGGGACGCTGGTCATTCACTATATGGGATATGAGGAATACGTGCCGTTCCATATGCTCCCCTGGTTCTTTGCCTACATGCTGCTGGCCATCGTCATGTTTGGCGCCTGGTCTGCTGCGCTCGGATCGACGTGCAGCGAGGCGAAAGACGCGCAATCACTGAGCTTTCCTTCAATGCTCCCGGCGTTCTTTCCCATGTTTATCTATTTCCCGGTCGCAAAGGAGCCGATGGGGAGTTTTGCCACATCGATGTCTCTCATTCCTCCCTTCACTCCTCTGCTCATGGTGCTTCGGCTCAGTACACCCGGCGGTGTCCCGGCTTGGCAGCCGTGGCTGGGGCTCTTGGGAGTTCTCTTGTGTACAATGTTCTTTGTCTGGTTGGGGGGGCGCATCTTTCGTGTGGCCATTCTTATGCAGGGGACACCACCGAAGTTGGCAAATATTGTCCGGTGGGCGCTCCGGGGCTAGACGTCGCTCTTTCAACACACACATCTCAAGAGGAGGTACCCCATGTACTTCAATTGCTCTCCACGCACAGCGATCACGTGCCTTTCCGTTTTGTTCCTTGCCGGTTGCGCATTGATGAAAGGCACGAGATCTGAAGATGGATTCATGCTCCAGTATCGACTTCCTGAACAGCAAGCGGTGGAATACGATTTTCAGACTTCAACGCTTCAGAAAATGGAGGTGATGGGGCAGCAGATGGAAATTGACATAAGGTCTGCGATGCTGTTTTCCCTGAATTCAAATGGATTGAAAGAGGAGGTCAATGAAGCGAAGGTAACGATCGATTCTATGTTTCTGAGTGTCAAAAGTCCGCGGGGCGATATCTCGCCCAATATGAAAAACGTCGTGGGGAAGAGCTTCGCATCGGGTGCGGACCATTCTTGTGATGTTCCTGTTGGCTCTCCTCTGTGTCGTGGTCTACGTGCTGGTGAGTTTGAACAGGGTTCCTTCCATCGAGTAGCAAAGGCTGGACACTCAATGCTATTCATCCTTCCTCTTCTCGGAATAGCCGTCCTGACAACGGCCATCTTGGTCTGTCTCAATTTGCCGCCCAGAACCAACGTTGAAGAGGCAAGGCACGGATGCGAGCGCTGGATCGGGCTAGGCATCGGAATTGGTGTAAGTCTCGGCACGACAATCGGAATGCTGTGGGCATTCGTGCTCCAGGATCTCCTTGCTGGCTTCATGCTTGGTCCAACGATAGGAACGGGCGGAGGGATGATCTTGGGAGCTGGACTCGAAGCCCGCTTCGATGCCGCAGAAGCCTCTATTGCCGGAAGAGGGAAGCAGAAAGCACACACTGCAATCCTCTGCTGTGCTGGGATCATTGCCCTTCTCCTAAGATCTCTTTTTCGCAGCTTCGAGAATCGCTCGATTGTGAAAAACGCCTCTGGACGGGTCGAGCACTCACGCCTCAGGCAACTCCGGCTTGGTCGTTACGTATAGAAATCAGCTGGTTTTCAGCGCAGCACCCCCGTTTGTGGCCGCGCTGTCTTCATCTGACTTCAGGCAAGAATGACCGTGATGAGCCCACCGCTTCATTTCAGGCAACTGGTCGAAGCGGGCCCACTTGTTGTCCATCAAGTTGACGATCCCTTCTTCATCTGGAGCACCAGGGTCTTCCTGCCTACCGACTGGGATCTCTCGGGGATTTCTCTGCCTATGAAATTGCGTGGAAAGGAGCAAGGGACATGAAACATCGCAAAGCGATCACGTTAATCTGTCTGATGCTGGCGTTTTCCTCTCTCTGTATCGCCCAATCCAGGGAAGTTGTCACGCTTGGTGAAACGCCAAAGGTGCTCGAACCGGAGGTGAACTTCCTCGCCGATGTGCCGGTCATTGACGGGATTCTGGACCAGTGTCTGCAGTTTCTTCCTGTGCGTGAATTTGTCAAGGTCCACAAAGAGAAATCAGACTCCCTGATTACCGTCAGCTACCGGCTCGCGTACGGTACAGGCTTCTTCTACGTCGAGGTCGAAGCCGACCGGCTGATCTGCAGAGATCGTGCGTATCAAAATGGGGACGGATTCACCGTGGTGCTGGCGAAGCAACGCCCGGATAACGAACCGACAGATGAATTCTGCGTGCTTGCCTGTTCAGCGGTCAACAAACCGGCACTGGAGTGGACGCGATGAATTTTCTGGTATTTTAATGTCGACAAGCTCTTCGTTCCAACGAGCGACGACGTCAAACTGGAGTTCCGCGAAGGGAAGGGGAAGATCAGTTTCGAGCTTCTGCTGCCATGGTCCGACGTCCGTCCATATCATCCCTGGATATCCAATGGGATAGGTTTCAATCTGGCCTTCGTGAAGGCGATAGAGCCGAACAGAAGAATGATGTTCATCGTGGTGGATGACCGTGTGGGTGCCGAGTACAGTAGTCGCAAATATGCAACGCTGCGCTTCCAGAAACCCGCCCTTGTAGGAAGACCGCAGACCTTCGTGCTTGTTCGCAACGGTCACCTCACGGAAGGAGATTCATTGAGAGGAATTGCGGCAACCGTGTCCGACAGCACCTTCACCGAGAGCCTGACCATTCGTGTAGATGGCGGAGAAGGGCGAATCGCTGGGCGCCAGCAGATCGAGTATGCGTGCACGAGCGGCGTTACCACCAAGGAGTTTGCAATCGGCACAGGGCGGCTTCTCGAAGGTGGCTATATGGTGAAATGGTCGGGCCGCGACAAGGACTCTCGAGGCCTCTCCGGAGTATCGATCATCCCGAAGTTCGATCCGGTCGAGCTCAACAGCCGCCTGGAGAAGACCAGGAACTCGATCTCGAAAGGAACGCACAACACGGCCCAGTTCTTGATCCAAGAGCTGCAGGGAAAACTTGGGGCCCTGAAATCCTATGAGACGTGCCTGTTCGAACGGATCACGCTGACGAGTTTCATCAGGATGCTCAATTTGGCGGAACGAGGGATCGATCCGTTCACCGGTAGGAGCGGCTTCATCCGGAAGGCATACCGCTCGCGGGTGGACAGCACGCTTCAACCGTATGTCGTTTACATACCAGAGGATCTCGACAGGGCGAAGAAGTACCCCCTTCTGGTTTTCTTGCATGGGAGTGCCTCGAACGAAACGAATATCCAGGGGTTCCAGGCTCTTATTCCCAAAGGCTTCCTTGCGCTCGGCCCGTTTGGTCGGGGACCATCCAATGGGTTCTGCCGTGATCACGCGCAGGAGGACATCGCTGAAGCCATCGCCGCCGTGGTAGAAGAATATCCCATCGATACGGCGCGCATCATTTTGTCGGGCTTTTCGATGGGGGGATACGGTGTTTATCGGACGTTCTATGAAACACCGACCAAATTTAGAGGGTTGGCAGTCTTCAGTGGAGGTCCGAGCATGGGCGGTACCTACGCTGGTAACACCAATCCGCCGGATTTCAGAGAGGAACGAAATCTCGAAATGTTCAGAAATATCCCCATATTTGTCTTCCATGGCGAGAAGGATATGAATGTTCCGGTGGGGGCAACCAGAGACCTCGTGTCGAAGCTTCAAAAGGTCGGTGCCCGGGTGCAATTTCGCGTTGATCCGGACAAAGGTCACGAAGCGCCGAGCGGGGAAGGAGTCGAGGCCTTCAAAGCGTGGGTGAACCAGGTGATCAAATAGGAGATCCGGACGGACGGGACTCGAACACACCAAATGCTTGGATCGTCTCGAATGTTGCTACTCGTATCGATTCGAAAACGCGTCCAGCACTCGGGGATCGTGTTCCTCGAATGATTATCACGGGATTCACGATCAAGCGGGAACAGATTTCTCACTCTTTCCGAAAGGAGCCGTCGCCATGCAGTACTTTCGAGTAATGTCGTACATGCTGGCAGTGTTATTATTCTGCTTCTTCGGCATGAGCCTTTCGGCTCAAACGCAGACTCCTTCACCGCACAAGGACTTCGTAACAGCTGAAGGACTTGTCAATGAAATCTATAAGGCCGTCTCGTTCGACTCCACCGGGCCGAGGCCGGACTGGGAGAAGATACGGTCGATGTTTCTCAGCAATGCTGTCATCGTTCTTCGCGTAACACTGGACAGCACGGCGATCTTCTCCGTGCAGGGCTTCATCGATGACTTCGTCGGTTTCATCGAGAGGTCGCCTGCGAAGCGGAGGGGATTTTGGGAGAAGGTGGTTCGCATGAAGTCGATGGTCTTTGGCGATATCGCCCACGTTCTCGTCTTGTACGAAGCGCACATCCCCGGATCGCCGAGGCCGCCGCAGAAGGGAGTGGACAGCTTCCAGCTCCTCAAGAAAAGCGGTCGATGGTGGATCACGTCGATCGCAAATGAGATTCCAACACGGGAAAGGCCGATTCCGGTAGAGCTACAGGAGTAGGTGAAGCTTCACGTAAACGATTCAAAGGAGCCTTCCCTTGAGGTCCTGTCACTGGGCGATCGCAAATCAGGGCTCGTTGGATTGTGGGTAGGGAACGGGTCCGGTGGTGATTTTGCAAATCTCAGGATTATTGCGCAAAATACGCCTCGGCAGTGACGGACATGACAGGGAAGTGTGAAATGCACAGCCTTCGGATGACGATGTGGACGCGTTTGATCGCTCCAATTCTCGTCCTCACGATCGTCTCCTGTAAGGACGAATCATCCGCTGCGGTCGAAGCCCTTTCGCCGGAATCGGTCAGGACTCTGCAGAGTCTCCAAAAGATCAATGATTATCCCCTCTATGTCATGACGTATATTGGTGACTACGGATTCCGAACGCTGTTGAAGGCGGATGGCGGCGATCCTGCACCGAGCGAGGAGAAGCTCCGACCGGTGGAGGAAGGGGAATGGATGTGCACCTGTTTTGCTGCCTATGGCGATTCCATCGCCCCGGTGTTCGGCAGGAATTTCGATTGGCGACACCGGGCCTGTCTCCTACTCTTTACCGATCCGACTGACGGATACGCATCTGTCTCGATGGTCGATATCTACTACTGTGGTTACACGTCGGACCCTGACCTGACCTCGCTTGAACAACGGAGGGGACTTCTCAACGCTCCCTTGACGCCATTCGACGGGATGAACGAGAGGGGTGTGGCCATAGGCATCATGGCGGTGCCGTACGTTCAGGCTCCATATGACCCGGGGAAGAGATCGCTAAGCGACCTGGGGATCGTGAGGCTCGTCCTCGATTACGCGGAAGACACGGACCACGCGATTTCGCTGATCCGAAAGTACAATGTCAGAATGGATGAAGTGCCTCTCCACTTTCTTATTGCCGACAGATCGGGCACGTCCGCCGTTATCGAATTCGTTAATTACGAAATCAAGGTGATGTACAATCATCTCCCTTACCAGGTCGCAACCAACTTTGTCCTCCACGACTATTTCCCGAGCTTACTGGGCAGATGCTGGCGGTACGATCTTGCTTATGATGTGCTTCAGGACAAAGCCGGGAAAATCCTGATGTCTGACGCCCGAGACATTCTTCGCAGCGTCTCGCAGAGCAACACCATGTGGTCTTCTGTTTATGGTCTGAAGTCCGGAGAGGTCCAGATCGTTACAGGCAGACAATACGATTCGGTCTACCGATCCAACCTGACGGTGACTCACTGATCGTCTGCGGGAGGTAGAGCGGTTCACGATCGATCCGGCTGTCATATCTCTTAACAGAAGACCCGATATCAAATAGCGGCTGAACTAAGGAGGAAAGCATGAGAACGATTGGACTCGTCGGCGGAACCGGCTGGATTTCCACGGCGGAGTACTACCGCATCATCAATGAGGAAATCAACAGGCGACTCAGAGGGTTTGAATTCGCCCGGTGCCTCCTCTATTCGCTCAACTACGGAGACATCGATCGGTGCCACAAGCGCCAGGATATGGAGGGAATCCACTCTCTCCTACTCGATGCGTCAAAGAAGCTGGTGAGCGTCGGCGCAGAATGCATCCTGTTGTGCGCGAATACGATGCATATGTTTGCCGACAGGGTGGAGCGCGAGATACCCGTCCCTCTGATTCACATCGGCGTCGCGACGGCAAAGGCCGTCAAAGGTCGTGGTCTCTCGACCATCGGCCTTCTGGGAACAAAGCTCACAATGGAGAAAGAGTTCTACAAGACCAAACTGAAGAGCGAAGGCGTTCAGGCGATTGTCCCTGAAACAGACGACAGGGAGTTCATTCAGCACACCATAGACCATGAGCTGTTGATGAGTATCATCAATGCCGAGAGCAGAAGCCGCTTTCTCGGGATCATCGACAAGCTGCGTTCGCAGGGGGCGGAAGGGATTGTACTCGGCTGTACGGAGATTCCGTTACTCATACGCCAAGAAGACACCGATCTCCCGGTTTTCAACACGACGGCCATTCACTCCGTCGCTGCCGTCGAGTTTGCGTTGGGTTCAGCGTGATGAAGGAAAGCGCATTGCAGGTAGATTCAATGTAAACTGTACGCGGTTCCACGTTGAGGAAAAACCACGGAGTGCCCGTGAAAAGCATACGCAAAAGAATGCTCCGCATCGCCCTACTGTTCATTCTCTCTTTGCAGTCCGTTTCAGCAGGTGAGCCGCTGAAGCCGCTTCGTACAGATAAGCCTCCCATCATTGACGGCAAGCTGGACGATCTCGTCTGGCAGAAAGCACCGTCCGTGGGCGGTTTCAAGACGTTCATTCCGTACTTCGGCCGGGACGTCGCGGAGCAAACCACGGTCTACATGCTCTACGACGCGGAAAACCTGTACTTCGCGTTTGACTGCTACGATCCTGATCCGTCGAAAATTAAATCCGCCCTCGCCGAACGAGACAAGATGCGCGCCGATGACTGGATCTGTGTCAACCTCGACTCGTTCAACGACCAACAAGCATTATACTGTTTCTACGTAAACCCTGCAGGCATTCAGGGGGATAGCAAGTTTTCCGCTGGGGTGGAAGACATGACGGTTGATGTCGTTTGGTACAGTGCGGGTGCGTTCACCGAGCGGGGCTACAGTGTGGAAGTGCAAATTCCCCTCAAGAGCCTCCGTTACTCGGACAAGAACCCGACCGAGATGTCTGTGTTCTTCGAACGCTATGTAAGCCGGCGTACTGAGCACAGTAGCTACCCGCATCTCAGCCCGCAAAAAGGCTACGCCTTTCTCACTCAGATGACGCCGATGGTCTATTACGACCTGAAGCTCTACACGTTGTTCGAGCTCCTTCCTGCCGTCACGTACAGTCGTAAATATGGCGACAATCAGGGGAAGCTCTCATCCACTGAGAATCGTGCAGAGATGAATCTCACGACGAAATACGGTCTCACCTCTGATCTCATCCTCGATGCGACGTACAATCCCGACTTCAGTCAAATCGAAGCGGACGCCGGTCAGGTGGATGTGAACTTGCGCTACCAGCTTTTTTTCCCGGAAAAGCGCCCGTTTTTCCTCGAAGGGAGGGAGATTTTCACTATTGCTGCAACGAGCGCCTCGGAGCTGGACCCACTTTCGTCAGTCATTCACACTCGCAAGATTGTCGATCCGCTGATCGGCATCAAACTCTCGGGCAAGGTCGGAGACGATAATACCGTCTCTGTGCTCTATTCCATGGACGAGCTTCCGGATGGCAAGTCGCCAGGCACGTACGCGCACTTCCCGATTGTCCGCTTCAAAAGGGCGCTCACAGGCGATAGCTTTCTCGGCGGGATTGTGGCCAGCAACGAGCTGAAGACCGGTTTCAACCGCGTCGGAGGCGTGGATGCGCAAATCAGAGTTGGTGAATCGAGCACAATCGAGGCTCACGGGCTCCTCTCACGTACGACCATCCCAGACGACGGCCCGCAGGGGAAAGGTCACG
>Ga0315274_10008352_pt1 | contig 14999 bp, 15 predicted proteins | sample YL17G02_20_MG_FD_203700 | JGI IMG/M metagenome (GOLD analysis project Ga0315274, IMG submission 203700) | Sediment microbial communities from Yellowstone Lake, YNP, Wyoming, USA - YL17G02_20 | ecosystem: Environmental > Aquatic > Freshwater > Lake > Sediment | place: USA: Wyoming | collected... | reverse complement strand
CCGGGATCCCCGTTCGTTCTTTACTGAGTAAGAAAGATTGGTTTGTTCACTACTACGAACAATTTATGTATTTCATGTACGGCTATGGAATTACAAAAGCAGATAGCATGTTTGTCCCCTTTAACTATGGCCTCTATCTAGCCTGGTGGGGGATCCAGGCCGCCTTCGAACAGGCCGGAGTTCTCATCATCCCGGGTGGAGGACAGAGTTCTGAAGTGCGTATCAAAAATATCCTCGAATGGAAACCAACCGTCATCGGTGGCACCCCGACTTACATCCTCTTCCTCGGAGAGGTCTCCAAGAAGATGGGTGTGGATCTCTCGAAGACCAGTGTCCGAATCGTCATTACGGCTGGGGAACCTGGAGCTCAAGTTCCGTCAACAAAAAAACAGATCGAAACGGTCTGGTGCGCCAAAAACTATGATGACGTCGGCTCTACCGAAATCTCTAATTTTGGCTTCGAATGTGTGGCCCAACAGGGCACCCATGTCGTTGAATCGATGTTTCTGGCAGAGGCGGTCGATCCTGAAACAGACAAACCCCTTTCCCCCGGAGAGATAGGTGAATTGATCCTCACCAACCTTTGCTGCGAATCGATGCCTCTCATTCGATGGCGAATGGGTGATATCGTCAAATTCAATGACAAAAAATGCGACTGCGGCCGGACATTCATCCGGTTGGATGGAGGGATTATCGGTCGGACAGATGATATGTTCCAATTCGGGGGAGTCAATATCTTTCCGTCAGCCATTGAAAATTTCGTTCGTGAGACCAAAGAGTTCTCAAATGAATACCAGGTCATTGCCCCCCGAATGGGCTCTGGAAGACATCTGACGGTCCGCGTGGAGCCCTCCTCCCCTACCCTCTCCAAAAAGGAAATGGATCGAGCAGTGAAGGCCTTCAAGGAGATCTTCAAATTTCGGATCGGTGTGACCCCGGATGTCGAAGTCGCCAAGGCCGGTGAACTTCCCCGATTTGAGGGTAAGGCCAGACGTGTCATTCGGGAGTGAACCCCGTTAGAAATTCCAGCGGGGCATTAAACCCCGCCGGAATTATTCTAAAATCTAACCCCGCTGCAGAGCAGCGGGGCATTATTTCTAACGGGGTGAAGACGCCCCACCAGAAATTCTGACAATCCGTTTTGAGGCCCCAAGAATGGTTTACAATCTCCCTGAGAGTCTTAGGATGGCAGTAGAAGTTGACGGAGAGGCCCATCAAGGAGGATGAAGAATCGGTCAACCCACCAGTTGCATAAGTTTCGCAGGGAGGTAAGCTTCAAAGGCTTTGCAAAGCGGCCATTCATAAGATTTCATGTAAGGTAACACTTTAGCGCTTTAAAAAATCGCCCCCATGAAACACCGGTCAGGGGTGTTGGAAAAGTTTTAGAGCGGAAACCTTTTACTCGATCATTCCCATGGTTCCAATAGGATTGCAAGGTCTTGTTCGTCTTCTCCGTTTCGAAACGATAAAGCATAAAAGACCGCATTCTAAAACTTTGGAAGCATCCCTGACCGGGGAACCAATCGCATTCGATTTCAAACAGCTAAAGTGTTACCATGTGAGATGTTCGAAGACATACAGGAAATTCACCATTTACTTTGATCCAACTACGGGGTTCATCGAATGACTAATCCCCTGTGCGGTGTTCTGAATCTCCAAAATGATCTTTTCCATCTTTTGGTCGTTAAGATTCGAAGTAAATCCCACCACCCAGATCGCAGCCGGAGGAAGCGAGGCCGTCTGAATGGGTACAGCAATGGCCCTCACACCGATTAGGTATTCCTCATTGTCGATGGCATAACCCATCCTCTTCGCCTCCTCCACATCCTTTAGAAACTTTTTCGGATCAACAACCGATTTTGAGGTATATCTCTTTAATCCCATCTTCTGGACGATCTCCTTAGCCTTTCTCTCTTCAAGTTGTGCAAGAAAGACCTTCCCTGTTGCCCCTGCCAGAAGAGGAAGCCTTGTCCCGGGGGGTGAAGTGATCTTCATCTCATTATGAGATTCCACGACATCCAAGATCGTGATGTGGTCCCCATTCATGATCCCCAGAAAAACGGTTTCCCCGACCTTCTCCATCAATATCTCCATCGGAACTCTGGCCATTTCTCTCAATTCCACTTTCCGATAGGCTTTTCGACTCAGCTCGAGAAGGGTATACCCTACGGTATATTTCTTTTGAAGCGGATCCCGAACTAATACTCCCAATTCCTCCAGAGCAGAGGTGATCCCATGAACCGTACTTTTTCCCATCCTCAATTGTTTTGCGAGTGCACTGACTCCAATACCGGCTGAAGAATCGGCAATGGTTTGAACAATTTTAAATGCTTTTTTGACAGAGGGAGCAGAATAACTGGTTTTTTTCATTCGTTCACCATATTGAACATCTTAATAAAATACCAGATTCTTTTCCCCTTTGTCAAGATGTCCTCCCGACTTTTTTTCTCTAAATATTGACAAAATGGGTAGATATGGTACGATTATCAAGAAGTTATCTTGTTCACTCTAAAGAACTTCCCTTTTTCTCAGTTCCAATAAGAGGGAAGTTTTCAGGGGGAGATTGGGATGAGGACAGAACCTATTCATCCGATAAGAAAGGTGAGGCATCTCAGGCCTCAAAAAGAATGGAAGGAGATTATCGCCATTTACCTTTACCTGGCAGGCATGGGAGCCGGTTCTTTTGTCATCGGCATTCTGATCCACTGGGGTACCCTGATCAACTGGATGGGTGCAAAACTTAATCCTTCGTTCCTCCCCAACATCGATCTTTTCGGCTATGCCCTAACCCTTTCAAGTGTCCCGATTCTCTGGGGACCGATCATGGTCGCCATCAGCGCCCCCTTTCTCATTTTAGACCTGGGAATCAAATGGAGATTCATCTATGCCTGCCTGAATCCGAGGACCTCCTGGGTGGCCCGAGGGTTTATTATCCTTTCCATCTTCATCATTTTGGGTCTGACCCTCCTTGCTAAATCCCTTCTGCCTTTTAAGTGGCTCCATGCAGAATCTGTCCTCTGGCGTATTCCAGAAATCATTGCCTTTGCCTTTGCCTTTGGGACCGCCATTTACACCGGAATTCTCTTAAAGGCAACGAGATCGATCCCTTTATGGAATACGAATCTTCTTCCCCTTCTTTTCCTCGTCTCGGCTCTTTCCACCGGATCGATGGCGATCATCCTTTCTACCCTGGGAACCGGTTTCTTTTCACATGACGCCAGAGCGTTGAAAGTCTTGATGGGTGGGGAACAGATCCTTGTCGTCATTGAAGGGATTGTTCTTTATCTTTTCCTCTCCCGGAGATACAGGGCCGCGGAACAGGGAAAGGATTCGGTCCGCCTTCTTTTATTCGGGGAGATGAAACTGATGTTCTGGGGAGGGATTGTTTTGCTGGGTTTCGTCTTTCCCGTCATCCTCGAGAATATCACATCATTCTTCCCTGGAAGTACGGTGTTGATCTTTGCCGCCGGCATCCTCCTCCTCTGCGGCGGTTTCTTCCTCCGTTTGGGCGTCCTTCACGCGGGAATCAAGGATCAGATTCCAATGCATCGCTTGATGGAAATCCAGTATAGCGCGATGGCCGAGAAGACGAAGGCTTTGGCAGGGGAAAGATTGAAAAATCCAAAGACACAGGAGATACTGTAAGCCTATAAATTCGAAGCACGAAATTCGAAACAATATCAAATGTTCGAAATTCAAATGTTCTAAACAAAAAGAAGCCCCAAGACATCTCCCCTCCCCTTGCGGGCATAAGCGCTAACTTAACCCCCCTTATAAAAAGGGGGGCAAGGGGGGATTTTAATGAGGATAGCGAATGTTGCGGTATGCTGCGAGTCTTAAAGGACAGGCACGTGAATTGCGCAAGAGTTTAACAGAGAGTGAGACCGCTTTGTGGTCACGCCTGCGAGGTAAACAACTCCTGGATATACAGTTTTATCGACAGAAACCCATTGGGCAATACATTGTAGATTTCTTTGCACCAAGAGCAAGATTAGTGGTTGAAGTGGATGGGTCACAGCATATGGGAAAAAATCACCTTCAAAGGGATAAGAACCGTGATCAATATTTGACAGGTTTGGGTGTGAAGGTGTTGCGGTTCGATAGCAGAGTTGTTTTAACTGAAACCGATGCTGTCATGGAGGTTATCTATCGGACGATAACGGAACGACTGAATTCAGAAATCCCCCCTATCCCCCCTTTTTCAAAGGGGGGTAAAATGGAGCCTTTGAAGGAAAGGGAATAAAGACAAAATATTAAGTTAGCGCTCATGCCCCTTGCGGGAGGGGATTAAGGGGAGGGGGAACCAAATTCCTTTTCTTCACCCCCACCCTCCCCCATCGAAGGAGGAGGAAAATAGAAGGTGGGAAATATTAAATATCTTTGGCCAGGATTTAGAAATTTGAATTTTAGTAACACTTTAGTTCTTTGAAAAAGTCTCCATAAAATCCCTCCCCACCTCCCTTTGCCAAAGGGAGGAGAAATACTTCCCCCTTTGAAAAAGGGGGATTGAGGGGGATTTGAGATACTATGATATCTTGATCAGACCTCTTTCAAAAAACTAAAGTGTTACGAATTTTGAATTTGTTTCGCCTGCCTGCGCGAAGCCGCTTCGGCGAAGGCAGGGATTTCGATATTCGGATTTCGGAATAGATATCAATATTCGCTTTGCGCTATGCTCTATGCGCTAAGTGTTTTGAGAAGGGAAGGAGGAGAGTGATGGACGAAAAGGTATTGGTCGTCGATCACCGGAAGTGTACCGGGTGCCGCCTGTGCGAGTTGGTGTGCTCTGTGTTCCACACGGGATCAAGCAATCCAAGCCGTTCTCGAGTCAAAGTGGTCAAGTGGGAAGATGTGGGGTTTTATCTTCCTATGGCCTGCAATCACTGTGAACAAGCCTATTGCGTGGAGGTATGCCCGACAAAGGCCTGCCACAGGGAGCCTGAAAATAACAACCGGGTGACCATCGACAAGAAACTGTGCATCGGATGTAGAACCTGCATTATCGCGTGCCCGTTTGGCCATCCTTTTTTTGATATCCAGGAACGCGTCACGGTGAAGTGTGATTACTGTGACGGCGATCCGCAGTGCGTTCGTTTCTGTGATGTCAAGGCCATCTCTTTTACGGATGCGGATAAGACGAACATGGCCAAAAAGCGAGAGACCTTTCTTAAATACGCTGAATCAATGAAGCAAGTCAGATAACAAAGTCCCCCTGTCCTTTGTAGCAGGGGGAAATGTCAAATTTCAAAATCCAAATGTCAAATCAATGTCAAATGGCAAGATATTTGTGATCTCGCTTTCTTCTGATTTTGACATTTAGACATTTGGGGTTCATTTGAACTTTATCATTTGTCATTGAGGGTTTCATCTCCTCTTTGAATGAAGGGGATCAACTCATCTTCATGCTGCTGCTCGCCAGCGGTTAAAGAAGCGTGATCATCTTCACACACCATACAGGCGAGCCCCACGGGTTACTGGGGGCTCAGGTGGCGGCAACCTTCCTCCAGCGAAAGCTCTCGATACCCTCAATCGTAGTTGGGATCGAGAGGGACTTCTCTAAGGAACGACTGTTTCATTTCATAGATGAATACTACACAGGGACGGAAAAGGTAGCAGCCTTCTCACATCTCTGTGGCAGAAGTGATATCATTGGGCTGGCCCAGGAGCTGAAGCAGGAGGGTTTTATTACTATTCTGGGAGGACCGCAGGCCCGACAGGCTCATTACTCAGGTGGTAGGGCTACCCGAGGCCGATGGAAGGAAGATCCCCTTCGAACTCATCGACGAATATCCCATCCGCTCCTTCGGTAAGCTGCTCCAGGGCACTGAAAGGTACAAGATCAAGCTCTCACAGATCAATCTGGTCTGCCGGGTCGATGACATTAATGCTCATGCCTCTGACCTCACGGAAATCCTGTCACTTGCACGAAGGCAGGATATCAAAATCATGTTTGCATCGATCGGGTTTGAATCATTCTCCGACCGATTGCTTCAATATTTTTGTAAAGGGATCTCAGTGGCAGATATCGTAAAGTGTGTCGAAACGCTGCGCCGCCTGAAGGACTCATTCGGGAGCCACTTCCTCTATCGGCGAGAGGAAGGGGCGAATCACGGTTTTATTCGCCCTACGCCCTGGGATGATAGTGAAACGCTGCAGGAAATGGACAGAAATATATTTCTCCACCGATTCTTTGAAGATATCCTCCCCGAACACAGCACACCGCTCATCATACACCACGCTTCGTACCTTGGAGACTGGATCCGACAGATCGAATCGACGACAGGCATTACATTCAGCAGGGGCGGAACCTGGATAGAATGGTGGAATCCATCCTTGCCATAGAGTTTTATGGTGTGTCTTATAAGTTCACTATTGTGAACTTGACCCGCAAAGCAAAAGGTTATGGAAATCAACCCATTCGACTCCCCGGTCTGAAGCCCGGGGTATGCTCAGGGTTGATACTGAGCGGCGCTTTTTATCCCGATTTAAAAATCGGGGTTTGGCGCCGTCGAACGTATCAAGTTCTTGACAAAGAAATAAATGTATTATATTAATGTAAAATATTGATTTTTTGTTTCACGTTGAACGTTCACTATAGTGAACATGACTCCTGAGGTGAGGAAACCTATAAAGCGTTGTGTTTGTTTTTTCACGTCAATCCTTGATGGCGGACACGTCATCCGTTTTTAGGTTAAGGCTACGGTTAGGAAGCCCGTCTGATCCGAGGTGAGACGGTTACGCGGAGTTTTTAAGACCCATAACATAACCCAATGACGAAACGGGCATCGTTACCTTTACCCTGAGACGAAATTCTTATCTAAGTACTGTGTTTCATAAATTTGGTCACGTATTTTGAACTGTATTGAAAGGTCCTTTGCCAGAAAAATCCCCCCTCGCCCCCCTTTGATAAAGGGGGAAAATTGTTCTCCTCCCTTTTGTAAAGGGAGGTTGGGAGGGATTTAACGGGGTTATTTTATACGTTGCCATATTTACGAAATGGACTACTAAGTTAGAAAGGAGGTTGTTATGGGAAACGAGAAAGAAGGACTTTCAACCGCTGAGAGTCTACGAAAAACCCGTACCTATGGTCAGGTCAGATGCCATAATCCCAGCTGCATGGGAAGACTTGAGCCGCAACCTGGGGCGCACCATGTGAAATGTCCTGTTTGTGGTTCCGAATTCCGTCTGGTTTGGGTCAAAAGCGGTTTTCCCCGGATCAGAGGACCGGTATGGGATGTGAACCAAAGAATAGCGGAAGAGGCGTTTGAGAGAAAAATGAAGGAGGAAAAGCAAGATGGCTCTAAATAGGAAGATAGCATATATTGATCTCTCAACAGGCAAAATAGAAATCAGGCCTATTCCGCTCGATGTGCGGAAAAAATTCTTAGGAGGCCGAGGACTGGATGCCTATCTGCTTTATAATCACACGGAGAAAGGGTGTGACCCACTTGGCCCCAAAAATACGATCATGGTCAGCGGCGGGGTTTTAACCGCGACTTTGGCTTCAGCAACCGCCAGGACCCATGTAATGGCTAAATCCCCGTTGGGAGGTATGCTGGGAAGCTGTAACATGGGAGGTTTCTTTGCTCCTGAATTAGCCTGGGCAGGCTTTCATCATCTCGTCATCAAAGGCAAGTCGGAAAAGCCCGTTTACTTGTGGATCCAAAACGGCAAGATCGAGATTCGTGATGCCCGAAACCTCTGGGGCAAAACGACCACAGAAACCCAATGGGCGATCCGTGAAGAGTTAGGGGATGAGGATATTAAGAGTCTGGTCATCGGTCCGGCGGGTGAGAATCTGGTAAGATTTGCAAATGTCATGACCGGAATCAAGAATTCCGGCGGAAGAACCGGAATGGGAGCAGTCATGGGTTCAAAAAATTTGAAAGCCATTGCAGCCCGTGGCACCATGGATATAAAAATTGCCCATCCGAAGGAAGCTCTCGAATATAACAAACGCTTTATTGATCAGATCACGAGCGCCAAAGTGAACCAAACCCAGGGAACGCTCGGTACCCCATTCATCTGGGGAGCCACCAACTCCTGGGGAGGTGTCCGATGCAGAAATTTTCAGTACAACCAGGAACTCTATTGCGATGAAATTGAGCCGGAAGCGATTGATGAAGCCTGTGCAGAAACGATGGGGCCTTACCATATGGCCGGTTGCTTTGGTTGCCAGGTCCACTGCCGTGCCAAATACAAGATTCCTACCGGGCCTTATGCGGGAGTATATGACGAGGGTCCGGAATATACATCCCAGGGCGCTTTTTGCGGTGAGCCGGACTGCAAGAGCCTGGAGACCCTGTTGGTGGGTAATCACCTGGTTAATCAGTATGGGATGGATAACCTCGAAACCGGAAGCATTATCTCCTGGGCGATGGAGCTCTATGAACTGGGTATCCTGACCAGTAAAGAGACCGATGGCTTGGACTTAAGCTTTGGAAATGATGAGGCCCTCCTGGAGATGGTAAAACGTATTTGTTTTAGAAAAGAATGGCTGGGAGATACCTTGGCCGAAGGGGGAATCCTCGCTTCTGAGAAGATCGGAAAGAATTCCTTTGACTACCTGATTCAGGTAAAAGGGGTGAGCAACCTTCACTCTGATGAGCGAGCAACACCCGGCCTTGCGCTTAATATTGCGACGGCTTCCCGAGGTTCGGACCATTTGAGAAGCCGGCCGGCGATTGACCTTTACCATTTGCCGCAAGAAGTAATGAGAAAGATCTACAGCAGCCCAGTCCCTTACGATGGACCGTTGAGCTCAGAACATACGGAATACATTGGCAAGCCGTGGCAGGTCTTCTGGCATGAGAACTGTTATATGGCGGTCGATTGCCTCGGCATCTGTAAATATCACACCGTTTTTTTGGGTGCGACGCTTCCCAATTTTGAAGATTGGTCCAAAGCGATTCGCTACAATACCGGGCTGGAGTTTACCCCTCGAGAGATTTGGGACATTGCCGAGCGCTGTAATATGATCGAGCGCCTCTTTAACCTCCGCGAAGGGTTAACGAGAGAGGACCTCAAGAAGGGCGATATGCTCAATCACCGCTACTTCGATGAGCCCGCCCGACGAGGTGCACCCGATGTTGTTGGCAGGGTCATCGATCGGGAAAAATTTAAAAAGATGGTTGATGAATTCTATGAATACAAGGGCCTTGACAAGAATGGCGTTCCGAAGCCGGAGACGCTCAAGAGGCTTGGCCTGCAAAATGAACCATCCCACCTACTGTAAATACCACCCCCACCTAACCCTCCCCCCTTGAGGGGGGTGGGTGGGGGGTAATGAAAGGAGAAACTTAATGGAACCTATGGGTAAAGTTCTTGCAATCAGCCCAGAAAAGTGCACAGGCTGCAGGCTCTGCGAGCAAGTCTGCTCCGTCTTTCATGATGGCGTATCCAATCCTGCTCGAAGTCGGATTAAGGTGATGAAATGGGAGTCAGAAGGCCTTTATATTCCCATGTCCTGCCAGCAGTGTCAGGACGCTCCCTGTATGATCGTCTGCCCTGTAAAGGCCATTTCCCGGGATGAGAAACTCAGCAGGGTAATGGTAGATTACAATATTTGTATTGGCTGCCGTTCCTGCGTAGCGGTCTGTCCCTTCGGCGCTATGGGTTTTAATGTTATTGACCGGAAGAATTTCAAGTGCGATCTCTGTGATGGAGATCCGCAGTGCGTTCGTTTCTGTGAAATCAAAGCCGTAGATTATGTGGATGCAGACCGGGTGAGTATCGCTAAGAAGAAAGCAGCCGCCGAGAAAATCACTGCCGCCCAAAGACAGGCTATCGCCTTAGAGTCAGAATCACGCTAAGTCGAATCGATCTAAAATGAATGCCCTTCACCCCATCCCCCTCCCTGAGGGGAGAGGGGAAGGGTGAGGGGGTCATCTGCAAAGTAAAAAGGGGCTGGTAGAACCAGCCCCTTTTTTATGTGAAAGTTAGGATTTGACCTTCCAAACACTGTCAAGTCAGTGGACCCCTTCTTCCTGTAACTTCCATTTCCTTAAAGTATGATTTTGGTGTATATTACAACTGCAAATGAAGAAAAGTTAAAAGGTTTTAGAATTACTCAAAACGGAAAGCCATTGCTGCATTAAGGAGTGTGCTTCATGAAGAAAACGATCAATATTAATCCCGAGACATGTAAACTGTGCGCCTTGTGTGGAGAAGTATGTCCTAATAAGATCATAAAAAAGGACCCCTCTAACAGAATTTCATTTCGGGAAGACAGGTTGCCCTTATGTTTTAGGTGTGGTCAATGTATGGCTATTTGTCCAACAAAATCCATTCTCATTGACGGCTTATCTTATGAGAGAGACTTTTTTGAGATCTCAGAGACTTTCTCTCTTGAAAATTCCTTTTTGACGATGATAGCCAATCGGCGAGCCATCCGGAATTTCCAAGACAAGCCGGTGCCGAGAGAGTTGCTGGAGAAGATAGTTCAGGTCATAGCCTTTGCGCCTCCCAGTTTTCCTCCAATCAAAACCGAGGTCGTGGTTGTTCAAGATACAGCACTCATCCGAAAGGCTTTGCCCTATATGATCGAGGTGTATGATTTTCTAGTTAAAACCATGAATAATCCGGTCATGCGTCTTTTTATTAGGCAACGGGTGGGCAAAGAAACGTTCAACACTATTCAAAATCATGTTGTTCCATTGATGAAAAGCCGGTTACCTGAGTTAAAAATGGGCGTTGAAGACACCATCACAAGATATGCCCCTGCCATGATTATTTTTCATGCTAATCGAGACGAGGAGAATTATGAGGCCGATATTTACATCGCCTTAAGTTATGGTTTTTTAGCAGCCCATGCATTGGGATTAGGAGGGTCGGCTATGGATATTATCCCTCCTACAATAGAGCGAAATCGAGAATTGAGAAGGATGTTTTTGATTCCTGAAAAGAACAGAGTGGTGGCCTCCATGATTGTGGGTTATCCAAAGTATAAATATAAGAGGGGGATCAAGAGGGATTTAAAGAGCGTGAAGTGGATTTAGCCTTCAACCAGTCGCCCCCACCAACCACTTGAGGCGAAGTGTTATTTACACTTTCAATCCGTAATCATCAAGTCCCAGATTAACTTACTATTGAAGGATAGTAGGTGTACTCGTTAGCCAAGAAGTGATTCGACAGCATCTGTCAGATTTAGTATCGTTCACGGCATCGAATGTCGTCTCAATCCCTCCTTGATTTGGGGTTATTTAGATTTTGAAAGTCGGGATGGGAGAGAAGAAGCTGATTCGGGGGAGAAGGGGAAAATACTTTATTACGCATGGGTGACTCCAAATTCTCTGCCCCATTCCTGCGCGATATCGCCGCGTGCCTTGCTGATTTTCTAATGGGTCCCTCATAAAACGATGTGCCGGATCTCCATAGGTGTTCTTGGTCCCTTGGGAAGGATTAATTTTTGGTGACCATAACAGGCTGGGTTTTGTGCAAAGGCAATAGCCCCGAGTCCAACTCCAAAAATATTTACCATTAAATGGCTTCCACGCCAAGCTTCGGCTAAACCGCCATCGGCTTTGCCAGATTGCCTTTATGTACAGGGCTTTGCTCATTCCTTTTTTATCATTGGGTTTCGATAAAGGTGTGTATAATTCTGCTCATCTGTTTTGGATACTGATACATGACACCATGACCACCCTCTTTAAGCTAAACCACCCACGATCCTGGAATTCTTTGAGCAATGATGAAGGAGTTTTTTGGGGGAGTAAGGACATCCTCCGTACCGGTTATGAGTAAAACAGATTTCTTTATCCTTGGGAGACGACTAAACGCACCTTTCCATCCCAGCATGGCTTTGGTTTGACGGTCAATGTTCCCTGCGGAACTCGTCTCACTCGGTCTTGGAAAATACGAGAATATATCTGGGTGCTCTTCTAACCATTTCGGAGGAAACAGAATCTTAAGAAGTCTTTCACCCCTCTCCCTGGCTGTGCCTGATGTATCAATCATCATCTTCATATGCTTCGGATCCGGCTGTATGGCTTCTTTGCCGCCGCAGTCCGCTGCATACAGTATAAGCTTATCCACCTTAGCGGAATATCTCAGTGCAAATTCCAGTGCAATGTTTGTGCCCATTGACAAACCCAGCACATGTGCACGATTGATGTTGAGGGCGTCTAAGAGATTGGCGGTGTCCTTTGCAAACAGTTCCATGGAAAATTTTTTTCGGAAGCAGTTGTTTTACCCATACCTCTGTTGTTGAATATAATGACCCTGTGATAAAAGGACAACTCATTCAGCAATTCTGGACTCCAGAGATCCATGGTTCCGCTATAGCCCATTATCAATACAAGTGGGGATCCTTGGCCGACCACTTTGTAGGCAATATGGATATCATCTCCAGGAATAAATTTTGTTTCTGCTTTTTCTATATCTCGCTCTTCGGCCTTACCTCCAAGTGCAATACCTAAGGTGACAACCATTACCACTATCACAAAAAAGCTGGGAACCCGTTTCATCTCAGGGACACCTCCAATTTCAGCAATTGGTTTTTTCATCCGAGGTTGTTGATTGAAACAATTCTAAGAGGCTATGGACATGGACGAAAGGATCCATCAATCATTTTCCCAATTACTTAAGATAGTTAAAAATAATGAGGGAAGTGCTTTGGTTTTGACTTTTAAAGTAGTATATGAACCAACTCGTTCACTCGTTGACCCACCCCAGTTGCTCCCGCTTAATCCAAGGTCTTGAATGAAAACGCCCTTTTACAATTATTTATACTTTTGACACAACCAATACATAATAAGATAGGCTGTATGACACGCAATGCATTTAAGATCAGCGCCACAAGTCTTTAAACACGCCTCCAGTGTTATATCAGCATCTTTCATACATTTATCATATTTCCTTTTTCCAAGTACTTGTTGATCAGGTTGATTTTTCAATAAGTCGACAAATAACTTACAACCATTTATGCATTCAGTATACTGACTTTCAGTCCATTGTTTATCTGCACGATCCTGAGAGCATTTGTCTATGCACCCTCTCTCTATCTCATGAACATCATCTGCGATTGCTAACCCAGGAATATAGAAACAAAACAAAAGAAGCCACAGCCCGATACCTATTTTCAGTACTGTTTTTTTTTCTAAGTTAGTATATCTTTTCATTGTTCCCTCCTTTTTAAGGTTTTTGGTTATAAAAATGATAAATAAAAAACCCTCATATATTAAACATTATATATTCCTAATTTACAACAATTAACTATCTTAGTAAAGTGCATAATTTAGCTTTGAACCCGAAAATTTATTTGGTTTTTTGAAAAAATCTTGATGAGTTACGAAGCACCAAATCTCAAGCATCAATAATCAAATAATCACCAAAATTCCAATGAAAGAAATTCCAAAAATTTAAAATTTCTTGATGGTTGGATATTATTTGGAACTTGGGATTTGATGATTGGAATTTGGCTAAGATCAATGAGCCTCGTCAGTGAAAGAGAGGGGCTAGTTTTCCCAGCCCTTTTTAATGCCTCCGTTACTTAGCTTCTTCTCTTACCCTCCAGCCAGCATAATGATGAGGTGGATTTCATCGCCATCCTTAACAGGTTTAACGAGTTCATTGGGGTACGCGCTGACATGATTGATATAAGCTTCAACGATGTTGAGCAGTTTATCTTTTTTGGCAAACAGCGCTTTCTCCATTCCAGGGAACTGCTTGATGAGCTGGTTCAGACATTCACCTACTGTATTTCCCTCTACGGCTACCACCTCCAAGCCGTTGGTAAATTGTCGATGAGTTGCATGGATGTGTATCTTGACAGGCATGTTTTACTCCTTTCGTGGCCCCCTCACCCTCCCCTCTCCCCGGCTGGGGAGAGGGATGGGGTGAGGGGAGATCCGCAATGATCACAATCTGGGTTTTTGTTGACTGTAAATTCGCTAAAAGTAACTTTCAGTCCATCATAGATGAGTAACCGATTGGTCAACAGTTTGCCAATCCCAACGAGATATTTGATCACCTCCGTCGCCTGAATACTACCTATGACGGCTGGAGCAACGCCAATCACAGGAAACTTCTCTTGTGGCACCGGACCCCGATACATACACCTTAGGCAGGCTGTTTTCCCAGGAAGGATGGTCATTGCTCTTCCCTCAAAGCCATTTACTGCACCATGGAAAAAGGGAACCTTTTTCTCAATCGCACAGCGATTCAAGATGTAGCGAGTCGGTAAGTTGTCCATCGCATCAACGATGACGTCACAGCCATCAACCAGCTGGGAAACATTGCCTTCCGTTATTGTCTCTGCTATCGTTTCAATCTCCACGGCTCGGTTCAGATTTCTTAATTTCGCTCTGGCGGAGTCAATCTTTTTTCTCCCGATGTCTTCTTCCCAGTGCAAGATCTGTCGGTTCAGATTACTCAACGCCACCTGCTCATGATCGATCATCCGAATCATTCCTATTCCCGCAGCCGTCAGGTAGATGGCGATCGGAGAACCGAGCCCCCCGGCACCTGCAATAGCCACCCGCGATCTTTTAAGCTTTTCCTGCCCTTCTTGTCCAATCTCTCGGATCATTATTTGTCTATCATACCTTTCTCGCTCGCCTGGTGTAAGCATGGTAACCCTCCGCCTTCGAGAATCGATTGACCAGAGTAGGATTTAGGGATTTAGGAATTTCGGGATTAATAAATTGAGGAATTTTAGGAATCTTGGAATTTAAGAATGATTTGATTCCGGAATTCCTCAATTCCTAAATTCAAATAATTAATTTACCTTAACGTTGCATAAACTTTTGACGATACGAACATGGGCAAGCCGTTCGGAAAGGCTTCGAGGCGAACCTTTGGCCGAATCGGCACTCTCGTCCCCTTCCCCTGCTGGAATTCACTTGAGGTGATGTCCTCCGATACCCTTAAATTTTCAAAACAACCGCCTTCCGAAGCCTTGAAGGGCGGTTTGCCCGTGTCCGTTTTGCAACTGTCGGGTTTATTTTGATTTCAGCAAGGTGTGCGCCACCACCATCCTCTGGATTTGATTCGTCCCTTCA
>Ga0315274_10008351_pt1 | contig 15000 bp, 10 predicted proteins | sample YL17G02_20_MG_FD_203700 | JGI IMG/M metagenome (GOLD analysis project Ga0315274, IMG submission 203700) | Sediment microbial communities from Yellowstone Lake, YNP, Wyoming, USA - YL17G02_20 | ecosystem: Environmental > Aquatic > Freshwater > Lake > Sediment | place: USA: Wyoming | collected... | reverse complement strand
CTGCGCGGTCGAGGATGTCGTCGAGGTCTTCATCCTTACGCTTTCCCATAACTGCGTACCTCCTGCCCCGATCTGTCGGGGCCTGAATGGGGCACGCCACGGCTATCTACACTGCTAAAGTGCCGCAGGGGAAGTTATGCTGGAAACTTCCCCTGCGACCTGCTGTCGTCGAGCGTTCTCCGGGGCCTCGAGGTCACAGCCAGACTGCTCGCCTTCGACCGCTTTCTTGAGAAGTTCTTGCCAACCCTCATGGGGTGTGGTTTGGTCTACGCCGTACCCTGCCGAAAGCGACTTGCAGACCTCTACCTCGCCTCTGGAAATCGCCTTGGCGACGTCGTCTTCCGACATCTCGGCGAGTGCCATCCAGACCCCGATGTCAAGCTCGGTCATATCGGCCGCTGGCGACCACCCCTGGGACTTCGCGATTCCCGCAGCCCAGGCGGGGCTGTGCTCGCGGGCCGCCGCTGCCAAGGCTACCTTGAAGGCCCTAACCTCTTCGGGCGGGTGCAGGACTGCCTCTTTCGGCTGTGTAAGCGTCCGCCACGCCTTCACGATCTCGCCCGGCATCATCGTCTTGATGGATTGAAAATCTAAAGTTGGCACAATCTTTGCCTCCTCCTGAGAAACGGATTGTGTGAGGTCGTACCGCTCATCGGCGAAACTTTTCATGGAATATGGGCCAGGGCGGGAAATGGTGTGCACATGGTGTCCCAGCGTATCCTTGCTTCCGATCTTGTAGCCGGTCCCAGATGCTCCATGCTCTTTGACAGAGTGACCCATTTCGGTGAGACCAGCAGCCATCTTAGGTCCGGCAAGGTGAGGTTTCGGGTGCTCGTGCTGGTGAATCCAGGTCCGAACGGATGGCAACCAAAAGGAATGAGCATATACCGTGCCCGCGCGACTTGCCGCGTCACGACCGACCGCTACGCCGAACCTCTGTTTTTCCTCGTATTCTGGTCCAGGCGACTTGTGTACCCAAATCACATGCCGAGTTGCCTTCCCCTGCACGATGTCCTCCATTGAGATCGGCCCGTTCGGATCCACTGCCCGGGACTTCAGTGCCTCAATCTCGAGGTGTGGACTTCCGGGGATATTGCGGTTCACAAGGACACGGTATCCGCGCCTGCGCAAGTGTTCCGATATGTCGCAGCCTGCCTTGCGCGGATCGTCGTGCTCTATCGTATGGTAGAAGCCGAAGCTGTCGCCAGCCACTCCTTCACTCTTGCCGCCCGACCAAGTAACCAAAGCCCCCTGCAAGTTCACAATCTGCTCCGGCAGGTCCTCCCCTTCGTGGGTCTGCCGCTCGCCAATGCTCTTTCCTGTGCTCAGGTCGACCCCGTGCTTCTTGGCCGCCCGCCTGATCCGGCCCCACATGAGCTTGCGCTCCTCCGGCGAGTACTTCGCCTGGTTCTTTGGCTTGGAGAAGTACGCTATCGCTGCGTGGATGTGGTCGGCGTCGAGCGGGTACTTCTTGTTGACCGGATCGGCGTAGGTCACGTCGCCATATTCCCCGGCGGCGCGCTTCTTCTCCGCCGCTGACACGTCCTCGCGCCTTTCAATGGATTTCTGCATCTTCTTTTTCCTCTTCTTCTTGATGGTCAGTCTAGGCGTCAGCCGCTTGACGGCACCCTCTAAACTCTGAGTCCGAAGGGCGGCGCCTGCAGGTTCCGGCGTCCCGGCAGTGACGATCGCGCTGCCGGTGCCGAGCGACCTCCCGAAGCGCTGGTAAATATGGAATCGGTATTCGGTGCCGCGCTTGCTCCGGGCCGTTATCACGTGGGGCGTGCCCATCGCAACCGGCGCAGGATGGACTCCCACGACATGGCCTTTGCGGCGCAGTCCGTCGGCGAGTTGGGATACGTGGGCCAGTGGGGTCGAGGACGCAAACTCGTAGACCCGTTGTTTTCGCCCGGGGACTACCTTCCGCGATATGCACCGCAGGTGCCTGGGTATCTTGACGCCAAACCTGCTCTTGAGAACCTCTCCGGCAATGACATCGCGCAGGCATTCGCCGCCCGGGCAGCAACTGCCGATGTTCGGGCAGGCCGAGCAATCTCCGCACTTGCCGGCTCCCGCAAAGCTCTTCTGTATGCCGACCCAGGTGGAGGTGTTGATGGGTTGGACGGTGAGCGCGACCTGGTTAGCAAAGAGCTTGGTCCACATGCGGTGCTCGCTTTGCCCGTCGCGGCTCTTGACCGTCACTGGCGTGGCAAGTGGTCTCCCTTGGACCGACATGCCGACCCGGCCACCGGACTCGATCACGTCCCAATAGTGCCTGGCTCTGGCGACCTTCGGGAAGAGATAACCGCCAACGTAGACGCAGGGGGTGCTATCCTGGCCCTGCTTGCAGGGCACGCCTTTTGCCACAAGCGCCCCGCGTGTCGTAACCTCAGCTTGATCTATATCGCCCAGAAAGATGCGCTTATGGTCGTCGTTGAACTTGCCCCAGGTCTTGAGGTATTCGAGGCAGTTGGCCAGCCCGTTCGCCTTGACGACCTCGTTCTGCAGGTCGAGCGTCTCGTCGGTCGCGATGCCATGAATGCGCATCTGGCCATCTGAAGTCCGCTCGGCCTTGACGATCTCAAGTGGGATGGTAAAGGTTTCTTCTGGCATATAGATCAAGCCCCACGGCCGGGGCCGGTCTATCCCTGACGGGACACCTAACCCCGGCCGCAGGTGCAGCCGTGACGTTACCACTGTTAAAGTGCCGCATAGAGTTCGAGGAACTGGGCGACCCTCCATCTGAGCTTGCCGAGGTGCCTGTCTATGGCATCCTGCACGCGCTGAGGAGCGACCCCGAGGACCTTCGCGGTCTCCTCCGGCTCGCGTTCCTCCAAGAAAACTGCGGCTAGTATCCGGCGGTCGAGTGCGCTTACTCGGATCGCGGCCAGAGCTCTCGTTATCGCTCTCAGGACCTGCCCGCGCCTTTGGTCCGGCAGATCATCCAGGCCGGGGCGGCCATCGCACTCATGGAGATCCGGTTGGGCCTGCAGCGCCCGGAAGTCGTAGTCGGCTTCCAGAATACAGGGCATGGCTGCAACCCCTGCCTCCCACAGTCGGCCAGGGGTTCGGATCATGTTGAGGCGGTCGCGAAAGTAGTGGTTTAGCCTTCCTCGGATCTTGATGCGGGCCCACGTAGGGAACGGCAGCCTGCGCGTAGCGTCGTAGTCCTTGCTGGCTTCGTAGAGACCGATCAGCGCCTCTTGGTCCAGGTCTCTTCTCGTCTCTGGGTCAGCCCCGGCGACGCCGGCCATTTTGTGGGCGAGCATCTGGTACCTCTCGAACAACTCGTGTGGCGTGGATTGGTGGGTTGGGTCCTGCGCAATCATGTCACGCCACCCCCGAGAGCCGCTCTACGTCACGCTGTGCCAGGCCCTTGACTTGCGCCGCCCGGGCCCGCGCCGCGAGTAAGGTCAGGTACTCGCCTTCCAGCGCCTCGCGATCCGCGTCAGACTTGGCCGCAGCGATAAGTTGGCGCAACTCCCCGATCCGCTCTGCGGCCCGGTCATGCAGCCTGTCTGCGCATCCGGCTATGACCTCCGCACGATGCCTGCTGTGCGAGAGGCGGACAGCAGAGTCCGCCATCGCGCCCCGCAGCCGTTCTGTTGAGTCCTGTGGGTCCTGTTTCTTTGCCATTGCCCTCCTCCGGGGAACAAAAAAGCGCCCACCCCCAACGGGAGGGTGAGCGCTCTATCCTCGACAGTTCAGCTCTCGAAGCCCCTTGTCCTCGACAGTTCGGCTTATTCAGTTGTCAATGAGTGACGATCTTATCCGTGCGGTCTCTAGACGTCCTGCGGGTTCCGTACCCAAATCACATGCCGGGTTGCCCTCCCTCGGACGATGTCGTCCACTGAGATCGGCCCACCTAGATCGATTCCCTTCGGTTTCACTGCCTCGATGTCGACGTGTGGGGCCACGGGGATGTCGCGATTCACAATGACACGGTATCCCCGCCTGCGTAGGTCTGCCGATATGTCGGAGGCCGCCTTGCGCGGATCATCGTGCTCTATTGTGTGGTAGAACCCGAACCCGCCATTGGCGAGGCTTACGCTCTTGCCGCCCGACGCAGCAACCAGGGCGCGGTGGAATCTCGCAATGCGGTCGGGAACGGGTTCCGAATAGAACCTTAGTTTCTCCACCTTGTCTCACCCCCTTCCTATCCGTGCGGCCTGTACAGGTCGGACGGGATCACGACGCAAGCCCCGAGCTCCGCCTCCGCCCGCTCGCGCGTCATCAGGCGTGGAGGACGATTGCGTAGGTCGTCCTCGACGATGATCCAGTGTTCCATTATCTCGAGCGGTGTTGTGCCGGCGGAACGGAGCCTCCGAAGCTCTGCCCTGGCCCCCGCCGCCGAACGCCACCACTTGAAGGCTTCGACCGCCCTCGCAACTTGCCGGCGAAAAGCGTCAACGGTTTGGCAAACCTCTTTCGGGTCCATACTAAGCGGCTTTAAGTGCTGCCTTCTCGATCTCACTGCTTCGCGCCTCGGCTATCTCCCTACCCAAGTCAGTGTCATCAAGCATTTCGTAGGGCGCGGTCAACGCCTCCCGGAGCTTCCCCTTGCGCTCCAGGAGTCGCCTCCGACCCCGCTCGTAGGGAGTCGTGGTGACCAAATCCAGCACCTTCATATCCGGATTCGTCTGCCCCAACCGCTCCATGCGGCCGATCCGCTGCTCGTAGGTCTTCGCCGTATACGGCGAGTCGAAGTTACAGCAAAATGCGGCCCTCTGCAAGTTGAGGCCCGTCGATCCGGCGTCACTAAGGCAGAGCACGTCAAATTTCCCGGCCTGGAAGTCCTGTCGCGTGCGCTCGCGTTTTGCACCAGGATCGGAACCCGAGAGTGTGCCGACCCTCACGCCCTTGCTCTTCAGGTATCCCGCGATCTGCTTCTGGGCGTCTATTGAGTGAGCGAAGACCAGGCCGGCGCCCTTCTCTGCTATTCGTGACTGCACGAACCCGTGCAATGTTTCAAGTTTGGCCGGTATGCGCACGCCTGCCCCGCGCACCGAACCTGCGTTGACGATTCGGTCCAGCGCGGAGTCTCTGGCGGCCGAGAGGAACTGCAACATCCTCCCCGCCTCTGTCCGCTGTTCGGCTTCGTTTTTGCCCTCGAAGGCACGGGGGTTCATCTGCCGCAACGCGGGGACGGCATCGTCTACCTTTCCGGCGTGCCGTGCCGTCTGCGCGGTTCGATATGCCTCGAGCACACCGTCGTATTCGGATTGCTCTGGGGCAGATAGCTGCACCGGCTCCTGTCTCCTGCTTGCAACGATGCCTAATGGAATGCGCTCGGCGTAGGCGAATGGGTGCATTTCCTGTCTGAGCGCCTGCTGAGTCTGGAGGCAGTCGATTCCGTAACGCCGGTGGAACTCCTCAGCGTTGTCGTACCGGTCGGGCGCAATGCGGTGCAAAAGTGAGTACACTTCGGAGCTGTCATTTTTGATGGGATCGGCGGAGGCGGTCACATAGTAGGGCATCGTGTCCGTCAGTCCATCTATGGCGTTCGCCATCAACGAATTGGGCTTCCCCTTGCGGTTCAACAGATCGTGGCCCTCGTCCACGAGGGCCATGTCCCACTTCCACCCTTGTTTCTCCGCTGCCGCACGTACCTCGTGCCGACGCTCGCCCTCATCGGCAGTGCGCATCCAGTCTTCCGCTCGGGCGAGATTCCCTTTGAACTTATGTTGACCAACGGCCCAGGTCAGGTCGTCTCTTAGCGATTGGTGGGTCACAACGCATATCTGTCGATCGGGGTCTTTGTAGGCGGTACGCCGGTCCTCAGCCCCGGCCGTCGGGTCGGCGAACCATTTGAGCCTGCCAGGTTCGTAAAATCTCAACGCCTCGGCCCCGAACTGACCGGTAAGACTAGCCGGGACAGCGAAGATCGCGCGACCTACGGCTCCGCGTGCCTGGAGGTCGGAGAAACTGCCCAACGCCACCAACGTCTTGCCGGTGCCGACGCCGAGGTTGAGGGAAAGCCGCTTGAGCCCCTCTATTAGCTTGACGGCCCGCTGCTGCTTTACCATGTGACCTTCGCTCATATTCACGTCGTGGGGGATGTCTACGGGCCGGTCAACCTCAAAGTTCTGGGCGACGTAGGGGAAGATGGACTGAAGTTGCTTCTCGGCACGTTTGCCGATCGTGACTCGCTCGATCGTAGGGAGGGGCTTCTCCTTGAACAGCGAAAGCGCAGCCCCACGGATCGCACGGTCCAGGGCCTCCGCACGTTCGCGCCTGATGCCAAGCCGCTCCTCGGTTGCGAACTTGCCTCGGGCCCGTGTCGCGACCCTCGCGTGCTTGCGCGCCATTTCTGCCTGCCGCGCCTCCAGAAGCTGCTGTTGTCGTTCTGGAGAGACGAGGCCGAGGAGGTGGTCATCCCAGTTTGCGATGCGCTTGTTGCCGGTCTTCAGCTCGCGCCCGACTATGCCCCCCATGTGCTTGGCGAACTGGGCGGAGACGGCGCCTCTCATCACGTCCTGGACACTCTGGTAGGCGCGCTGGACAGATCCCTGCGCCTTGACGTAGCGGCTCCACGGGGTCTCGCGGGCTGGCTTGGCTGGCTTGCGGGCTTCAGCCGGTTCTGCGGGTACCTCTTCTTCGCCCCACAGAGCCTCCTGCCTGGCCGGTGCCTCTGTCGGTCTTGCGGTAAGCCTCTTCTCCTCAGCCTCTTCTTGGGGGGACTTCTCCTCCGTCATTACCCGATAGAAGAAGCGCTGGATCAACCCGCGCTCGTCGGGTGTCAGCTCGGAGAGCCCCTTGAAGGCTACCCTGGCTTCGGGGTGGGCGGCAACCGCCCTGTAGAGAGCCTCGTAGCACACCGGGCTGTCTTTCAGCGGGATGGACTGCGAGTTAAGGGCCGCGACCTCCTCAGACGCGCCGTGTTCGCGTTCGTACTCCTGAACTGCGTGTTCGGCTATGGCCTCCAGTCCCTCCGGCGACTTGTTTTCTACCTGGTTGTAGGTGAACCAGCCGAGGTCGCTCAGCGCCTTGTAATACGGCCCGCCGCCCTCTCCCAGAAGATCGTCCGGCAGGTCCGCGGTGAACTCTGCCGAAAGCAGGTCGGAGCGCAGGCTCTCAGGGTCCTGACCGTCCGCGAGACGCCGCGCGATATAGTGCTTGAGTCCACGCTTGACCTCCGCATAGCGCATTTTGGGCCTGAGTTCGAGCGGTTCTGAAAACTGTACCGCACGCTTCTCGGGATCCTCGAATGTGCTCTGGGGTCTGGAGACGATTCCCGCGGGCAACCAGTGGCTCTCATCCCGCCTACCTGATTTGATCTCGGTTGCGAGTGCGTGCTTCTCTGCGAGCTCCCGATCGGGCTTCTGGACGAGCTTGGCTGCGCCGTTCGGGAAGATTGTGAGGAACTTATTCACGCCGTCCGAGTCGATTCGGTAATCGGCTTCGACCCCCGGGTCCATTTCCTCCATCACGGGCTGGGTGAGTCCGAGGACGCGCGCTTGCGCAATGGCCTGCTGATTTGAGATAGCACCGAGCGGAACCCGCAGCGCTTCCGGCACTCCCTTGCGCGCCTGTTGGACCTCAAGCGCTTGGACAAGCGCAGCCGTGGCTTCGAGTCGGCCGAGGGCCACGCCGAGAGTCTCCCGCGCCTCGTCAACGAGGTCGATCCGGTCGGCGTTCGCAACCTGCGCCTCAACAAGAGAGCCGATCTCGGATATCGGGCGCTCGGAGAGTTCGTCGGCCTGCTGTTTTGTCGCCGCGTACGAGTCGAGGGCCTGTTCACTTGCCTCCTGCTGATACTTGCGATGGTAGTTGGCAACGCCGTGGAGTGCTGCCTTGTAATCCGTGTCCGAGAGCGTCTCTTTGAGATGGGCGGCGAGCACCTGGGCACTGACCTCTGGTCCCAGGATGTCGGCCTGAAGACGCCCGAGGGGCAGGGGGGTGCGCGTTGCCGCGAGGCAGGAGCGGTTCAGACTGTCGTAGTGGCCCATCGTCACGTACTTGCGGAGCGGCTGAAGGGCCTCCTCCTTGTCGGCGGTCCCAAGCAACCTCTCGGCCGCACGCTGCATCGCATCCTCGGCCAGTTCCTCGGCGACCTTGTCCTTGGCGGCTTCCTCGTCTAAGGGCTTTGCGACAGCCGCCTTGATGATCTCCTCGACCTCCTCGGGCCTGAGTTCCGTCACGACCTCGAGCGCCGCCTTGGGAACCCCGTGTTCCTCTATCTCGCCCTTCACCTGTCGGTACTGCCGCTCGTAGTCGGTGTGCTCCTTCTGCGCCACGAGGATGTCAGCGATCTTCTCGGTTGGCGGGAGTTCGGGTTTCAGCGGCCTATCCAAGAGTCCGGCGGTTCTGAGTTCCTTGATCGGCTCGCGAACCTCGCGGAGCGCTGCATGCAGGCGCTGCACGGCCTCGAGCTTCCGGGCCGCCTGGATAGGATCGCCGTCGCTTCGGTCGAGGAACCCCCGCCAGCTTATGTCCTCCTTCTCCGCGATCTTCTGCCTGACGGTTAGACCAGCGGCCTCTGCCGCATTCTGGACAGCAGCGATATACCCGCTTCCTTTCCCCTCCAGCGGCCGCTCGATTCCTACGTCGCCGAGGGGCATATCTCCAAGTTCGGCTTCGGCCAGTCGGTCGTGCGCGTCCAGCAGATCCTTTCGCGTCCGATCCACGAGCTTGTTCGCCACCGTGACCATCTTGCGGAGGTGCTGCTTCTCGGCCATCTCGCGTGACTTCCCCGGCAGGGCTGCCAAGGTCTTTTCTTCGAGCTTCCAGTCGGACTGGCCTACGCCGTGCGCCTCCATTACCTGCGATACGTACTTGGCGTCCTCCAACTCCTTGCGGGCCAGTATCCCGGCTTCTACCTCCCGCGTGGTCTGCCGCTCCTCCTCCGTCATTGCGGCCTCACGCTCTTTCCGCCGCCTCTCGCGCTCCTCGGCAAGCCGCTTTCCGGATTCCTGCCACTCCTCCGGGGACCTGAGTTTAGTGAGCCGCAGGTAGTTCAGCTTGCCCTCAGCACCCCGAATCACGCTTGCGGTTCCGTCCCGGTGTTCCTGGATGAGCACGTGGACGTAATTCTCCGGGTTGCCCGGATCCGGATGCAGCGTTATCCAGCGCTGGCCGGCCTTGAGCTCGAGTGCCTTCGATAAGAGCGGCAACCCGGGGCGGAAGACGACCTGACTGCGCAGCAAGGTTCCCTTACGGATATCCTCGTACCCGTGCAGGCGTTCGCACTGGGGGCAGACGTGGATGCGGTGCATCCTGCCGCCGTCCGTGAAGCGCACGCCAAACGGCAACTTGACCTCGCACGGGCACTGAGGCCGTGCGATCCTGACCCGGTTGCCATCCCTGCCTATGACCTTAACCACGGTCGCCATCGCCTGGCTCACTCTCCGTTGTCAATCGATCTCTAAGTTGAAAGGCCGCTCGCACGCTGCCAGCCAGTTCGGACGCCGCCTCCATCTGGTCCAGGAAGGCTTCCTCGATCTGATCGTACCGGAGGCTCGACAGTCCCTCTAACAGCGGCCCCACGTCAGTGCGGAAGATCTGCGCGAAATGCGTCCTCCTCGCCGCCGCGACGGCCAGCAGCAGAAGGCGGTTGATCTCCGGCGTCATGTCCGGTGGAAACTCAGATTGTGTGCTCAATTCAGCACTTCCTTCCTTAACTCTGCGAACAGACTGGCCTGGGCGGCTGGCGGGAACCAATCGAGGCCGTCCTCGAATTCTGCAGAAGCCGCAGAGGGGAGAGCGTCCATCGGGACAAAGAATTGGACGTACCTGATCTGATCCGTGACAAAGACGAGCCAGCCCTCAAAGCAGTCCATTCGCGCCCACTTTAGGCCAGGCACCCCCGGTACGGCCCTGAGACCTCTTGGATTGCTTCCGGGAACCATCACTCTGCCCTCTCGCCCTGCCTCTTCCGACCTGCGTCGCGGTAGTGTTGGAATCCGTGGAGTTGTCGGCACGACAGGTCGCCCACCCTGCCAATCTCCGAGCGGGTGAGCTTCTCGCCCCTCTCGCGCTTTGCGGCCATCTTCTTACGGAAATCCTCGTACTCCTCAGAGTCCGCGACCACATCCCAGTCCTTGAGTTCTGCCATCTGGTCCACCTCCATCATACATCATTAAGTCCGAACGGCATCGGCGAGCCGGCGAGCGAGAAAAGAACCGGTTGTTTCTCCTCGCTGCGGCCTCGAATCTTCGGGAGGCAGGCCAGCGCGATTGCATCCGCCATCGCCTTGTAAGCGAGCGCCTCGGCCTTCCTCGACTGGCTTTCGTAACCCAGCCCAATCGCCTCAGCAGCGCGGCCCAAGCCCCGGAAGTATTCCACAATTAGATCAGCCTTATCAGCCCCTACAAGGCCCGTCTTTTCAAGCCAGGAAAACGTCTCCATCCTTTGTTCCCAGCGCCAATTGGTCGGCTGTACGGCGCGGCGGGCATCGTCAAAGAGGTCTGACCTTTCCGCATCAGTGACAGTTATCGACCGGTTGTAAAAGAGGGAACTTACGGTCTCCGCCGCGCGCTCGACGAGGGCGCGCGTAGCTTCCTGTGCAGGCGGAGGCGCCTCCGGCCTCGCAAATACAGTTGGCTCGTCCACAAGGAGCCTGGCGAGTCTCGCCGGGAGCCCGCGAAAATAGCTCCTCCAGACGTCTGCGGCTTTGGCCTCGAGCTGCAAGTGAGCAAGGCGACTATGGTAATAACCCTGGGCGTCCTGCTCTTGGTCGGCATCCCTCTGGGCCGATGGGATGTCCCGGATGCCCTCCTCCAGTGCTCTCGATCTTTCGGCCGCGGCGTCAACGATCTGGGCCAGGCCATGCAGGACGCCGCGGCGGATGATGGCGCGCGCTTTACCATCATTTGGCTCTTCGTACAAGTCGTCTGCCTTCTGGTACTCGAACCACTTCTGCCACCAGTCCTGAGTAAACACCCTCCCCAGAGTAACCGGCTCTTCTTGGTATCCAGGGTCGAAGCGGAGGTTGCCAGCCAACTCAGTCCCCGCGTCTATCACCTCTGACAAGTCGCGCTTGTACTGGTCGTACACCTCCGAAAGCTCGTCGCGAATCTGGGCCTCGTAGTTGATGAACACTCCATTCGGATAGAAAGTCACCACCCTGCCCCGGTAAAGTCCCTCGCCGCCCTGTGGCCGGCGCGATTCCGGCAACTTGAACCCGATGTCGCCCAAGGCACCCAGGGTCGCGAAGGTCCGAGCAAGTACGTCGGGATCCGACAGGTAGTGGCGGAGCTTCATCTCCTCCGCCGCGAAAAACTCATCGTGGTCATGCCGCTTACGGTGCGTCATTTCGTGGATCAGGGTGTCCCTGAGCCAGAAGGCTTGCGTGATCGGTTCAGTGTGCTCCGGAAAGTGTTCGGGGTTCAGGAGGATCTCGTAGTCGCCACGAGCGGACTCAACGTGCATCGCCTCATGGTCGTCCTGGGTGTCGATCCCAACCTCGGGCATAGTGTCGTACCCGGCGTGCTTGTAAAGAGATTCGACGAGATCACCCCAAACTTTGATGATACCCTGACGCTTCTTCCAATCGTAATCGGTCACGGGATGCCCCTTCTCGCCCCGAATCACGATTGTGCGCCCTGTTTTGTTGCGGCGGTCATGGGCCGAGATACGCAGAACGTTCTGGTAGTCGGGCGGCGGCAACGTGGCCGAGAGCGGGTCCGCGATGTAGTGCTGCACGACGGCGTTGACCGCCTCTCTCATCTCCGAGGACAGAGCGCAGCGCGCAGTGTTGAACGGATAGTCGTCATCGGCTGGTGCGTGAGGGGTCGTGACGTCTATTACGAGCCAACCGGGGATCGGACCGCCTCGCGACTCCACGAACTGAAACAGTTTCTGGTCGCCCTTGCAAAAGCGGACGGCCGTCTGTAGGCCATACAGCCTGTCATCAGCAACCCAGTGCAATGCGACGGTGTTGCCCTTCACCTCCCGGAGACTGTACGGACTTTCGTTTTCGGGAGAGAGCGTCAACTTCGATGGGAGTTCGGTCCCGTTGAACGTCACTTTCACGTCGTCGGGGAACTGGCTTAGCTCGATGGCTTGCTTGAGGGCCTGGTCTGCCCCCCACTTGTCCATGCCCTGGATGAACCCCTCGAAGGTCAGCTTCAGACCATCGAGGTAACTGTCAGTCTTTAGTTCCTTGCCGCGGATGTCTGCTCGACCCATCATATCGCTCGTGATCCGGTAGTCCCGGCTCTCGAGCGTCCAGCGCCCAGTCTTGCCCTTTTGGTCGTCAAGCAGTTCAGCCTCGGACGTCGCGACTGTGCCGAGTATGATGACCTTGGCGACTCCGAAGCCGCCGAGAGTGCCTTTGTCTCCGCGCTTGCCGGAACCGCCGGCTGTAAGGAAAAGATCCTGAATCTGGTCTATCCCCATCCCGCCGCCGTTATCCTCGATGGTGAGCTTGCCGAACCCATCCCGATTCTCGTCAGCCTCCCAGGTCACCGAATAGCGGCCTTGGGTTATCTCACCTGCGTTGATGCGCTTCCGGATCGCGTCCAGCGAGTTTTGAAGCGTCTCCCGGACTGTGCCGGCCGCCGCAACGGGGAACTTGTAGTGCTGTTGCCTGAGTAGAGTCCACATCATCCCAGCGTCGGCATCGTAAGCCAGGCGGTACTTCTTGTTCTCATCAAGCAGGCCCGTGCGGTCGGCTACAGGGGCAGCGACAGCAGCAGCGACCCTGGGGCGTATTTCGGGCGTATTTTGGGCGTATTTTGGGCGCCTCGCTTCCTCCGGCTTCTTGTGGACCTTCGTGTCGTACGGGCGCACGTAGACGCGATTGCCCCCGGCCGTCTTGCGCCAGTGGCCTTTGACGCGGCTCTTACGCAGGTCTTCGGTTGTCAGGTCGCCGAGGAGACCCCCCGGACCTGATCTCTCTGTTCCGCTCAAACTGTGTTCCTCGATCGCCCGGATACGACGCGATGTGAAAGTGTTCCTGCCGCTGTATCTCCCCCGGTATGCCCTGCGGGAAGACCGCGCAGCGCGACCAATCCCGGAGGTGTCTGCACCCTGCACAGATATGACCGCGCGGAATGGTCATGCGTGATGCCTCACGGCCGCCCGGAGCGCGTGTATGGCCGACTGTCGAATCTTGTTGATCTTGAGGTACTTCGGCTCGGTGAACTCGATGTCGTCGGGTTTGCCCTTGTTCCAGTTCGCAACCATTATCAGCTCGTCGCCACGGTGAATCCCGATCTGCCGGCCCTGCGCAAAGTCAGCGAACGAATGCGAGTAACCCTTCGGCATGCCCGGAATCCCGCGCGAAACTGAGCGAGTCGGGTTCCGAAGAGACAATTCCAGCCGAGGACTCTTCCGATGCTTCGCCTGGAGGTCGGGATAGTCCTTAATCCCCTCGCCGATCTTGCCCTGAGCGGCGGCGTGTTCTATCTGTGCGCGGCGATGTCCCTCAAGATCAGGCAGTCCCGTGGCGTCTCCCTTCCTGAGTTTCTCTGCTGACAACCGCGGCTGTTCTATATCCCTCATCCTGCTCGGAGTCCACGCGCGAGTGGGTTTTGCTAGTTCGTCTGCGGCGCGTTGGGCCTGTTGCTCCATCCCGTCTGCAGTCCAGTTGTAGTACTCCTGGCGCGTCATCTCCCACGGCTCTTTCGCCACAGCCGCGACCGGCGGCGCCTCTGGGGGTGGTGTGACGGGGGTGGGGGCAACCTCTGGGCCGGACGGCGTCTCTTGCACCCCGAGTATCTCCCGGAGGTAGTCGCGCGCGCCCTTGAAGTACGCATACTCCAACCAGGGCTCTCTGGTCATTCCCTTGGACTCCACCTCGTCTACTAAGGCGTCGAGCTTCTGCAACCTCTCGCGCAGGTAATCTCTCTGCTGCTTCAGGAACCAGTCGCTCCCCGCCGTGACGGGGCTTTCCCCGGTGATTACCTTGGCAGCGTTCGCGCTGAACGTTCCGGGCCCGCCAAACTTCTCAGCCCTGGACTGCTTGACGGTTTGCTTCCCAAGCCTTCTCTTGGCGCCCCTGTGCGAGCTCCCCTGCCCACCTTCCAAGTGATAGGGGAGGGCCTTGTCGAGCCACAGGGCGAGGGCCTTTTCGACCTCCTTGGTGTACTGCCCCATGACCTTGTCTACAGTCCGATCGACCCAGTCGGCAGATTCATCCCACCACACCGCCAGCTTCCCAGGATCGGGTTTGTGGTACTCATAGAGCGCCGCCCGCAGACTCGAATCCGGGGCAAGCCGTTTTGTCGCCCAGTGTTCATAAGCCCTCGCCCATAACTCCTGATCGGATCTCCAATATGCGGACCCATGCAGAATATCGCCTGTCATTCGCGCGCGCTCGTCTATCTCTGCCGCGCCCCGATCGACCTCTGGCAGATACCGCAACCTCTCTCCAACTGAATGCAGGACTGTTGGATCGAGGACTTCATAAGCCAGGTAATGACCAAACTCATGGACTATGCTCTCGGCCGTCTTGTTGGTGACTTCGAGTGCCGCCTCTTGCGGCCAGTACTTGCCGCGCACGTAAGGCTGGTCCTCTTTTGTCGGATCGATCCAGATCATGAGCGGTCTTGCAGACTTGAACCGGAGCGCATGCACTGCCGCCAAATCTAGGAGATACCGCCGCACCTGTACTTGTACCTCCTGCGGAGTAAGGTAATTCAGGCGAGCGTGAGCAAGCACCCGCTCAACGGTGGCATACTGTTCCCTCCCCGAAACGAACTCGGACATCACCGGGTACAGCACGCCAAGAACTTTCCAGGGCTTGGGGGTCGACTTTGTTACACCCAGCCGCTCTGCGTCGGACTTAACGCGAGGACTGCGCTTGCCCACCCTGCGCTTGGACCCCTTATGACTTGAGCCAGCCCCCCCCTCAAGATGGTAGGGCAATGACTTCGCTAGAGACTCGAGGTTGATCGCCTCGGCTCCGATCTCCTGTGCGTTCTCATTCCACCATCTCTCGGCAGTAGCCAGATTGCGGCCGCTGATCTGCTTTACGACCATCCGGCGCCAGTCATCGCGCCAAGCGGTGAAGAAGTAACGGTCATAGTCGCGGAAGAGTTGAATCCGAACGTCGTG
>Ga0315274_10008350_pt1 | contig 15000 bp, 16 predicted proteins | sample YL17G02_20_MG_FD_203700 | JGI IMG/M metagenome (GOLD analysis project Ga0315274, IMG submission 203700) | Sediment microbial communities from Yellowstone Lake, YNP, Wyoming, USA - YL17G02_20 | ecosystem: Environmental > Aquatic > Freshwater > Lake > Sediment | place: USA: Wyoming | collected... | reverse complement strand
CTTCTCACTTAGGTTTGAAGATTCCTGCGCAACCGCCTGACTTAAATCGGAACTTACGTTACCGATATTTGGAACTGGGTTATTTTTGTCTCCTGTCCAAGCCATATTATTGATTTCCTCCGTAAACCAAGGCTCCCGGTGAGCCTGGTATATCTACAAATCCATTATGTTTATAAAAATTAAGTTGGTCTTCTTCTTTCATTCCATATGTGCCGCCCGGTTCTACAACAATTCGAGCATTCGGTTCATGTTTCAATACTTCTTGAACGGCTCTTTTTACCAACATAGAACCTATTCCTTTTCGTCTATTTCCATAAGGCATTCTACCGTGAGGCGGTCCCACAAGAACCCTTGCTACCCACCATTGACCACCACCTATATTATCTATACTTGCTACGGCTGTGTAACCATCACCTAGACTCATTGAAATAGATACACCCTCTGGTCTTGAATTCACATGCAAACCTTCTCCGCCCGTAATTTCGAGAATAAGTTGTTTAAGTTTAATCATTATACCTGTCTTTCAACAAGGCTCAACTTGCTTAATCTTGAGTAATGAGTATTAATAATGATACTCAAACTCTTATCCGGCTGACCACCAAGGAACTGTTCTTGAACAACATTATCAATTTCGTGATAACGTTTGTTGAATTCAACAACATCACCGACTTCTGGATACACATTAACCAATTTAAGATTATCTTCTCTGAATTTGAATACCACTGCCTGATTTCTGTCAGGACCAAATTCATCAAAGGAAGTGTCAATATCAGCACGGTCAATGAGACAAGTACACTCAACGCCAGGATAATACATCTTACCCGTTTCTGGTGAAGATTCACCATAAACATTTGTTTTAGTTTGAGCTGCACACATCTTGAAGATGTTCACTTCGGTCTGAATAATATCACCCATTAACTCAGCGTTGAATGACTGAATTACTTTCAAATCTCTAACTGAAAAATATCTTCCTAGTAATCCCATATTATCTATTTCCTTTATTATATCCATCAACAGTTTGCTTCATGATTTTAAATTCTACTACGGTGGATTGTTCTTCTGGATACATTCTAATTTTTCCATGATATCTATTTACAAATCCCAAAACCTTTTCAAGTGTTTCATGACCTATTAACTTAAAATAAAATCTATATACTAAAAATATATCATTATCTTCAAAATTCCAACGTATAATATGTGTTCCTTTATCTCTCGTAAAATGTTGAAGTAGTGAAGTTCCAAAATTTCTATATGGATTTCCTGCTACTCCGGCGAATGTTTGTTTTTTATCCATTTATCTATTTCCTAACGGGTCATATACGTAATCCGCTGCAGGGTCATCAAAATCGTCTTTTTCTCTCTCTGGTGGGTCAGGTGAAAAATCAACCTTACTCATAATCATATCATCAATAGCCTTTTCATTTTTAGTCATATGGTCAGCAACAAGTTTTTTGAGAATAAGTAATTGTTCAGGAGTTAGTTTTTTAAGGTCGTCATATAATATTTCTTGACCTGTTTCGTTTGCTACCGTAAAACTGGTGATTTCATAATCAAAACTTTCAAGGGATGGCCCTTCGCCAGGTTCAGAATTTTCAGGAGGACCATACATTCCTCTTGCTTCGTGACCAGGATTAGCGTCATACTCTATATTTACTCTAACCACAATAGCATCGGTTGGTTGAGCAATACCAGGTATAGTTACACTATCGAGTTCTATTTCGTAATCCTCATAAGTTCCAGACGAACTAAGTTTACGTCCATAAGCTTCCGTCTTAGGAAATGACCTGCGCATAATACTTATTTCGTTTATTGCCTCTTGTAATAATGACTTCATTTTCATAATTTTATCCAATGTAAATAAACATAGGAACTCGTTTAAGAGTTTCCTGCATTTGTTCTGCCTGTAGAGATTGATTTTCCATCTGTGATTTCTGACTGGTTGCATCAAGTGTTTCTCTTAATTGTGTGACCAAATCTGTTTTTTCTTGTTGTGCTTCGTTTCTTAATTCAGCACCATCTAATGTTACTTCGCCACCTGGTATAGGAATCGTTTGATACTTTTGACGAATACATCCAAGAAGCTCTTTACAAGTTGCTAAGAAATACTTCCTAATCCACTGCCTACCAACGGAATTAACTGTATTGTATGGAATATTCTGATAAGGAATATTTGCTGGGTCCGATACATAGCTGCCCGTATAATTTGGGTCATGAGCAAAAGAACCACTATATCTGTCGTTCCTAAGCATGTAGTTGAAATAAAGTCTAAAAGAGTATGTTGGAATTGGGAATACTTTCAATTTATTATTTACCAACTCAAACGAATAAGCAGATTTACGAACCATATCGTTAAACTGAATAGCCTGACCACGAAGTAAATCTTCAAAGATTGGTGTCATCAAAAACTGAACAGCGGGAGAATAAGCACCAAACCCCATTTCATTCAAAACATTGGAATAACTCATACCCGTCATAGAGTATGGGTCATAAATTCTGGCAAAGGCTGGTGGAAAATCATGAAAAATTCTCATGACTTCAATACGGTTACAATTTTCTACTCTGTCACCCCACAACTCTTGAAGGTCATATACTTGTTTTCCAGGATTACATGTAATCCATCCTTTTTTCCAGTCAGCATAACCACCGACACCAACCTCAGTACCATATCCCTTAGCAAGTTCGATTATGTATGGTAATGGGGTACCAGTAACCGCCTTACCTGACAAATTGCCTAAATCAGAAATTTTCTGACCCTGAAAAACTTGCATGTAGTTACGAATATTCCATTGGTTTACCTGTGAACCATACTCGTTAACTGACTCTTCAAATGCAGCATAAAAGTTTACATCGAGCATTTCAACGTCAACAACGGGGTATCCAAGGCGATATGCTGCCCAAATGGCTGCTGCTTGGGCGTCCGCCTGAAAGAGGTAATCGTTGTCATAAAACCCGAACGGTGTCTTTCCTACGACTGCCGAACCGCTTCCTGGCCACCTAACTCTGTCTTGGTCCACTAATGTCGTTGGATTTGTAATTGGTGGTGTTATGTCGTTCATATAATTCCTGCGTATCTATTCACTTAAATAAATATAGAAACCACGCTCGTTTCCATCTATTTATTACATATGATTAGCCTTAGAGAAATTGTCAAAGAGATTATGGAAGATTTGTCGCCTCCGCCACCGCCACCCGCAATAGTTCAACAAAACCCATCAGCAATCAATACAAATGCAATTGCTAATGCGATTTATGTTGCGGAGGGAGGCGATAAAACGAAATATCCATACGGGATATCAAAAAAGAAATCGGGAATCCAAACACTAAACAAAGATGATGCTAGGAAGATTTGTATAAATACCATTGGCCATGCATATAATGATTGGAAAGCGAAAGGTTCAAAAGGCGACTTTATAGATTTTCTATCATTGAAATATTGTCCGGAAAATCATATTCACTGGGCAAAGATGATAAAATCAATAATGGCGAAACAAAAGAAATGAGAACTGTTGCCAATCATATAAAAACCAACTACAATCCTTTGCTTATGACTGAAATAAAGCAAATGATTATAGAGGGTGTCAGAGAGAAAGCTATGGAAGATTTCCTTATAAACATCATTAAGGGAACCGAATGGCAAGGTAAAGTTTTTATCGCTGGTGGTTATGTCCGTGATGAATTCATGGGTAAAGACCCCAAAGATCTTGACTTACTTATAAATGCTCCAAATGGAGGATTTTTATTCGCTAAATGGATAACGAAAAAATTAGGTATCTACAAAGGACCAGAAGTTGACCCACCAATTCCGCCGATGCCACAAGTAGAAACGGATGAAAAGGGAAAACCTACCACAGAAGAAGGCAGATTGGCAATGGAAGCTTGGGAAGCACAGATAAATCAAATCCAAAAGCTATATAGTAATCCAGTCATTTTTCCTAGATTTGGAACGGTGAAGTTTAATCTTAGGGGTGTAACTCATATGGGAATTGACCTTAGTGATATGGATATTGAAGCTGTTATGCCTCGTAAAGAGAAATACGTGCCTGGTTCAAGAAAACCAATCGTCACAGGTGGCGAATTAAAAGATGATGTTGAACGTAGAGATTTTACAGTGAATAGCTTGTTAAAGGATTTGTCCACAGGAGAAATTCTTGACCTGACAGGTATGGGCAAGGCAGATATTAAAGCAGGTATTGTTAGAACGCCGCTGAGTCCTGATAAAATTTTCACGGATGACCCGCTTCGTATGTTGAGAGCAGTTAGGTTCGCCGTTAAATATAACTGGCAACTTCCAATGTTTATGCTTCGTGGATTAAAGAAAAACGCACCACAGCTTAAAAACATTTCTGAGGAAAGAATTCGTGATGAATTGAACAAAATTCTTGTTACCGGTTCACCAGACAAGGGAATTAAGATGTTAAAGATAACAGGACTTATGCCCTTTGTCATTCCTGAATTGTTACCTTTAGTAAAACTTGCACAGAACAAATACCACACAGAAGATGCGTTTAAGCATACTCTTACAGTATTGAAGAATACGGAACCTGATTTACTTGTAAGATTGATGGCTTTGTTCCACGATATAGGTAAGGCAGTGACAAGAACCGTTGACCCAAAAACGGGTGGAATTCATTTCTATGGCCACGATATGGCGGGCGAAAGGATTGTAGAAGAAGTCATGAGCCGTCTAAAATATCCAAGAGAATTAATTGATGCTGTCAAAATGGGCGTCCGTCATCACATGCGTTTAAAACAGTCTGGAGCAACAGGCGTTGAAATGAAAGAGAAAACTCTTATGAGATTTCGTGATGAAATGGGTCAATATTTACAACAGATATTGAAATTGATGCATGCTGACAATATGGCTCATGCCGACCCAGAAAGAATGCGTCATCAGATTGCTGGTATTGAAGCCAGGTTAAAGGGCATGGAAGATGTTCCGGTTGTTAAAAAGACTCCTATTTCGGGAGCCGACTTAATAACTATGGGATTGAAACCCGGTCCATTATTCAAGGAAATTATGGCTGAAGTATTAGAAGCATGTTACGCATCACGTTGGAAATTGACCAAAAAAGAAGCTTTAGAAATCGCTAGAAGAATGGCACAGTCGGCAAAGGCTAAGGGACAGATATGAACGACGAAGAGTTAGTATTAATGTATGAGGTTGGGGAGTTGGAAACTCAATTGAAAAATGATTTTCCACAACTGCAAAAACTTGAGTTGGTTTTACGTTCTAAAGATAATATCTTTGTTAATCAGATTAGAATTAGAGCTGGAGATAGAGGAAAAGGTTATGGGTCAGCAATCATGAGGATTATAGATGATTTTGCAAAGAAGCGTGGTATGTATGTTACACTGATGCCCTATCCAGACAACCCAAGAAAGTATAAAAAGAAACTGATAAAATTTTACAAAAGATTGGGATACATACCTAATAGGGGAAAATATATGATGCCTCAATATTCCCACCCAACTATGGCTACGATGATTAAGAAACCATTACATGAAGTAATTAATTTACCTCCTGATATGGATAAAAAGGTGGAAATTCTTGGTGGTTTTATAGGTTCATTTTTCATAAAGTATTTTGAAAATAAAATGAAGCATATTAAAACGGCTACCCGTGAGTGGATTGTAAAATATGCTGAGTATCTTAAACTGGCGAAACAATATAGAGACGTTGGAAGTCGAATTTATGTTGTAGAGTCAACCGATGAATTAATTCCTTGGGGTAAAGCAAATTTTAGAATTCGTGCTAGGGATGAATCTATGCCTCACATAATTCTTAAAATAGCTGGCGGATATTCCGAATCACACAATGCTGATATAGATGAAACCAAAGATTATGCTGAAGTAAGACTATTGGTAGATACCCAACACTTTGTAAAATCTTTCAAAAAATCAGTAGCAGATACCACCGAAACACTAAGACATGAAGTTGTCCACGTTCTCCAATTAACAGACCCAGAAAAAGGTGAGATAAACAAATATTGGGGGATGCCTAAAGACAAGATAATGAGTAAAGATCGTGATATATTCGGTCGCAAAACAGTTAATGGTAGAACGGGATTAGCTGCGCATCCAATGAGGGATGTAGAATTTAAACCAAATCTTTTCACGTATTCTTATTATATCAGAAATTATTTAAACAGAAACTTCTCAATATCAGAATGGAAAGATATGTTTAAAAAAATCGTAATGGGATATGAAGTAAACTCTGATAATGAAATAATAAACAATTATTCTTTTGGTCTGGGACACGTAAGGCATAGTGACCATAATAGGTGGAAACAATTCGTAAAGGAATTGTATATCATGGTTTTCTCTCCTAAAAAAGAAGAACTACAAGAAAGTATAATTAATCTAAGTAACCTTCTAACAGAAGACCGAAGTAATCAAACAGCCAGAAAAGGTTGTCTTATGGCCATGATACCACAAGACAAAACCAATATGATTGTGAATTTCGGTAAAAAATTAATCAAAGAAGAAGACCTATACCTTGAAGGTAATGAATACGGTAGAGAAACAGAGGGACACGTAACTATTCGATATGGATTTCTCAAGGATTTAAACGAACTGGAAATTCGTCAACTGATTCGAGGTCAAAAACCTTTCATAGTGGAACTTGTTGGGTTGGACAAATTTGATACCAATCCGAAATATGATGTAGCTAAGTTTATGGTTAGTAGTCCGGTTCTAAAGCAGTTGAATGAAATGTCAGGTATTTATCTCAATGAGAATGAATATGGTGAATACAATCCACATTTAACATTGGCATACGTTCAGAAAGGGAAATTTCCGTATGTGAAAGAAGGATTTAAATTACAGGTTCCAATAACACAAATTTGTTACGGACCTATTCAAGGCGCTAAGTCGTATTTTGACTTGTAACAACAATATTTATAAGAAGATGAAACTCAAAACGATACTTTTACTTGAACGTGGCATGAGCATGGGATATGGCAGCATGTCCACTAATGACACCCAACTAAGACCAACTCCCGGCGGAATGAACGATGGTTCTCCAGATTGGGATGGTGTTGTTGAGGGTAAGGATTGGTTTTGTTATATGGAAGGCAATGATTGGAATAAACATCGTGCCGGTATCTCCATTTACATCACAGAAGGTGATAGACCACACAAAATTTGGGCTAAAATAAAGACAGGTGGACTACGTAAAAAAGGCGATACTAATGAGGCTGCCAAAGAAAGAGTCCGTAAACACATCAATAAGGTCGCCCGTTCTTGGGTTGGTGAAGCAAAAAGAATCCATAATAACCCAGAAATCAACGAAGTCGGTAATCCTGTTCCTATATCGTGGAAATCGGCATTCCTTGAGGTATTAAACAATCCAAAGGTTAAAGCGCATCTGGCAGAGTGTGGCGAACAGGAAATAGCCCCCCTAGCCGACCCCGTGAACTTCACACCAAGAAAACAATTGGCAGAAGTCATGACAAATAGAACGGTAAGCTATTCAGCCGTAGTTTTAAATGATAGGGATAAGAAGAAACTATTAGAAGTTTTTGCTAATCAAATACCAGAAGGTTGGAGCAAATACGCTCACCACATGACTATAAAAATGGGTGAATTACCACCAGAATATAAAGGTGATGTTGATAAGCAAGTTAAACTAACAGCCTATGAAATAGGTACATCAGATAAAGCTATTGCTGTTAAGGTAAAGGGATATTGGACAACTAATCACTTTGCACACGTAACTTTAGCTGTGAACACTAACGAAGGTGGAAAACCTGTGGATTCTAATAAGATTACAGTTTGGCATCCTATGGAAACCACTATTCCTCTTAGTGGAAGGGTTACTGAAATTCCTTTTAAGGTTAAAGTCTAAACTTAAAAACTAATTATTATAATCATTCCGTTTCCACCGTCGCCGCCGCGACCCCCCGTGACACCGCCGCCGCCGCCACCACCACCGGAAGCAAATCCACCACTACCACCAGCACCACCTGTGCTAGCATTTACCGATGCTCCACCACATCCACCAAGACTCATTAGTGGTTGTTGATATGATGCTCCGCCGCCGCCGTTAATTGCGGCACCAGCAATGCCACCTGCCATTGAATTCATTTTTCCTATTCCAGTTTGACCACCACCGTTAAATTCTGCGGCTGTTACTCCTGCTCCACCAGCACCACCAGACCAAGGAAGAAATGCGGCAGTTGCCAACCATCCGGCATTTGTACCTCCAACTGCTCCTGTTTGAACGCCGCCGGCTACGCCTGCTGGACCTACTACAGCACTCCATAATCCAATGTATGACCAAGGAACTGTAGTTTGAACAAGGATTGTTGAACCTGCGCCCAACGCACCGGCAGCAGCACCAGTTCCAGCACCACCGCCAGCCGCTGCTGCGGCACCCGAGCTAAGGATAAATTGAGGAAGTGTAGTTAATCCAACCATTGTGCCAGCAGGACCAACTCCGTAAGAAACATAAGATAATCCGCCGGCCGAACCTGCCACCGTTGCGGCTCCTCCCGGTCCACCGGGAGCAGCAAAACAATACAGAATTTCAGGCAAAAACATCGTTGGAATAAATAAACGGGATAAAGCACCGCCCCCTCCACCGCCGCCTCCGCCCCTTGCGCCACCAGCACCAGCAGAATGGCCACCGCCTCCACCAGCACCAGCACCGATACAATATATCAGCGTCATTGCTTTACCACGGGGTTTTATCCATTCTTCCCAATTACCGGCATTACTGAATATTTGAATATCAGTATTTCCAGTAGTCGGTGGTAATCCAAACATGTCTAACATATTAGTAATCTCCCCCTATTGCGATGATTTGAAATCCTGTGTTTGCGGCTAAGTTAGCGTGAGAAGAAACCAAAATAGTTTCTCCAGCAGGCACGGCCCAATTTACTGGAACTTCAATTGGAGTTAATGCGGTTGTAGCGTTTGATGCTGCTAAAATACCTACACCGATTTCTTGGAAGAGAAACGTGTTTGTAGCTAATGTCGGTCCTGCGGTGACTGACGATGCATAAAAACGTAATACTGTGGCAGCGGTGTTTGTTGGTGCAGTAGCATACGCATGAATTCTTATTCTGGATACGAATGACCCATTTGCGGCTCCTGTAAGTAATAGAAATAGATTCGTTCCTACTGTTCCTACTCCGTCGCTAGTGGCTAATGCTATGTTACCTACCAGATTAACTTTTGATAAATCTGGTGTTAACGTGTATATTGGACTTGTGTTTGCTGGCATAATGTATTATCTTTCTTGTTTTAGTTTAGATTAAATCCTTGTGCTGTTGCTAATATTTTTCCGTAATTGACAACAGGAACAGCTTGGAAACTTGGTAACACACCTGCTCCATTAGATGTGAGAACTTGGCCTGATGAACCTATACTAGCTACACTTTGATGAGCAGAGGTTGTGGTGGTTCCACCACATTGTACCGAATAAGCTACAGTCGTTCCTTTACCAGTACCTCCGTTCACTACTGTTAAAAAGTTGGTTAATGTTAATGTATCAAAAAAGGCTAGTCCCCATCGTTTTAACGTGGTTCCAATTCCACCTTCGGTGTTAGCTCTTGGTACTATATTTCGTGTTGCCATATTCTTTGTTAAGGTGTTGTCGGCATTATATCGCCGTTTCCGTCATATTCATAAAATGCTTCGCTTACAATAGTGGTAGTTGGAGTCAAATTTCCATCCATATCCACTTCAAATACACCAGCTCCAGGTCCCGTTGCTCCTATTGACCCCGATGGTCCTATCGGTCCTATCGACCCGGTTGGTCCGGTAATCGTTATAGCATCAACTAATTGTACTACATTAAAATTAGACATATATCAAACTATATCTGTTAGTCCAATTCGTCGCATAATTGGATGTTCCACTAGCTATCGAAGAAGTAAACAATGTTGTATTCATTTTAGATATACGCCAATCAGTTGTTGTTGTTGAAATTTCTCCGACATATGTTATGCTACCAGTTATATCATAATTAGATAAACTGTAAATTATTGTGTAAATGTATGAAGCAGTTTCCGCTGTTTTAGAGCTTGATACTTGCCCGTGGACATCACTGCCAAATATATATGATGAAGTGTATGAAAAACTGGCGCTAATAGAATTTATAGAATTTATAGAAATACTAGCCGTTCCATTAAATTTACCACTTAGTAATGTAAATCCACCAGCATCAATATGACCAATTTCGACTGAATTACTGATTAAAAACCGAATAAGTTTTCCATCTGTAGTCGTTGCCAACCAGAAATCTCCACCATCTACTTGAATATACCCATCCAACGGTTTTACCCACGGCCAAACAGGGTTGGCATAATTTGAACTACCAACACCCATATCAATGAAATTAGCATTCTGATTACCAATATCAGCCGTAGCACATATATCAGACGAAGCCAATGATCCGCTTGAGAAATTCTGATTATATACTTGGAAAAAGTTATTAACTTCTCCATAAGCACCAACACAATTTACTGATGATGAATTTTTCTGAAATACCAGTAATGCCTCTGGATATGTTGGATTGGGTGAACCAGAATTAATTAAAACATATTGGTCATCATAAACCTGAATGCTTCCTGTCAATGTCAACGTCTGGTCTGATTTCCAATATGGAATGTGATTAGGAGTAGCACCAGCAAATACTGGTTTTGAAGAACGAAGAAATACACCTGTCCCTGTGCCAAGATATTCTACCGCTGTCAAATGTTTGTGTTCGCCTCCTATTCCACCCTGTAATCCTAACAAACTTTCGTGGTCGGTTACAACAGCAGGAACAAATATATTAGAAAATGCTGACTCTATAGTGGGAGAAAATGAACCACTTTGAACAACGAATCTTCCAACTAATAACCCAATATCTCTTACCGTTGACGGTAGGTTTGGTGGGGTTGTAGCGTTGTTACTAGCTTCCAAAGCAGTAGCAAATTGTTCAGAACTCATTACAATAGCCGCTTCATCCGATGTTCCTATTAGACGATAAACATAATTTACTGACCAGGAATTAGGAGCACACGGAGTTAAACCGGTACTACCACTATTGTAATAACTACTTACAAATGTGCTTTGTGATATTTGGTTCCACGACGATGTACCATTACTGGATGTAGTGGAGAAAACGTAGGAATAATGGTCAGTTAGAGTTGTGTCAAATGTGGGAATTGTGTGGTCATTCGGTCCATACCAAACAGTACCTTCCGTGATACCAAAACTTCCGCTTGAACCAGTAATGAAAAGGGTTAATCCGTCTTGTCTCTGAAAACCATACAATTCAATGTCTTTGTTGTTAATTTTATTTGCCAATGCTAACCCTACAATACCCACATCAAATTCGTGAACATCCCAATTCCCTGGTCCTTTGTAGTTGATATCCAATGTAGCAACTCGAACAATATTAATACCATTAGCATATGATGGGTCAGTTACAATTCCGTAAGATGCTAAACTAGCACTCCGTTCAGCAATCACATAGTTAGTAGAGCCGGTTATTAAATTGAAATTTTTTGATTGAAGAGAATAACCAGAAGGTGTTCCTATACCTGTCTGGTCATCAAAAAGGTTTACACTACCTGTAGAAACTGTTATTGTTCCATCATTATTATTATCTATAAGAACGGTAGAAGTTATACCAGCATAAGCATTAGGTTGTTTTGGTAATCCAACCACAGCGACAAGAATTTTACCATCAGATAAATCTCTGTGAATACAATATCCACATAGAACTCTAGCATATGGTTCTCCAGGTGGAAACGGTTGTAATCCTCCTGGCACAGTTGCGGAAAGCCAGATAGGCCCACCATTAACAAATGCTAAAGTATTTACTCCATTAATACGACCTTGTGTTGTAATCCATCCTTGAGAACCAGACGATATTGTTTCCGTAGTTAATCCTACAACTCCCGATTTCAAACCCATAGCATCCGCCTCCGCTTTAGCAACTACAGGATATGGGTCAATCGAACTAGAAACATAAACCGGCATTGAATCCCCCAAATTTTCGCCAGCAATAACTCTCACCCAGTTTTCTTGTCCAATCTGTAGAGTTGTTTGGGATTGGTCGTTATAAATGGCATAGGTATGGTTTGATTGGTCCCAAAACAGCATACCTTCTGTCCAAGGTGGAGAAACCGAATTTGTGTTAGCAATGATATATGATTGTGATAAATAAAGTGTAGCTCCTGGTGCCAGATAACTAGCAGTATCAGAATATGTAGAACCTATCGCAACACTCGCAGAATCAGAGTAAATCGAACTAACAGCAACACCCGCACCATCAGAATAAATCGCATTACTTGAACTTACTGAGTAACTTGATGAAATTGAGGCACTAGCCCACGAACTTGAATTGCTAATAGTAGGCATAGGTGCCCAAGAAGCACTTATTGCTCTATTAGCAAAACTCGAAGAAATTGAACTAGATGCCCACGACGTTGAAACCTCATATTCTAATTCATAAGAAGAAGTAAATGCGTAGGAAGCAGTAGTAGAGTAAGAAGAAGTAAATGCGTAGGAAGCAGTAGTAGAGTAAACGGAATTACCAGCAGTATTGGCATAAACAGCAGTATCAGAAGCATCACTGGTAGTAGAATTATCAGAAGTAATAGAATGACCAGCAACATTAGCGTAATTAGCATAATTAGCGTAATCTGTATAAAGAGAGCTGGATACGACCATTGATGAAGTTACATCGCTGGTTATGAGAACATTACCGATTGAAGATGAAGGTATTGCGACGATTACATTACCAAGACCATCAAGAAAGTATTCATTCGGATCTCCTGCGTCAGGTGAATATTTCTGAACTACGTCCTGATAGCTGAGAGATATATACTGGTCTGTGAGATCTCTTGATGGGTATGATGATGGCATAGTTTATAACTCATAATTACTTCATAAATGTAGGTAATTTGCTTAATATAGTTGATTTGTGATTTTTATATTCAGAATTAGAATTGAAGTATTCTTTTAGAATTTGAATGAATTCGTTTTTTTTTCTTTGAAGATTGTGTTTTCTAATTCCAAACATTTCACAAATAATAGAAATCTCTTTCAACGGAACATACACATTTATACCTTTTTTTGGTTGTTTCTGCTGAGAAACTCTAACTTGAACTGCGGGTTTTCTTTGTAACTCTTTATGTTCATTAACCTTAACCTTGACTGATGTATGTTCTTCTACAACGAAATCTGATTTCCAAGGAGTAAAATATGTGTCTTCAACAATTACTTCAAGGTGCATATTACCCCTCATATTTTCTTCTATCAACCCCTTTAGTCTTTTGATAGGAATAACGCACTTATCACCTTCAATTTTTCCATTAAATACTAGATTTACGCCGTCAGGAGACTCAACGATTAATCGGGCAATAGAATTTTTCATTGAGGCATTTTTGACAGAAATCTCACACGAAAATTCGTCGTTCTTGTCGGTGTATAATTTGTATGACATTTTATTAATCCTTTAGTTTCAAATCAATGGTGGTCGGGTTGAGTTCAATTTTAACTCTACCAATATCAACATCAAAAGTCTTCTTTTCTTTCTTTTCACTATATTCTATACCCATTATCTTAATAAACATTTCTATCAATTCCCTGTTACCTTGTTTCTTACCTTCTCCAGCCCTATACGGATTCCAAGGTTCTTCTATCCACGGTTGTATAAGCGTTGTAGCATCCACACCCAATGGTTGTGGACTTATTCCCACAACTGGAACCGGTGGAATAGGCCCTTCTCCCGCACATTCTGACCATTTCCAATTGGCCAATTTGAACAGAGCAGCCGCATTTCCCCATTTATAGCAAATTTGTGCCATAGTATAAATATAAGTATTAATCCTGATAAGTTATGTTGAATGGGCCTTGTTTAGCTATTTCATTTACAGCTTCAAATATATTTTGTGTCTTGGTTGCTTTTAGTTTGGTAGTCAAATACTTTGATAAAGCAGATAAATGCTTACACAAACCCTCACCAATATCATACGCTGGTTTTGGTCTTCTATTTATAGCATTATTTTCACTGCCGGGTCCAATATCACCAGCACCTTTAGCATAATTATTATAAGCAAACTTATACATGTAGTCAGGACAACCACAATCTACCTTACATTCCAATTGTGTAGCATCGTCATTACGATCAACTTCGCCTTTTAAGAATGTAATATGTCCTTCAAACGTTTCATCAGTTACACTTGATACCCTACTGGATTTATATCTAAAATTCCATTGTTCATTATCTTCTTCAACACTAACAGGAAGTGAACGAACGTTAACTGTTTTAGACCTATCTATACGATTTGTGTCATCTTCTGGACTTCTTGGAGTTTTTGCTGTAAGTTGAAGAAGTTCATCGTAGGTCATGTTTTCCATAACCGGCTCATTATCTACGGGCGGTTCTAAACGAATTTCGTTAACAGGTCTATTGATGTATAGAAGTCGTTTCTTTATTTCATCATTATATCTTTTATATGCGTTCATAGCTAATGATGTAATGTTGGTGTCGTGGTGTTTAACACCATATCTCCAAGACCTACCAGCCTTACTTCTCAAAGCTTTCAAATTATCTAATGTTAATCTATCAAATTTAAGATTTTCCTGATCATCATAACGTGTATTGGTTGGTGATATATTAATGTTTGGTTTTATATCTTTTTGAGTCACTTCATCAATATCACCCTGAATTCGACAGAGTTTAATGTATTGTTCAGGAGTAAACGTTTTTGTTACTTTTTCGTATTTTGTTTTACTAACCTTAAACCCACACCTTTCCCATTGTTTTTTTGTTGGGTCAAATTTTCTACCATCATCAAATTCAATCCATGTATGAGCAGACCAATCTTCTTCTTCTTGGTCAGGATACATGGAGACAAATCCTTCAACGATGTTAAAATTTTTGATACCTTTTGCTAGAAAATAACTGGTTGCTAGTGCTGCCGCACTCATACAAGTTCCCAGGCTGTGTCGTTTGAAGTCTTTGGGAAACATACCCTCATCGGTTTTTGGCTTAAC
>Ga0315274_10008349_pt1 | contig 15000 bp, 12 predicted proteins | sample YL17G02_20_MG_FD_203700 | JGI IMG/M metagenome (GOLD analysis project Ga0315274, IMG submission 203700) | Sediment microbial communities from Yellowstone Lake, YNP, Wyoming, USA - YL17G02_20 | ecosystem: Environmental > Aquatic > Freshwater > Lake > Sediment | place: USA: Wyoming | collected... | reverse complement strand
GAAGCATCAACCAGATTCACCGTTTAACCTTGCTGACAGACAAGTAGCTGGAAAGCATTAAAACGCGTGTCGTGCTAATAGCTTCTATGAAAGCTGGAAAGGTCAATCGCTCATTTGATGCTAAAGACGGACGCAGAGTGGTTCTGAGAACTCTAAAATGGGATGATTTGGAAGACTGTTTAGAGTTCATCAATTCTCTCGTGGATGAGAAAGCAAACATACTCAGAGACCAGAAAGTCACTAAGGAGGCTGAAATTGAATGGCTCGCGAAAGCTTTGAGTCGTATGGAATTGGAAGAGGCCGTTTACATAGTTGCTGAGGTTGACGGGAAAGTGGTGGCAAATTCCGAATTAAGCAGGAGACTCAGCGGTTACGATAAGCACGTGGGAGGCATCGGCATTGCAATAAAGAACGGTTTCAGAGACTTAGGAATCGGTACTGAAATGATGAAGACGCTCGTCGAGCAGGGAAAATCTTGGGGCTTGAAGGTCTTGATGTTAACTGTATTCGCAAATAACGCTCGCGCACTTCACGTTTACAGGAAGATCGGGTTCGTTGAGACCGGCCGAATTCCGAAGAAGTTCTTCAAGGAAGGCCAATACCTTGATGAAGTAATAATGACCATGATGTTAGAGTGAGTATCCTGTCAGGCTTCAAAGTCTTCAGCCAAAGCGCAGTTCACGAAGAGTGAGATCGAATTTGTGGACTTGCCCGACAAAGTTCAGGATACCGCTTCGAGGCCACTTGTAAGCACCGTGGTCCACGTTTTCGCTCCGCATGCCACCGGATTGCTGATCCTGATGGGGAACTAACAGGATTTGCTTGAAGACAACTGAGCCTTCCTTGAAGCACTACTCCCTGAAGACAATCCATATGCTCATCAATACAACGCCCATTCCCATCTTAGGTCGGTACTTCAGCCTCTAAACAAGTCTTCCCGTAATAGATGGCCATGTTGAATTGGGAACGTGACAACTCTTAATCTTCGTGGAGACTGGTGCCAACCCAAGAAAACGCACAATAATGATCCAGGTGATCGGACAATAACGATAGATTGCCTGCAAAGAATTGGAAAAACGCTATTCTAACGCACTCGTCAACTGCACATAGGAACATCTTCACTTTGAAGACTTATTCAAGATTTGAAGAATGCTGAATCAGAGTGCTCGTTTTCGACCCTCAATCAAACCATCTAGCTCCATCGGCAGCGAGTTTCACATTTTAGACGCTTTTTCCCCAGTGGTAACCATCAAATCTTTAACTATTTTATGCAAACCGTGATGATACGACTCTCTTTCGCCCCCCAAGATCATGAAAGTGCATAACTTCCCATAACGACCAGCTCTTCTGAACAACCGCCCAAAAGATTCCACAATGATTTTCGAGAACCACATGATTCACGGAACGATGCTGACGCCAGTCGCTGCTTACATTTATAAGGTTCGCCACCATTCGACAGAATATCATTCCAGACGTGGTATCTGTAATTCCTCGATCGCAGGATCCGCGACTCAACTTGAAACAATCGAGACCAACAAGTTCGCCCAATGATAATACAGTAATTGGATAACTATTGCGATTTTTACTCATTTGCGGCAATTCGACGATTGCTACATTCAGTTTTTTAAGTTTATGTTGTAAGTTTGTGAAGCACGGTGGGGTTCGCAACGCACTGTGAAGCTGGAATAGGTTTGAGGGTCTTCATCTTAGGAAAACCTGCCTTTCTAGAGAATCGTTATGGAAAAATCCACTGAGTTGGCTGTGGAATCCGCTTAGGAAGAGTGCCAACCATCAATATCACCATTTCCTTCGGTCTTGCTTATAGGCTACGATTAAGTTCGCGTGGGCAGATGCCCTGTGTGAAACGGAATTCGCTTCCTTCTCCTTCGGTCCATATTCTCTTGGAAATCTCCTAGAATCAGCTGTATGACTTGTGGTTTGCTCTTCTTGCTGCTCTCCACGTTGAGGCATGTAGAACCAGTGACTCGCAAGACATAAGATTTAATAGATTGTTCAAGAGAAACATATGTGGAGGAACCAAATGGCTCGGCATACGCGTGCGGTACGTAAGAGTGTCTCACAGACGAATTTGGTAACGTCAGTTCTGCTGCGATTTGGAAGAAGCAAGGGAGCGGTTTCTCCGGCGATTTCCACAGTCGTGCTTACGGGGGCCATCGTGACTATGTTGGTAGCGACAATTCCATTCGCTAGAAACTTTCTAGATGCTAGAACAGCGGAATACGAGTTTAATGCAATGAAGGAGTCCATGCAAACTGTGGCACTTCAATTGGACGACGTTGCGTGGACGATAGGCCGTACACAAACAATCCATTACACAAGTAAGTTTGGCTGGGCTAGCTTCAGACCGCTCACTTTGAACTACGCAGTCTACGTTGACAAAGGTCTAGGATATTCCAATCAATCTCTTGCCAACTATAGCACTGGAATCCTCATGTTCAACATGGCTACCAGCAGGCTTTCTCTTGGCAACAACTACTTCGAACGCTTGTTTCCTTTGGATAATCTCTTTCTCTTGGACGGCGTCTCGGCGCCAATCAGCCATGTATACGCTATTGAAAAGCTGCCCATGAATGATGGCAGTTTCGTAAGAGTCGTCGTTGCACCTTCGATAAGGACGCTGAACTCAACGATCACTACCCCTGATGGTCAAAGTAATTATTACAAGTTCTATCTGCCCATTTTGGTTTCAGGCAACTCTCCCGGTCCCTCGCAATCTGTGAAACTTGTGGGAAGCATGATTTCACTCAAGATGGAAAATGCCGTTCGAAAAGTTAAAGTTCAGATTTCCTTCCCCCAAAACAGCGCGGGATTTGATCAAGCATTCTTCAATTTCGCCAGTCTTGAACGAGAGGTTGATGTTACCGATGGCTCCATCATAGAATTCTACACGATGAGCATTGCTGTCTCACTGGGAGTAGACTAATTCCATCATGAGTGATCAGACATGGCACACATCGCTATCGAGTACGTCATCATGATTCCTGTTTTGATAGCGCAGATTTTTCTCTTCCCACTAGCGGCAAATGCATTCATGAGTGTTTGGGTGGACTCTCGCAGAACTCTTGAACTCCAAAACTCAGCGATCCTCCTCGGAAGCGTAGTACAACAACTGTATCTTGCTCTAAACCGTGCAGTCATGCCCTCGGGAAGTGCAGCTTACGTGCCGAGTCTTCCTCCGCTTATCGAAGATCAATACTACACTGGAAACGCGACGCTGCAGATAGTATCGGGAGGAGGATCAAACTCAAGCAGAGTCCTGCAGATAAATCTCTTCCTTGCTGCAAAAGTATCCACCTCAACTTCGGTCGTTCTAGGCAACAACGCTGTATGGCAAAATTCCACTTTCGTAAGCAATTCTAATAACGCACGCGTAGGTGCTGAGAAATTTCCCAACGGAACAATATCTCTATGGTTTGAAGGATAAGGAGGCTAGATCATTACAGGTGTGACAATAGACCACCTTGTTTCCACGACGATTCTCGTAGCGGTGATTCTGATTTTTGTAGGCCTCGCCAACCAGACGCTCCAATCAGCAATCATCTATCAGCGCCATGCGAACCTTGCCACGAGATGCAGTAGCCTGCTTGACAGCATACTATTGAGTTCTGGCGTTCCATCCTACTGGGGGACAAATAACTCTGCCCCCACCGTGTTTGGGTTGCAGGATCCAGAATCCCTGAAGAACGAGCTCAGCTCTTTTTCGCTAATGCGGTTGAGATCAGGAACTGAACCAGTCTACTATTCCAAAACAGGTTCATACTATAGCAATACGACAATTGGGTCTGGTGATTCCTTGCTTGAGCCTCTTGCAGAAACGGTGAATTACACGGCTGTGTCTGAGCTTCTAGGAACGAATGGTACCTATGGATTTCAGCTGACTCTGACGCCAACCATAGCTGTTTCCATTTTAAAGGTGCAGTCTAATCCATTGAAGTTCTCTATTAATGTCCAAGGAACTGGCTCTCCTTTATCTAATGGCATAGTAGATTACTGCCTCATAATTATAGATGTCCAAGGCAGCTATCCAGCCTACTCTCTTAACTGCGGAACTGCATCATTGGACAATCTCGGATCAGCACTCTTGAATTTCTCTGGCATTGACGGATCATCACGATCTTTTGCGCTGTTAGCCTACGCTCATCTCCCTGGATTGGTTGGAATGGGCTACTACAAGCAAGTCACTGATCACGAGAACTCCGTAATTCCACTTGTGTTTGACGTAGAGGATGGAGAAGTAATACTTGCTCACAGCTATGACATAGATGGCAGAAGCGATGCAACAGCATTGGCATACAACGCGACCTTTGTCTCAGTGAGTGAGGATTTGGCTTTCACCGACAACCCACTGCAGAACTCCATAGGCATGGTTTATTCCGGTGGAGGAAGCCCATATGGGATCTTGACGATTTCAAAAGACACTTCTGGGATCTTGGTAGCTGCATACAAGAAGAGCGATGGCACGACTGGTATCACCCTGATGCCTTGGGGAATAGGCCCCCTAGCTTTTCCGATAACCTTCGGGGGAAGCCCAACGGGCAAAGAATGGGTTTCCACAGACATGCGGCAAGCAGTAGTAGACAATGTGGGATATCAAGTCGTACTGTCCATGTGGAGTCTAGAGGGCTACGAGGTGACTGGACAATGATGCGGACAGTTGAAACAATATTGGTAGTCATGCTGCTGATAGCGGCTTTGACTACGTCTCTGTTCGCTACTTGGCCTTCCCTGCGGAATGCCTCATCCCAAGACCTCCGAAGAATAGCACTCACTACGCTTGAGACGCTAGATGCAGATAATAGTCTAAGTGAGACTGTGTTCAAGCCCTCCAATGATTCAGCTTGGGACGACCTCCAAATTGCACTTGCCAGTTGCCTGCCCCCAAATGTGGTCTACAACCTGACGGTCTACCAAATCCTGAATGGCAGCAGCACAGAACTTTACAGTCCAATTAACTCCATTTCAAACAGCAAGGGCCTTGGAGAGAGCACAGATACAGCGTCTTACCTAGTTACGTACAACGCGACCTTCAGCAAGACTCCAGGAAAGATTGGCGGAACATACGGAGGAACACTGTACATGCTGAACTGCAGCGACGCAAGTGGATGGTGGATTACGGGATACACTGGACAAAGCCTAGCTCAAGACCTGCTGAACCTGCTTTCTCAATATTTCCAAAAAACGGTAGTCGTTCAAAACACGACACAATTAGGACAGATTCTTAACAGAACAGCATTGCAAAACGAAACCCTGCAGAACGCCGTGGTCTGCAATGTTTTTGGCGAAGTGGTTCCTATACCTCAAGGCTATTATACGAGCGCAAACGTGGGATATGATCCCATAAACTCTTCGTACGCGAGATACTGCTACACTCTTGGGCAAAAAGTAAGAGAGTACAATTGGACGTGGGTGAGCATAGTCGGCTGGCCACTCTATTACGTGTCAAATACGGCATACTTCGCAAGCACCCAGAACACTTATGGAATTTACGGCGTGAACAGAGTCGGACAAGCGGGTCGAACAGCATTCCTTCAGGGCCTAGACAACCAACCGTACTATTACAACACAACTTCGGGTGTAGGTCCAGGAAGAGTCGTCAATCTCACGTCTGAAGCGCAAGACTACTGCAATTATTATGGCCTGTATCCGAACCCCTCTCAAACAGCTTCGAGAAGCATGCCTTTGTCGGTCGTGAATGATTATAACTTGACGATTGCATTTCAGATGTTTGATACATATGTTGATGGCAGTAGCAGCTATGTGTCCGGAGCGCTTTTTAGTAATTCAGTGTCAGGTTCGCTACTAGCGTTGGGACTAACGCGAACTCCCGACGTAAGGCTCACCGCACTTGGACTTCTTGGCTATTACAAGCCCTCGCTCTACCCTATTGAACCAACCACTTCGAGCAGCTCCAGACTAGTCATCCTGAGTGTCGGGCGAATGGGAGGCACATAGCAATGAACAACAAGGGTCAATTGTCAATCATTGCAGCCTTGCTTGTCGCAGTGGTTCTCGTCGGAACTATCATGGTTACTTTCTCAAAAATACGTGATAGCTCCATACAAGAGTCGCCCCAGATTCTAAGTGCAATAGATGAAATCGATTTGGCAATAGACCAGATTCTAAGCTCCACTATAAGATATTACGGCTCAGTTTTGAAAGTCACTGGAAATTCTTCATATGCAAAAAGCTCAGCTCAAAGCTTTCTGTACAAGGAAATACAAAACATACCGAGTATGTATCCGGGGTGGGGGATCTCTTTAAGCGTCGGCGACGTCAGGCTCCGGGTGAGCTGGTTTTCAAACTATAGCTACAGCAGTGGAACTCTGTCAATAAACTATGATTTAAAAGGCCTCGGATTATCCAACATAAACTATAACTCCTCATCAAGTTTGATGGTGCAGACAAACAACGAAACCACAGCAAGCAGGGCTAAGCTGACAGTCACAAGGGACTTAGGAAGCCCTGTCGCAAATCTTGGAAGACAAAACTTCGGATTCTACAGCTACAACTACACCAACTCAACATGGAATGTTATCAGCCCAAACACGCTGTCAACAACTTTCACGAACGGAACTTACGTCATAGATCTACCGCAAGGAGTTGACTCCGATTTCTACGTTGTCCAAGTAGAAGACCAAAGAGGCCTAATGGTCTTATCTTCCTCCTCCAGCTTCTTGGCAAGCGGGCTGAATTGGAACGCTTCACAGCCCCCTTCAGCTCATTACGTCGACAACAACGTGTCTAACATAGACTTTGTTGGAGGAATTGGTTCTCACAGCAATTTTACGGCGCAGCAAAACGGTCCAGACACGAGCTGTGATACCTTGACAGAAGAACCTGTTACCAGCACACAATCGAACGCGTATTATCCATCTGACTTCACCTTGCAGGGGCTGACTCAGAACGTGACAGGTTCGCTAACCGACTTACAGACTGACAATAGCAATTACATGAGCTTCAGTTCTTGGGCGAGCGCCACTTCAGCCGCTTCTCTGTATTCCCAGCAGACGACGACAAGCGTCGGCAATAGCAGCTATTACACTTTGGGGCTAGCCAATGCTAGCCAAGCAGGGTTGACGTTGAATGCAGGCATGAGTTCAGTTGGGAGAACATTGTTTGGCAAATTGGTCTACCCATTGACAGGCGTTAACACGATAAATGCAAGCACTTGGACCGTAAACTATAGAGCTTGGAAAACCGACCCAGCAACCATGATAATCAATGGCACAAGCACATCCAACACCCAGTCCTCCTTACAGAACTACATCTCATGGACCCACACCGTAGCTTCAGGCAGTAATCGTCTGCTGGTAGTCACAATAAGCACTTTTCTCGATTCTGGAACACCTGCAACATGCACAGGATGCACCTACAACGGCACCGTAATGAACCCACAAGTGAACAATTCCTACACAATAAGCACCCAAGTTCGCTCGTACATTTTCACTTTAACATCCCCTCCAGCAGGTTCAGCCTACACGATAAGAGCCAACTTCAGCGTAAACACATTATCTGTTGGGGGAGCAGTCTCATACCTGAATGTCAACCAAACCTCACCAGTGCAGGCTACAAACTCCACCACTGGCCGAGGAACATCTGCGTCGGTTTCCGTAAGCGTTTCCGGAAGCGGACGTGCAGTTTACAGTAGTCTGGCTGGTTACAGAACCAGTAGCTGGACACTCTCAGATTCCAGTGACCAAACCCACAGATGGGCACAAAGCGGACAACTGTACAAAGGCGATGGAGACGACAGACTAAACGTTAGTCCGGGCTCAGTTACAACAAGCTGGGCTATGACTGAACGTGCCAGCTACGTAGCTCTTGCCATTGTCATAAACCCGTTCACAGTCACACCGTCTGCTGGGCATTGTGACGTTGACATCTTGATCCGAAAGTCTGACGGAACAATAAGAACCAATGTCACAACAAGTAGTGCCGCATCCGGCCCACTTACAGGTTCAGCCTCAACACTGTCAGGAACCTATGCGTGGAGCAATTACTCGGTTGTTGCACAAACCGACTATCTGGAATTTGACTTCTACGCTAACACCACCACTGCGCTTGCAGGCGCCACAGCATACCTAATGATAGACAATAGTACGTTGGAACTTGCACAGCAAACGCATATAGACAACGCGTGCTTGCCCAGTCAATACGCTTCTGCCGTGGTTTTTGAAGGAATCTCTGACTCACAAGCATGGACACAACTGAATTGGACAATAAACAGTAAATGTACGACAGCAGAAGTGAACGTAACTTGTCGATTGTACAACTTCAACACAGGCTTATACCCTGCGAACGGAGACGGCTACCAAACAACCACGGTAGGGACCATGGATGTCACACAGTCACAGACAATAAGCACTAACCCAACATACTACAGAAATGGGACAAACTGGTTTAGGATAATTGTCCAATGCGTCAAAACAACGACCGCGCAGTTCTATTGGAACTGCGATCTTGTCCAATTCCTCAAGAACTACACAACGACTAATTATAGGCTAGATCTAGAAGAGCAATGGACGAACGTGGACTATAACAATACTGATCAGTTAGCCATCTACCTAGTAGGAAGCCCCACCGAGAACCTAGAAGTCGACTTTTGGAACGGCAATACGTGGAATCCCATAAACTCAAGTCTGGCCAGCGGGTGGAATAATGCTACAGTTTCCTCCTACATGACATCTTCAAACTTCACTATAAGGTTTCTAGATGGAAATCAAGTAGGAGATACTGTTCAGAATAGTTGGCAAATAGACGCGGCACTCGTTCGAACGAACACGAATTTGTACGGACAATTACAGAACGCAACGATAGCTGTGGAACTACTACAAAATGGCACGATGCTGTGGCTTGGACAAGAAATGACAACAACAAAGGTAAGACCGATTCCGCCTATTCCAGTGAAATCCTTCCATGTGAACCAAACTATAAATGGCATAGACAGGGAAGTACCATATCAAATCGAGGATTGGGCATCCAGTTACAGGATTCCGCTAGGCTTATCCAGCAACTCGAGCGTTTTTTCTAGTCGAAGCATGTTGGTTTATTTAGTAACCCCCAGAGTCTCGCGGCTTACAGTGTGGTGGAACGGAAGCGACGACGCAGTTCAAACCCCACTCGCATATACAAATCAGTACTTCACGGTTGATACTGTTCAAAGGACAGCCACCAATGAAATTTTGAACCTCAAGATTGACTTCCCAAGCAACGCCTTCCACGTCACGTCAACTGTTGGAAGCTCCGTATGCACTTCGGAACTGTTTAGAATAAACAACGTAGTTTCCAGTTATGGCAATGCTGAACCAAACTACGCAATTACGAACGGTCCAGTTAGGGTAATAATACATCACGAAGTAGAATGGTCCAGCAACGGAATACCCAATTGCTACGACACATTAGCTCACCTAGTCATAACGCTCCCTGCCAACGCAACATACTATACGTACGCACTCAGACTCATGTTCCTAAACACCACAACAACCAGAACTATCACAGATCTATGCCCAATAAAGCTGAACAGCACCATCAACACCATTCAAACTGAAAACGGAACAGCAGCGGGCTATCCAACAGCCACATCTACAACCGGCCTATTCTTCAACCAGTCTCAAACGACATGGGCACATCATTGGAGCCAATTCATTTCGGGGACAAAGGGAGCTGGAATAATGTTTGCCGATGTTGAAAACCAGAGACTTTACGTCTTTGACAGCCCATCAACGAAAACGGGCGCGCTCATGACAAACTCGAGTGCGAACAAGATCGAGCTGCTTCCGGTGACAATGTCTCAAATCAGCTTGCCGAACGCCTTTGACGTAACTTGGCATGGCGCAATAGTTACGTTTGACGGGACAACACCAATCTACAAGGAAGACAAGACTGGACTGTGGATAATCGTCGAGTACCCCCCTAGCTTGACCTAGGACCTCGCAAGAAACGGCTTTCGGGCGATGAACAGTCGCCTTTGTTGATACTTTTGTATACAAACGAGGTGATTTCACGATCAAGGCGCTCCTCTCTCTTGTCCGGCAGCATGAATGAGAGCATCAGCGCGCACAACGCAAATCCTGTCAGTATATAGAACGCTGCATCCAGACCATAAGAGTCACCTACGTAACCTGTGATAACCTGTGAGACCGAGCCAATCCCAAAGGAAGTGAAGAAAAATACCCCGTAAACCAATCCCCTTTGGTTTTGAGGAGTCAGAAACCCTGTCAAAGAGTTCAACGCAGGTTGGTGCGCATAGAACGCCAGCCCGTACAAAACTATGAATAAGGATATTCCTACCATGTGGATTGGGAAGAACAGAAGCGAGATCAGGCTCAGGCAGATACCGGTTGAGGCTGCTATCAACACTTTCTTCGAGCCAAACCTTCCTGCTGATTTTCCACCAATCCATTGCGCTGGGACGCCAGACGCCAATAGAAGCGTGTAAGCGACAGATGCCCACATCGGGTCGATCCCCCTGTTCTCCTTAAGGAACGTTGGAAAGAAGAGTTCCACGCCTTTCATGAACAAGCCAACGGCTACGTTGAAGACCAGAAGCACCCATAAGTCACGATTTCTCAGAACGTTAGCTATTGACACGCTTTCCTTATCCTTCTTCTCTTCTCTTCCGAAGACTCTAGGGAATATGAAAGCAAGGATCATGCAAAGAGCGCCAAAAACAACAAAAGCCCACGACCACCCGTAGGTTGCACCAATGAACCATGCTATTGTGGGAGTCAAGACAACGCCTAACGTTCCACCTACGCCATGCAGGCCCATGGACTCGGACACTTTGCCTTTGAAACTTTTCGAAATCAGAGCATTCGCCGTCGGGTGGTAAAGACCAGCCCAGATGGCCATCAAGGTTAACGCCAAGGTATATACAAAGACCATTTGCGTTGCTCCTGCAGCAATCATAATGAATGAAGACAGTCCCGAAAGTGCGAGGCATATGGTGATCGTTTTTGCTTCACCGATTCTATCACCTAATGGTCCGCCTATGAGTGAACCAGCACCATAGATGAAGGAAGCAATGGTCGTTACTAGACCGATCTCAGATTTTGAAACATTCAAACCGGACATTATCAATCCCAGTAGCGGCGGAGCAATCACAAAGAGCGAATGGTTAGAGGAGTGGGCCACGCCCAGCAAGGCAAGCTGACGATTTCTCTTTAACTGTTGCTCCATAATGTTTCATCTTTCCATAATTCAGATCAGCGCGGCAAGAAGAAATGAGGTATGACTGAATAATAAAAAGTTAGCACTCATGAAGATGATTCGCGTCCTTCGCCGAGACGAGGTCATAGCAACATGTGTGAGTAATCTTTCACTGACACTGGATTAGATCGTTAGCGTCAGAGATTTGTTTGCCCAGTAGTGGGAAGCCAAACAGCGTCTGCTATTCGCTTGAATTTCAACCAATGGTGCTTCCCCCATTTGCGCTAGGCTCCTAAGCCTTGGCAATATGAGATCATGTCTGAAACTAGCTGAACAACCGTCATAATGCTTCGCGGGAGCATATTATTTCTCCCGCGCATTTCCCTCTTTTTTGTGTGTGTTGTTGATGCTTTTGTATACGGGGCGATTTTTGAGGAGGTGATATGGGAAATTATTGAAAAACAGTCTCTTGAAAAGTCCACTATTCAGGAGCCTGAGAAAGCCTTCGTGAATAGAGTGTTGATCCTCACCAGCTAAGACCTATAGACTCTAATCCAATTGCCTCTCTTTTTCGATGGCTTTCAGGCGTCAGATACATGGAGACAAATATGTTTTCACCAAATGGAACTTTCGCAGAGTTGATTCCATGCCCAATTCACTTTTCTTGTTTGCTTTGAGAGCTCCTCCTTGTGATAGTTTCGTGCTTCTGAAAGGTTTTGAGAGGCAGGGGCAGTGTTTGATCCTACGCTGGGATCTTGACTGCCTTCTTCTGTTCTTCCGCGCGCGCGAAACCCGTGACATGATACAGTGTCTCCATCAAAATTCAGCCCAAGCTCGCGCCCTTCTTTCAATTCCCTCTACTTGTGATATTCCCATGAATCGTAGATGTTGCATCTTCACGAAAAGCCTGACAAGCAAGGAGTTAGAGTCACTCGGCAAGGAGGGGTTGACGCTGTAGAGGCAAGCTGATCGGCCGCCGTTCATGATTGAAATATGCAAAACCACCAGTTACGTAGATGTTGCAGTCTTGCGGGCTACATATGCTCTTCCGAGTGGAGAGGCGTTGATGTGCAGTGGCGACGGGTTAACGTAGGTGGTAGCGTGAAGAGCGAGTTTGAAGTTCTCATGCGCTTTAGCCGTGATGAGGTTTATGCTTTTCGCAGAATCTAGGAAGACTACGCGCAGAGTTTCGCTTTCACTTTGTCCAAGCTTTATGCAAATGCTATCCAGTATTTCCTTGTGCTGAGGGCTCAAAACAACTCTTGCAGTGTGGTTTCTCTTCATTTGGATTGTTGATCTTGATACTCAAACAGAATTAGTCTACAGTTCACGCATCTGGAACCTCTGCTCACCTTCTGCTTCTTGCCAAAAATGCTGTATTCCATCACAGCTTCATGCTCAACCTTCTTTCCTTTCATCATTTCGAAGAAACCCGGCAGCTTTTCTTTGGACCAATAGAGCCAAGCGTTTTCACTCAGAGCCAAAGTCACACAATCTCCCTCCATTTCTCTTCCACATTTTGGACATTTCAAGACACGCATCACTCACCTATCTTCATGGCTAAGCTGTCACTAGAAACATATTGGATCTGCCATTGAAGATTCTTGTGGAGCACACATTCCTTCAGACGTGTCTTTCTTGGACACTGTTCCTTGCCGAGCCTCGTTAGGAACACTATTCCGCTGAGAGGCTAACAAAGAATACTGTTCCTACGTGTTCATTTGGTTACACTACGCTTTCTGACTTATTCTTGTCTCAGAAACCTCGTTTATATCATTTCGCAATATATACGATACAGCTTAGCCACCGGCGAAGATGTTTATGGAATCTAATTTGATAAGCCACGAAAATAGCCATTCTCACCCTACGCAAGTCATAATTGCAGCATTAAACGAAGAGCTAGGCGTAGGACTCACGATAACCGAGCTTTCAGAAAACCTGCACACTCACCGCGTTCTTGTAGTTGATGGTAATAGTCGTGACAGAACTGTGGAAATCGCAAAAGACTGTGGCGCAGACATCGCCTTTCAAGATGGTGCCGGCAAGGGAGACGCTATATCAAAAGGGCTAAAATGCTTGAACCACAGTGTAGACTACGTTGTTCTTACAGATGCTGACTACACGTATCCTGCAGAGTATGTACCGGAAATGATCGAGATATTGGAGCGAGACCCGCACGTGGGCATGGTTTGCGGAAACAGATTTGGCAAACAGACAGATGAAGGAGCAGTACGCAGCTCCTTTTATTTTGGAAACAGACTTTTGGCTTTTGCGCACACCCTGCTCAACGGCGTAAGCTTGAAAGATCCGCTGACTGGCTTGCGCGTTATTCGTGCAGAAATTCTTCGAAACTGGGCGGTAAGATCAAAAGGTTTTGATGTTGAAGTTGAACTGAACCATCATGTGGAAAGGCAAGGGTTCAGAATCGTCGAAGTGCCAATTAAGTATCGGATAAGACTGGGTGAGAAAAAACTGAAAATAAAGCACGGTGCAACTATTCTGAAAAGGATATTGCTGGAAGCCACTTGCTAGCTAAAAGGAGAAGTATTAAACTTGAAATGCTCGGTTTGTAGCGGGAATTTGGGTTATAGATGTGAACTGGAAGGAAGCTTGGTTCCACGCATGCGGTTGGAACGAAGTTTCTCGCGGAGAATAGTATTCTGGCAAAAAGTAGTCTGGAGGTGGAGACTTTTTTGCTGAGGAATTATGTTTTTCGTTTCAAGATTGCTGTGTTTGCTGTAGTCTCGATCTCGCTATGTTTCTCTGCAACATCAACCAAACCGGTCTCTGCAAGTGGAGGGTCCATCGCGATGGTAAATTGCTATCCAAATGACGGGGGAACGTACGGGCTTATTGACCATTTCTTGAAGCAGACTACGGCAGTCAACACCAATACGACTGTTTCAGTTAGTATTGATGGAGGACCACTCACTCCTATGACTTATCACGGCATAATAAACGAAATGGTCCCAAGTGATACTGCAGTGCGTAACTGGTACACGTGGCAGGTAGCAATCCCAGCTTTGGCGGCTCCAGGCATACACACATTCCAGTTTTTCGATCACTACTACGTATGGCAAGATGAAGATCAATATTGGGCTGATTTCAATGCCCAGTCCACTGTCAAGTCATTCACTATAGCCCATCCCCTGCCAACTCCTTCACAGCCAACATCCAATTCCTCAAATCCACATACTCCACCCTCCTCGCAGGCCTTATATTCAGAATGTCAGACAAGCCCATTCTCGCCGGTGGAAGAACTTCACACGATAGCAGCCGCATTAGTCATGATAAATTTCGTCGCGGTTGCGGCCTTGACCGCAAAGAAGCGGACCAAAAGATTAGACTAAGCTCTGTTCCTCTCCTTTTTCCAGAACAAGTACGTTTTTGTCTGCATCAGGAACCCGCAGATCTTGGTCAAATGAACGAACTTCTCTAAGCTCAGGTGTTCCATTTCGTTTCCGTATACTTGTTTTGTGCCATGTGACAGGTGTTGGCTGGAGGCTTTTCTGAACCACTGAGGAGTGTGTCTCATGAAAACCTATGTCCAGGTCGATGAGTTTAAAGGAAGGCATCAAGTCAACGTATTCGGAGTGATGTCTCTGCGCCCCATTCAGAGCGTACTGCTGATTCAAGTGTTGCATTCTTTTGCTTCCGGAATCCTCGGGATAACGCTGCCAATCATGATGAAAGAAAGACAGATCAATGTTGTGACAGTTGGATTTGTCTTCGCCGCGATGCCCATCATATTTCAGTTTGGAAGGATGCTCTTCGCGACTTTCTCCGACTTCTGGGGAAGAAAGCTGTTCTTCGTCTCTAACGGTCTCCTCG
>Ga0315274_10008348_pt1 | contig 15000 bp, 4 predicted proteins | sample YL17G02_20_MG_FD_203700 | JGI IMG/M metagenome (GOLD analysis project Ga0315274, IMG submission 203700) | Sediment microbial communities from Yellowstone Lake, YNP, Wyoming, USA - YL17G02_20 | ecosystem: Environmental > Aquatic > Freshwater > Lake > Sediment | place: USA: Wyoming | collected... | reverse complement strand
CCTCACCGCCGACTTCAACCCCGGCCTCTACGGCAGCGTCACCGTCGGCGCAGGAACCCCCTGGAAGGGCATCTCGACCGACCGCACCGCCCGCACCTGGACCCAGGGCACAATCTACGCCAACAGCGACTTCTATCTCCAGGGCCTCACTCGCGAAAACGCCATGGTCGCCCTCAACCTCGGCGCCGCCGGGAGCCACATTTACTCGATCGTCAACAACGCCGGGAAGCCGATCAACGCCTATGTCGTCGGCCAGGTCGTTCTCAACGACGACGTCTCCCCCTCCATGCCCGACGACCTGACGTTTGTCGTCACCCCCGGCGCCATCTTCCAGCCCGGCTACAGCAACTCCCTGGGCAGCCCCTCGATGTACCCCGGCACCGGCTATGCTGACATCCTCGTCCAGGCCGGCGGCACCCTCAACACCGGCAACTTCGTCGGCATCGGCTGGACCGCCAACCAGCCCTACAACGTCGCCTACCCCGTCCCCGGCCCCCTCAACGGCGGCCAGGTGACTGTCGAGGCCGGCGGACGCCTCTGGATCAACCAAGCCTCCGGCATCGGCTCGGGGCAGGCCGGCAACTTCACGATGAAGACCGACTCCATCATGAACCTCGGCCACGCCAACGCCTTCTTCGGCATGGACTCCGTTAGCCACATGATCAACCCCGGCCAGTTCGTCTACGAGCCGGGCGCCATCATCCGCATGGAGACCAGCAACGTCTACAAGATGAGCCAGTTCGTCTCCGGCGAGCCGAACGGCGACCGCGTGGCGATCGAGATCTACAACGGCGACCGCATGCTCACCAGCGTCGTCAATCCCTTCATCCTCCCCGCCCCGGGAAGCGTCCTCATCGCGCCGGAGAACATCACGATCGCCAACGGCGGGATGGTCACCAACGACTCGAACGACCGCACCCTCCAGGAGGGCCGCGGCCGCCTCATCCTCGGCAACGGCGCCGTCCTCGCAGGCACCAACCAGACCTATATGAACATCCAGGAAGGCGTCCAGTTCCTCCCCGGCGCCACCATCACCATCGGCACAAACCGCTGGGTTGACGGCAACCCGAAGCTCGGCGCCGTCCAGTTCACCGGCCCGAACAGCAACACGGGCGACGCGACGAACACCGTGGTCGTCACCGACGGCGCCCAGCTCTCCTTCGGCGCCCTCAACGTCTTCCCCGACACCGCCAACCTCAGCCTCCCCGCCGCCGTCACCAACTGGCCCGTCGCCTACGCCCCGCCGAGCGGCTACATGCCGCCGAACGCCTGGACCGGCCAGCCCGGCAACGGCTCCACCCTGCTCCTGAACGCCGGCACCGGCACCACCAACGCCGAGGTCATCGGCGCCCTCACCGGCAACGGCGGCGTCATGGGCAACGCCGGCTGCTACCTCGCCGCAGGCTGGGGCGCCGCCAGCGACTTCACCTTCAACGGCGTCTTCAAGAGCACCAACGCCCAGAACCCCGGCCTCGTCAAGGTCGGCTCCACGAAGATGACCCTCACCAACGCCAGCGACTCCACGGCCGAGCTTGCCGTCATGCAGGGCGAGCTGGCCCTCGCCGGCAGCGCCACGACCCTCTTCGGGACCATCCGCCTCGGCGAGACTGGCACGCTCACCCTCGACAACAGCTCGACGGCCCTCAACAACCGCCTGGGCGGCAAGAGCATCAGCGGCCAGGGCGGAAGCATCAACCTGGTCGGGAACGCTGCCTCCGCCGTCACCGAGACCATTGGCACCCTGAACAACGGCGGCACCCCCGCCGGCAGCCTCTCCTACCTGAATGTCACCCCCGGCGCCGCCACCACCAAGTTCGTCGCCACGACCATCGAGAACTTCACCGGCGGCGGCCGCCAGACCACCTGGGTCTTCCGCACCCCAGCGATGGGCAACCTCCCCGGCACGTACGACGCCAACAACGTCTACACGCCCAATCCCGCCAACCTCACGAACGGCCTCATCATCGCCACTAACCCCAACTTGTCTTCCCGGCAGAACGTCGGCGGCCAGAGCGCCAACCAGATCGCCGGCGCCATTGGCTCGCCCGTCGTGATGATGCGGCCCGACATCCTCGGCACCACCAATCCCACCGGCCAGGGCGTCGGCTTCGTGACCCAGGACAACAACACGACCTCCGGCTTCCGCCTCCTCGCCGCCTCCGAGTACGCCAGCACGTTCGCGCCCGACAACTTCAACTCGCTCAACGCAAGGTTGAGTGGGACGTGGAACGGCTTCGGCGACACGCGCATCCAGAGCCTCACCATGACCCCGGGCAGCACGCTCAACATCAACGGCACCCTGCCGCTCAACACCACGCCTTCGCGCCTCTACCTCTACTCCCCCGGCGTCCTCGTCCAGTCCGGCGGCACGGCCACCATCGGCGGCTCCGGCACCTATCTCCAGGCACCCGACAACTGCTCGCTCTACCTGCACACCCAGGGCAACCTGAACCTCAACGCGATCCCCTACTCGATGGCCGGCATCGTCAAGACCGGCTCCGGCACCCTCAACCTCGGACCCGGCACCGCCGGCATCTGGCGCGGCACCATGACGATTGACGACGGCACCGTGAACCTCGCCGCCAACAACTCCTTCGTCGTCACCCGCGGCCAGTACACCTTCCGCGGCCAGAACCTGACCATGAACGGCGGCACCCTCGATCTCGGCGGCAACAACCAGATCGTCAACGCCCTGATGAGCGCCAACTGGCTCCCCTACGGCGCCGCCGCCGGCGGCACCATCACCAGCGCCACCCCCGCCACCCTCACCGTCCAGGCCGCCAGCACCTTCTCCGGCGTCATCGCCGGCGCCATCAGCCTCGACAAGGTGGATAACACCACCCTCCTCCTCACCAACAACAGCACCTACACCGGCACCACCGGCGTCCGACAGGGCACGGTCCAGCTCCGCGACGAAGGCCGCTTCAGCAACACCTCCCAGGTGGACATCAACTACGCCACGCTCCTCCTCGACAACGGCTACCTGGCTAACGTCAACGACCGCGTGAACCCCGCCGCCACGGTGAACATGCGCGGCGGCTCGCTCAACATCGTCGGCGCCCCAGGCCAGGTCTCCCGCCAGAACATCGCCACCCTCAACCTGGTGGCGGGCCAGAACGTCTTCAACAGCAACGCCGGCGGCAGCGGGGCCACCGAGATCATCATCGGCAACCTCACCCGCGCGCCGGGCAGCGGCGCCTACGCCACCTTCCAGCAGAACTACGGCTTCGTCGGCGCCCCCGGCAACGACACGACCGCCATCCGGCACCTTATCACCAACATCAACGGCTCGCCCCTCACCCTCACCAACAACCTCGTCGCCCCCTGGGCCATCTGGAACGGCGACCACTTCGCCACCTACTCCCCTGCCACCGGGATTAGTTACCTGAGCAACACCGCCGACGGCTACAACAACTACGACTCCGGCGACGTCACCATGGCCCTTCCCTGGCAGAACGTCAACGATGGCGCGAACCGCACCATCCCCGTCAGCCGCACCGTCAATGCCATCCGCAACGCCCCGAACGCTGCGAACACATTCACCATTAACTCGGGGCAAACCCTCACCATCGCCAGCGGCGGCATCCTGACGAATAACAACAACTCCTTCGTCTACACCGGCGGCTTCCTCACGTCCGGCACCAACGAACTCGACGTCTGGGTCAACCAGAACAACACCTACTTCCGGAGCGTGGTTGCCGATGGCGCCGCCGGCACGGTCGGCCTCGTCAAGGGCGGCGGCGGAAACCTCCAGCTCGAAGCCAACAACACCTACACCGGCACCACGTTCGTGGACGCCGGCACCCTCACCCTCAACCTCACGGGCGCCAACGCCACGTCCATCGTCGCCGTCCCAGGCAACCTCGTCATCCACAACGCCACCGTCACCGAGAACATCGTCAACCAGATCAGGAACACCGCCGACGTGACGCTCTACAGCGGCGGCGTGCTGCAACTCATGAACGCCGCGGTCACCGAGCGGCTCAACTCCCTCACCCTCATCAACAACGGCGGCGGCGGCTCCAACACCCTCCCCGTCGTCCAGCGGTCCGCCGCCCAGGCCTCCGCCATCCTCGAACTCACCGGCGCCACGGCCATCACCGCCGTCAGCACCAACTCCATCACCAGCCCCTACATCCACGCCAACGTCGGCAGCGTCAACTTCGTCCGAGGGGCGGGCAATCCGCAGACGATTGACGTGACCGGCACCGCCGCCAGCCCGCTCGGGCTCTTCTTCTACGCCAATATCGGCACCGTGCCCACCGGCATCTCCGAGGGCGGCCTCATCAAGACCGGCACCGGCATGCTCGCCCTCGGCGGCACCGGCGCCACCCAGTTCGGCAACCCCGCCACGGCGACCGACGTCTTCAACGTCCAACAGGGCATCGTCCGCGTGGACGCCGCCAATGCGCTCGGCACCCTCAACGCCGTCACCACCGTCCAGAACGGCGCCGCCCTTCTCAGCCGCGGCAACAACGTCATCACCGGCAGCATCCGCCTGAAGCAGGGCAGCACCCTCGGAACCACCGAGGGCGACGCCACCTTCGGCACCGCCACCACCACCATCGCCAGCCAGTCCCTCCTCAATGTGGCCGGCGACTCCACCATCTGCGTCGGCGACTACTTCCTCCAGGGCTGGACCCAGGGCTACACCATCAACCTCAACAGCAAGCTCACCGGCAGCGCGAACATCAACGTCATCGGCCCCCAGATGACCTCCGCCACCGGCACGCTCCGCCTGGGCAACAACATCACCGACGACCCCGCCGTCGGCGGCATCACCGCCGGCGCCAACGACTACTCCGGCACCATCACCCTCAACAAGAACACCATCCTCCTCGCCCAGGCCACAGCGACCGCTGTCGCGGGCAACGAGCTCGGCACCGCCACGGTCAACCTCAATGGTGGCCAGCTCCAGCTACGCGACAACAGCACCGGCAGCTCCACAAACGTCCCCTACGGCAACAACGTCATCCTCTCCGCCAACTCCCTCATCAACGCCAATAACGCCGGCGCGAACACCGGGAACACCGTCACCCTCGGCACCCTCACCGTGCAGTCCGGCTCCCAGGCGCTCACCACAACCTTCACGACAGGCGACAACTTCGCCACCGCCGCCAACAACAGCTACCAGCTGGCCTTCGCGTCGCTCGACGGCCCCGGCACCCTCGTCAAGGGCGGCCACCAGGTCATCAACATCAGCTCCATCGCCCCGACCTTCTCCGGCAACATCGAGATCGCCGGGCCGCAGGGCATGTCCGTCCAGCCCTCCGCCAACCTCCGGCTCAATGCCGCCGTCAACAACATCAATAACCTGACCGTCAACGGCATCTTCTCCCCCACGGCCAGCACCGCCCTCAACGTGGCGGGCACACTCCGCGTCGGCGACAACGCCGGCCAGGTCGTCAACGGCACCTACGGCGTCTCCACCGGCAGCGTCACCGGCGCCATGTCCGTCCCCAACACCGCCACCGTCACCGCCAACGTCCTGGACAACAGCGGCATCATCGGCTCCACCGGCGGCGGCGTGACCCTTCAGGCCCTCGCCGGCACCATGACCATCCAGGGGCGTGGCCTCTACCAGACCTCTGGCCAGGCCCTCACCCTCGTCGGCTCCCTCGCCGACGGCACCTCGCCCACCGTCCTCAAGGTCGCGGGCGACAACACCGTCAACCTCAACGCCGGCGCCCTCGGCACCAGCACCGGCGGCACCCAGGTCCAGAGCGGCACCCTCCGCGTCGCCCCCACCGTCGCCAGCACCAACCCCCTCGGCACGGGCACCATCAATGTCTACGGCTACACGACGCCCACCGTCGCCGCCCCCCTCAGCGCCACGCTCCAGTTGGACGCCACAGCCGGCGCGATGGTGCAGAACAGCAATATCGTCAACAGCGGTCTCGTGCGCGTTTCCGCGGGAACCGTGACCGTCGGCGGCACGATCAGCGGCCCGGGCGCCAATGCCTATGTCCCCGGCCTCCTGGAGGGCATGAACACAACCCTCACCTGGAACTCCGCCTCCCCCGTGAACCCTGGCACCTTCGGCATCAAGCTCGAGCCCCGCATGGGCAACGTGAACGTTATCACCCAGGACCCCATCACCGGCTGGGGCAACAACCAGAGGTGGGTCTACAGCGGCCAGTTCTACGACGCCGACGGCTCCTTCAGCTTCGCGGCGAACATTGACGACAATACTTCGATCCTCATTGACGGCAACAAGGTGATGGAGAGCGGCGGCAGCAACAGCCTCTGGAGCACGGCCACCACAGTCAGGCAAAGCGGCAACACCATCACGGCCGGCGGCAATGCCTACGGCGGCACGATCAACTTTGGCATGGGCCCCAACGGCGACGGCTGGCACAACATCGAAGTCCGCTTCCAGAACGGCACCGGCGGCGCCGGCGCCTACTACCTCACCGGCAACGGAATGAACAACAACTTCGGCTTCGGCCTCAACACCGACGGCACCCGCGCCCTCGACGGCTCGCTCTATACCCGCCCGATTGACCCCGGCGACGCCAGCCTCTTCCGCACCCCCCTCGCCGCGAGGGGCAACATCCAGCTCGACAGCGGCGCCACCCTCAACCTCACCGCCACCGGGGCGAGCCACGACGCCGGGAACCTCATCGTCAGCGGCTCCTCCGGCTCCGCCGCGCTCAGGCTCGGCAACGGCTCCACCTTCACCGCCGGCAACGTGAGCATCCCCAATGCGGTCACCCTCAACGCCAGCGCCATTAGTGGCTCGGCGGGCCTCACGATCACCGGCAATCTCACCGGGACGGGCGGCACGCTGAATCTCGGCAATGCCAATCTCACCTTCAACTCGAATGCCGCCCAGTCCTCCACCGCGAATACCTCCGGCACGGGCAACTTCACGAAGCTGGGCACCGGCACCCTCACCCTGACAGGCAACGGCACGTACTCCGGCTCCACGGACATCCTGGCCGGCACGGTGCGGCTCGCCGGGCTCGGCCCCGTGTCCGGAGCCGCCCTCTGGCTCGACGCCAACGACCTCAGCACGATCACGATGGACGGCAGCGGCCGCGTGAGCCAGTGGAGCGACAAGAGCGGAAACGTCCGCAACGCCACCCAGGCCACGGCGACCCAACAGCCCCTCAGCCTGTCCAACGCCCTCGTCTACGGCCAGTCGGTGATGCGCTTCGATGGCGCCGACGACGTCATGAGCGTGGACCTCTCCTTCCTCGCGCCCAACAACCGCTACACGATGTTCATCGTCGAGGGCCGCCTCGGCAACAAGTCCGATAACTACTTCCTTGGCACCGACCCGGGCGCCACCAACCAGGGCCTCCACGTCGGCTATCGCAACGACACCACCTACACCCTCGCCCAATACGGCAACGACGTCGACAGCGGCGGCCTCCCCGGCTACGCCTCCCAGGTCTTCCGCCTCTGGTCCAATGAGCTCGACAACACCGGACGCTACGTCTTCCTCGACGGCGTCCAGACGGCCACCAGCGCCAACACCACCGGCATGACCACGGCCAACGCCGGCGTCGTCGGCTCCGGCTTCGGCGGGCGCCGCTACCTCGGCGAGCTGGCGGAGCTCATCCTCTACAACGCGGCCCTCTCGACGAATGACCGCCAGGCGGTGGAGACCTACCTGCGGGCGAAGTGGCTCGGCGGCGGGCTCCCCGCCCCCAACTTCATCCCCAACGACTCCCCCGTCACCATCGCCCAGAACGCCATCCTCGACATCAACAACTACTCCGAAACCATCGGCGGGCTGGCCGGCGGCGGCACCGTCCTGCTGGGCACCGGCACCCTCACGGTTCGCGGCGCCATCAGCCCGGGCGATGGCGGCCTTGGCATCCTCACCGTCAACGGCACCGGCTCCTCCAGCCTCGTCCTCGACAGCAACGGCCGCCTCCTGATCGAGATCCAGGGCATAAGCCCCGCCATCTACTTCGACCAACTGCTGCTCAGCGGCCCGAGCTTCAACATCGTGGACGGCGCCCTCCTCGACGTCCTCTCGACCGGCTACTACCCCGACGGGCAGGGGGCCTTCACGGTGGTCGATCTCCTCAATGCGGCCGCCTCGACGACCGGGCGCTTCCGCGACCCACGCACCGGCCGGTCCCTCCTGGACGGCGACTGGTTCGCCGACCAGATGGGTATGCTCTGGCAGATCAGCTACTTTGGCGGCACGGGCAACGACATCACGCTGAAGCCGACCCCCGAGCCGGGAACGCTCGTCCTCCTGGGCATGGGCGCGGTCGGCCTGGCCCTGCGCCGACGCCGCAACGCGCGCCGCGCCTGAGAGCCCGTCGCCCTGCGTCCGACCCATGATCCTCCCTGTTCCGGGGCAGGCCGTATGCCGATGTCGGCCAACTCCGCAACGGCGAGGATCATGGAGTGCGGCGAGGTATCGCCGCTTTGGATCCCCAGCGGAGCGGAGGGCCGCCGCAAGGCATCGGGGCAATCTGCGAGCCCCCTCGTGTGCACCCCTCCTCGATCGTGACCCACCCACAGACCGTACCTCTGCCCCTCGCAGTGCCCTGCACTTGACGAAAGCAGGCCCGCCGTGTAGGTTGGGCGCCTGGACTTTCCACCTCACCAGAGACCCAAGCAGGAGGAAGCTCGTGCCGGCATCAGGAGCATCGTCGAGGAGGCTGTGGCTCGCCGTCGCGCTGGCAACGTCGGCAGCGCCCTCGTCGGCGGCCGCGGAGGCGGACGCGAAATGGGTGGCCCTCGTGGCCCCCGACAACTCCTATCGCCTGTGGCTCCTCAAGGGCGACCAGCCCGTCCTCACCGTCGGCGTGTGCGGCTGGGGGCCGAAGTGGGCGTGGGCAGGTGAGCCCAAGTCCGCCGCGAAGGCGACAGGGGAAGAGCTGAGCTTCACATCGCCCCTGGTCATCAACAAGGATGGCGGCGAGACCGTCAACGTCGGCTGTCTGGCTCGAAAGAGCGGCGACCGTGCCCTCACCTGGCGCTACGAGCTCACCGCCGACAAGGACCTCCCCATCACCATGCTCGTCGCCGGATTCGGCGTGGCCCGCGAAGCCTCCAGCGGCGAGATCCTCGCCACCCTCGCCGACGGCAAAGAGAAGTCCATCCCCGTCCCCATTCCCCGAATGGGCGCCACCGGCCCCGCGGCAAAGCTGGCCTTCAAGCTCAAGGACGGCAGCGAAGCCACCGTGTCGCTCGACCCTCCCCTCCCCATCCATATCGAGAGCAACGACCTCCGCGTGATGCTCGCCACCGACCTCCTCAAGAAGGGCACCACCACGGCCACGATGACCATCACCGTCCCCGGCACACTCGCCTTCCTCGCCAAGCAGGAAGACGGCGAGCGGTTCGTCAAGACGATGGCCGGCCCCGACTGGTTCGAGTTCGCGCCCCAGAACGACACGGGACCCAGCGTCATCAGCATGAACGGCTGGCTGGAGAAGCCGGCCGGCAAGCGCGGCGGCGTGCGGATGGTCGGCGACCACTTCGAGCTCGAGGACGCCACCCGCATCAAGTTCTGGGGCGTCAACCTCTCCTACGCCCTCTGCGCGCCCGAGAAGAAGAACGCCGAGGCCACCGCCGCACGCTACGCCAAGCACGGCGTCAACGCCGTCCGCCTCCACAAGTTCTGCGGCCCCTCCGGCTGGGAGGGCATCGGCGACCACACCGACGCCACGAAGCTCGACCCCAAGGGCCTCGAGCGCCTCGACTACTTCTGCTCCCAACTCACGCAGCACGGCATCTACTACGGCTTCTCCCACACCTTCGGCTTCAAGGTCCAGCCAGGCAACCGCGACCGCCTCCTCGCCTACGACGAGATCCTCCAGCACTTCAAGGGCAACACCTACGCCCTCATCAACGTCGCCGAGGACGTGCAGGACCTGATGATCGAGATGGTCGTCGGCCTCCTCAAGCACAAGAACCCACACACCGGCACCACCTACGCCGAAGACCCCGCCCTCTGCTACGTCGAGATGCACAACGAGGACGACATCTTCTTCTACACGAACGACCGGGCGCTCAACGCCTGCCCGACCTACAGGAAGCGCCTCACGGAGCGGTTCGCCGACTGGCTCAAGCAGAAGTACGGCACCCAGGAGAAGCTCGCCCAGGCCTGGGCCGACGCCCTCAAGAAGCCGGAGACCCTGGAGGCCCGCAACATCGCCCTCCAGGGCAACCCCTGGTTCATGGGCGAGGACCACCTGCCCAAGACGAAGGGCGGCGAGCGCCTGCGCCTCCTCGACAACGCCGCCTTCTACCACGACGTCCAGAACACCTTCTACGGGAGGTTCGCCAAGGCCATCCGCGACGCCGGCTACAAAGGCCCCCTCGTCGGCTCCCCCTGGCAGGCGCCGACCATGCTCCCCCACTACTACAACCTCCGCTCCGACTACCTCGTCGGCTACGTGGACCGCCACAACTACTTCGGCGGCAAGATCCCCGACACCATGCTCGCCCACCCCGGCAGCGGCTACTTCGGCAGCGGCCTCCAGCAGGTGCTCGACCGCCCCTTCGGCCTCTCCGAGTGGATCCACGTCTACCCCTCCCTCTACAGCGCCGAAGGCCCCGCCATCCTCGCCGCCTACGGCATGGGCCTTCAGGGCTGGGACGCCTCCTATGAGTTCCAGTCCTTCTCGAACCGCACGGGCTTCGCCAGCTCTGTCGGCGGATTCCCCTGGGGCGTCTGGGAAGCCGACCTCCCCACCCAACTCGGCCAGTACCCAGCCCTGTCTCGGATGATCCTGCGCGGCGATGTCAAGGAGGGCGAGATCATCTCCACCCGCCGCCTGAGCCTCCAGGAGCTTCAGGAGGGCAAGTTCTCCTTCAGCGACCGCGTCACTCAGTCGGGCGACATCAAAGCCTTCACCGGCTCGGTGCCTCCCGAAGCCCTTGCCGCAGGCCGCGTCGTCGTCGAGTTCACCGACAAGCCCCAGCCCAGCACCTTCCCCGACATGGCCAAGTACCGCAAAGACTCCGTCATCACCTCCGCCACGGGCCAGTTGGCCTGGGACGTCTCGGGCAAGGGCTTCTTCACCGTCAACGCCGACGGCACGAAGGCCGTCGTCGGCTTCGCCGAGGGCAAGGAGATCGCCCTCGGCAACGCAAAGATCCAGATGCAATCCCCCTACGCCTCGATCTTCCTCACGGCACTCGACAAGGACGCCACCCTCGCGAATGCCAAGAGCGCGCTCCTGTCCGCCGTCGCCCGAAACTCCAACTCCGGCTTCCAGTACCTCACCCTCGACCACCGCGTCCTCGAAAACGGCAAGCCCCCCGTCATGCTCGAGCCCGTCAAGGCGAAGATCACGATCACCGGGCGCGACATCGCCGCCGTCAACGTCCTCGACCACGACGGCCGACGAACCGGCAGAACCATCGAGAGCGCCAATGGCTCATTCACCATTGATGGCGCACGCGACAAGGCCATCTACTACGAGGTCGTCTTCAAGTAGCGTCCCAATGAGGGCGACCAGAGCGAACACCCCGGCCGCGGCCACAAGTCCGTGGACGAGGCCATTTCTTCTTCCCTGGCTGTGGGGCGAACCGCCCCAAGGAGAGACGCCAATGAGAGGCGCTTGTGTGGCGACGGGTCTTCTGCTCACCGTGTTGGCCGTTGCGGTGGGGCGCTCGCGCGCGGGCGAGGGCGCGGAGAGCGCCAAGGGGCTGACCAATCCCTTCTTCCCCTACTGCGCCACCCTGCCCGACCCCAAGCTCAAGGAGCTCGGCTACGCGACCATCCGCAACATCTACACCGGCTTCGACGTCGGCAAGCAGCCCCCCCACGCCGCCAACCTCAAAGACCAGATCCGCAGCATCAAGGGCACCGACACCGTCTTCTGGCTCACCGTGAGCGGCAACCGCGCGAGCATCGAGGAGACCGACGCCAAGGCCGCCGAAATCCTCCGCGACCTCGGCGCCGTCGCCGAGGAGGCAGGCGTCCGCATCTCCATCTACCCCCACACCGGCAACTACATCGCCACCGCCCGCGAGGGCGCGCGCCTCGTCAAGAAGGTCAACCACAAAGCGGTCGGCCTCACCATCAACCTCTGCCACGAGCTGATGAACGACCAGGGGCCTGAGCTGGACAAGATTCTCGACGAGATCGCCCCCTGCCTCTTCGTCGTCACCATCAACGGCGCCGACAAGAAGGAGAAGGGCCAGCGCATGGGCTGGGACCGCCTCATCCAGCCGTTAGGCAAGGGCGACTTCGACGTCTACGCCTTCCTCAAGAAGGTCAAGGCCATCGGCTTCAAAGGCCCCATCGGACTCCAGTGCTACGGCCTCAAAGGCGACCCCCTCGCCTTCCTCACCCAATCCGCCACCGCCTGGAAGGACTACTCCTCCCGCCTCGCCGCCGAGGAGGCAGGCGTCAAGTGACCACCATGATACTTGTTCCCTCGGTGCGTAGGACCTCTGGACCGGTTAGGTAATGCCAGGGACCCCGGCAAGCGACCAGAGAGGTCACGAAACAGAAGGGGGCGGCAGGCCGTCTCGCGCGCGATGGAGGCTATTGAGGCGACTGCTGCTTGCCGCCAGCGTCGTCGCGCTCCTTTACCTCACCCTTCCGAAGCTGTTCTTGTGGCTCATTTTCAAGGCGTGCTGGTCTGACACGCACATGGTAGTCCGCAACAAGACAGGGGCGACGGCAAGCGAGGTTGTCCTACGCCTCAACGACACGAAGAACGAGACCACTGAGCTGATAGGCGGGCTGGCGCCCGGTGAGGAGCGCAAGCTGCGTATCGATCACCTGCACTTCGGCGCCGAGCTCTCCTTGTTGCTGGGCGCGCGCAACCTCAGGTTCAAGATCGTGCACATCGATCTATGGGCCGGCGAAACCTACGCCCTGGAGCTGCACCCCGGCTACGTGCTGAAGCACGGTTACAGCGCCCGTGACGGTGTGATATATGTGGGCGCCGAGAACCCAGACTGAACTCGTCGGTTGATCTTGGGGCCACCTTACGGGACTATGCTTGCGGGGAGCGTAGCGCGAGGGCCGCGGCGAAGAGCTGCGAATCCCGGGGCCGCCTTACTGAACTGCGCCCGGCGGGGGATGACTGAAGAACGAAGATCCGACACCCCACACACATCCAGGGCTCAGATCTCCGACCACGTGCCGGGAATCGGCACCGGGTAGCGACCCTCGGCATCCGCCCGGACCGGCGGCGGGCCGTTCTCGGTTAGGGCATCAATGTTGGCGCAGAACTGGAACTTCGAGGCCATGGCCTCGTCCCAGGTGATGATCTTGCCCATGTGGACGGCGGCCCGGCCCATGATGCTCGTGAGCTGCGAGAAGGCCGCGCGGCGGGCCTCGTTCAGCGGCTTGTCCTTGCGGATGGCGTCCAGCAGCACGTTCCACTGGGCCTGGTGGGGGCCGCAGGGCTCCTTGCCCCCCCGCCAGTCAATGTTGTCGCGGGTCATCCGCTGGTCCTTGTAGGTCTGGACCGTGGGCGCGTGGACATTGCCGGAGAACTGCGCGGCGCACTTGGTGCCGTGGACGTAGGTGGCGAAGTCGTTGTGGCACCCGGGGATGTAGCGAGCGACGACGGCGGACTTCGTGCCGTCGGCGAAGGTGTACTCGATGGCGTAGCTGTCGAGGTTCTGGCCGACGCAGTTGTTGTTGGCGGCTCGCCCGCCGATGCCGTGTGCCTCGACCGGCCAGGCGTCCTTCAGCCAGCACACCTCGTCGATCTGGTGGATGGTCAGCTCGTCGAACAGGCTGCCGGAGGCCCAGAGGAACTCGGTGCGGTGGGCGATCTGCCAGAGGAGCTCGTTCTGGTCGGGCGGCCGCCGGCCGAGGCGCCCGCCGCCGTGCATCCGGTAGGCCCGGCTGAGCAGGATCTGGCCCAGCGCCCCGTCGCGAATCCGCGCGATGAGTTCCTGGCGGGCCTGCGAGTGGCGGCACATGACGCCCGCGGCGATCTTCAGGTTCTTCTTCTCCGCCGCCTCCCCGGCCTGGATCATCCGCCGCACCGCCGGCGGGTCAACCGCGAAGGGCTTCTCGATGAAGACGTGGACGCCCTTGGACACCGCGTAGTCGAGCTGCGCCACGCGCCAGGCCGTGTAGCCGGTCAGGAGCGCGATGTCGCCTGCGCGGAGGCAGTCGATCGCCTTGCGATAGGCGTCGAAGCCGGCGAATCGCCGCTCAGCCGGGACGTCCACCCGGTCGCCAAACGTCTCGCTTAGATGCTTGCAGGAGGCGGTGAGCCGGCGCTCGAAGAGGTCAGCCATCGCCACCAGCTTCACCGGCCCGCAGGGGGCGCTCATCGCGTTGGCCACTGCGCCGCCGCCGCGCCCGCCGCACCCGATGAGCGCCAGCCGGAGCGTGTTGTCTTCCGCTGCATGCACCGGCGGGAGCGCCACCCCCGCGAGCGCGGACGTTGCGGCCACCTTCCCGCTCCAGCTCAAGAACTCCCGGCGCGACGACTGCTGCCGCGCGACACCCGACGACTCCGGCTCTCGCTCCATGGCTGCTCTCTCCTTGCGCCATTGAGGAAACGTCCGCAAGCCTTCACGGCACGTCCCATGTGCCGGCGCGGCAATCTCAGCATCGTGCCGACTTGTAGCATAGCCCAGCGAGGCACGCGAGTCAACACTGCCGGGAATGGCGGATCTGAACCCGCCTCGAACTCGCCTACTCGGCCCGCACCGCGCCGAAGGCCCAGTGCACAGTCGCTCTTCGGCGAGCCCCCTCTGCGCGCCATCTTGCGCCCCGGCGGCGCCGCGAGTAGAATGGCGAGCAACCCAGAGAAGGAGGCGGTAGATGGATGAGCCGAGAGCCTGCGAGTGCGACCGACGACAATTCCTGAGGAGGGCCGCCGGAGCAACAGGCAGCCTCGTGACCGCGCCGTACTTCCTCACCTCGACGGCGCTCGGGGCGGAGGGGCGGGCGCCGGCGGGCAGCCGCGTGGTGCTCGGGTATATCGGCGTCGGGCCGCGGGGCATGGGAAACGTGCACGAGCAGATGGCCTGCTCGGATGCCCAGGTGGTGGCCGTGTGCGACGTCTGGAGGCCCATCGCGGAGCGGGCGAAGGCGGC
>Ga0315274_10008347_pt1 | contig 15002 bp, 12 predicted proteins | sample YL17G02_20_MG_FD_203700 | JGI IMG/M metagenome (GOLD analysis project Ga0315274, IMG submission 203700) | Sediment microbial communities from Yellowstone Lake, YNP, Wyoming, USA - YL17G02_20 | ecosystem: Environmental > Aquatic > Freshwater > Lake > Sediment | place: USA: Wyoming | collected... | reverse complement strand
TGGTCAAAGGCTCCCGGGCGATGAAGATGGAGGAGGTTTTTTAAAGTAAACAAAATATGCTATATCATCTCTTATACCCATTATATCATATCATTTCTTTTTTAAACGTCTTCCGCTATATTACTTTTCGTGCAATTATGGCTGTGGTTACCAGTTTTCTCATCAGTCTTATTTTCGGACCGGCGATCATCAGAACACTACGTAAATTAGAAATCGGCGAAAATATCAGAAAAGAAGATAGCGCCAAATTGTACGAGTTACATCAGCAGAAACAGAATACCCCGACAATGGGAGGGATCATTATATTATTATCCATATTGCTTTCCACATTGCTTTGGTCAGATATCTTTAATCGAAATATATTGTTAGTTTCGTTTAGTACAGTTTGGTTAGGGATAACCGGGTTTATTGATGATTACTTAAAACATATCAGGAAACATTCCAGAGGCCTTACGGTCAAAGCCAAATTAACCAGTCAGATTATCTTAGGATTAATTTTAGGTGCCATCCTTTTTTTAAATCCCCACAATAGCACAAGGTTAGACATTCCCTTTTTAAAGAATATATCTTTGGAACTGGGTATCTGGTATATATTATTCGTGATTCTGGTGATCACCGGATCTTCCAATGCCGTCAATCTCTCCGACGGACTAGACGGTTTAGCTATCGGTAATGTAATTATGGTAGCGATTACCTTGAGTATTTTAAGTTATGTTTCAGGACACATAAAATTTAGCCAATACCTCTTAATACCATATATTCCCGGAAGTGGTGAATTGACTGTATTTTGTGCCAGTATCTTAGGTGCAGGACTGGGTTTTTTGTGGTTTAATTGTTATCCAGCTTCCGTTTTTATGGGAGACGTGGGTTCTTTGGCTTTGGGTGGGGCTTTGGGAACAATAGCGGTATTGATAAAAAAAGAATTTCTTCTGGTGATCGTAGGGGGTGTATTTGTCTTAGAAGCTTTATCTGTCATTTTGCAGGTGACATCTTTTCGCATTAGGAAAAAGCGCATTTTTAAAATTGCCCCGTTACACCACCATTTTCAATTCCTCGGTTGGCCAGAGACTAAAGTGATTGTAAGATTTTGGATTATTGCAATTATCCTTTCATTACTCACATTAGTCACTTTAAAAATACGCTGATTTTCTCATCTATTTTGGTTAATATCCCTGTGATAAAAATGAAGAATGCAGATTATTTTAAAAATAGAAAAGTTGCTATAGTGGGTTTGGCGCGTAGCGGTCTTGCCTGTGCAAATCTTCTTTATAGTTTGGGTGCTCAGGTCAAAGTCACCGATAACCAAGATAGTAATTCCACGCGCCTAAATGCTGCAAAATTAAAATCCAAAGATATCAAATTGGAATTAGGAAAACATTCGCAGGGATTTCTTAAAGATAGAGATTTACTTGTGGTTTCTCCCGGCGTAACCGATAAAGCATTACCTTTAGTTTGGGCAAGGGAATTCCGCATACCTGTAATAAGCGAAATAGAGGTAGGCTGGATTTTATGCCCGGCTACAATCATTGCCGTTACTGGTACAAACGGAAAAACCACAGTGATTACCTTAATTGGCAAAATATTAGAGGCAAGCGGAAAAAGGGTTTTTGTCTGCGGCAATATCGGTAATCCTTTTTGCAGTGAAGTTGAAAAAATGGAAGAAGCCGATTTTGTCTCTTTAGAAGTAAGCTCCTTTCAATTAGAAAAAATTCATACCTTCAAGCCAAAAGTCTCGGTCATCTTAAATTTCAGCTTCAATCATCTGGATAGACATAAAGATATGCAAGAATATTTACAGGCCAAAAAACGTATTTTTATGAATCAGGATAAAACAGACTATTTAGTTTTAAATCAGCAGGATCCGGCAGTAAAAGAATTAGCAAAAGAAACAAAGGCTAGGGTGGTATATTTTTCCGAAACGCAAAAATTAAATCCTAATCAGGCAGCAGTTTTAGCAGTAGGTACGATATTCGGAGCAGATTTGTCGGTTTGTTTAAAGGTATTTAGGGACTTTAAGGGTATTGAGCACCGGCTAGAACTGGTGGCAGAGATAAATAATATAAAATTCATTAATGATTCTAAGGCTACTACGGTAGATTCCGCTATCTGGGCATTAAAGAATATTCTTGAGCCCATAATTTTAATTGCCGGAGGAAGAGACAAGGGCAATGATTATAGTCTTATTTTGGATTTGGCGCGCAAGAAAATAAAAAAGCTGGTATTGATAGGTGAAGCAAAGAGAAAAATGCAGGAAACATTCGGCGGTTTCTTATCCGTTACTGAAGCGGATAGCTTAGAAGATTCGGTTAGAATTGCTTATGCAAATGCTACCTCCGGTGATTGCGTGTTGCTTTCGCCGATGTGCTCAAGTTTTGATATGTTCTCTAACTACGAAGAGAGAGGAAGGATGTTTAAAAGAACAGTCTTGAGTTTGATAAACAAATAATATGGTCCGCAATATCAGAATAAATCTTTTTATAGTCACCGTTATCTTAATCTGTTTTGGGATAGTCATGATTTACAGCGCCTCCAGCATTTATGCCTGGGAGAGATACCAAGACAGCTTCTTTTTTTTAAAGCGGCATGTTTGTTTTTTAATCATAGGAGCGTTTCTTGCTTTTTTATTCTTGTGTGTAGATTATAGAAGTTTAAGAAAATGGGCTAAGCCGGTGTTTGCGTTCTCAATTTTTTTGTTGGTTTTAGTTTTGCTGCCTGGCATAGGCAGACAGGTCGCTGGAGCCAACAGGTGGTTTAGATTCAAATTTATTAGTTTCCAGCCTTCCGAATTAGCCAATATCGCAGTAATAATTTATATTGCAGATTTTATTGCGCGCAAAGAAAATTCGATTGGGACTTTCTTTAAAGGATTTCTGCCGCCGATCATAGTTTTGGGTGTAGTTGTGTTTTTAATTATCATACAGCCAGATTTGGGGACTGCTTTGGCTATGGGAGCGCTAGTCTTTATTATGCTTTTTGTGGCTGGAGCGAGGTTATCTTATCTTGCCTCTACCATCTTAGTAAGTCTTCCGGTACTGGCGGTTTTAATATTCAGTGTTCCCTACCGCCGGATGCGCATTATGGCATTTTTAGATCCCTGGTTGGACCCCAAGGGTAGTGGTTTTCAGATTATTCAATCTCAAGTAGCCTTAGGCTCGGGTGGAATTTTTGGGGTAGGGTTAGGGTATTCTAAGCAGAAATTATTTTATTTGCCGGCAGCGCACACGGATTTTATTTTTTCTATTATCGGAGAAGAACTGGGTTTCTTGGGGACATTAGGAATAATTATTTTATTTATGATTTTTATCCACGAAGGCTTTAAAATCGTAAAGAATGCTTCGGGAAAATTTGGTTATTTTTTGAGCTTAGGGTTGGTTTTGATGATTTCTCTTAAGGCAACCATCAATATCGGAGTTTCTTGCGGTGTATTGCCTACAAAGGGCCTGCCTTTACCTTTTATCAGTTACGGGGGTTCTTCACTTATTTTTGATATGTTAAGCGTCGGAATACTCATGAATATTGCGCGCACAGGAGAATATCCTTAAATAAATTTCAAACCAAATTTTTTAATTAAAAGATTAAAAATGAAAGTCCTGGTAGTAAGCGGCTCAAGCGGAGGACATATTTTTCCTGCCTTAGGATTTATCGATACCCTAAAAGATCGAGAAGAGGACTTAGATGCTCTCTTAGTTTTACCCAAGAAAAGCGTCATCAACCATTCACAAATTCCTACCTGTCAGATTAATTATATTTCTATTTCTCCCATTAAATTAAGCCTGGATTTAAGAAATTTCGTGGCCATATTTAACTTTTTTAAAGGATCCTTAGAAAGCCTGCTTATTATTTTAAAATTTAAACCCGACCTAGTAGTGGGATTTGGCAGTATCGTATCTATTCCGATAATTTTTTTTGCCTGGAGTTTCGGCATAAAGACATTACTCCATGAGCAGAATGTAATCCCGGGCCGTGCCACTAAATTATTGGTAAAATTCGCAGATAAACTTGCGGTTTCATTTGCCAAAACTCAAGATTACTTTAGAGGCTGTCAAAAGAAAATAGTGTTTACGGGTAATCCCATACGTAAAGAGTTAATCCGCATAGAAAAAAAAGAGGCCTTAGCTTTTTTCGGTTTCCATAACGATAAAATGACTTTACTGGTAACGGGGGGAAGTCTGGGTAGTCATAAAATAAATACCGAGTTCTTTAAGGCTATATCCACCATGAATGAAAAAAGAAACATACAGGTAATTCATCTTGCCGGGCAGAAAGATTACGAATCGCTCAGGCTAAATTATAAAGGTGTGCATGTTGAGGTCAAGCTTTTTAGTTTTTTAAGGTCTATGCAATATGCATATTCTGCTTCTGACTTGGTTATATGCAGAGCCGGAGCAACTACGATTACCGAGATTCAGTCTTTTGGCCTTCCGGCAATAATTGTTCCTTATCCTTATGCCTACAAACATCAATTGAATAACGCTTTAGTTTTAAAAAAGATGGGTACGGCAATCATCATCGAAGATCACGAATTGGATGCGGGAATGTTGCGGCAGGTGATCAGCGAACTTATTAATCATCCAGAAAAGATTTCGGCAATGCGTTCGCGTTACCATAATATTCTTAAGCCCAGCGCAAACGATTTACTGGTAGATGCCGCTTTGTTTTTGTATAATAATTAAAACATGTATAAACATTATCATTTCATTGGGATCGGCGGAATTGGCATGAGCGGGATTGCGCAGCTTTTCTTACGTCGCGGAATAAAAATAAGCGGCTCAGACTTAAAGGAGAGCAAAACAACGCAAGATTTAAGGAGTCAAGGCGTGCAGATTTTTTTGGGACACGCACCGAAAAATATTCAAGGCGCAGATTTGGTAATTTATTCTTCCGCAATTAAGGAAGATAACCCCGAGATTCAAGAGGCAAAGAGATTAAGCATCCCTACAATAAAAAGAGCAGAGGCACTTGCTGAGCTGATGAAAGAAAAGACCGTCATTACGGTAACAGGCAGCCACGGTAAGACGACCACTACTTCTTTGGCATCTTATCTTTTGTTAGAGGCGGGTCTTTTCCCTACAGTAGCGATCGGAGGAATTTTTCAAAATATTGATTCTAATGTCTCAATAGGTGACGGCGAATTTTTTGTTGCGGAAGCAGACGAATCCGACGGTTCGTTTTTATATTATCAGCCAAATTACTCTATTATTACGAATATTGACTACGAACATTTGGATTATTATCGTGAATTTAAAAATGTAATTAGTGCTTTTAAGGGGTTCATAAACCAAACAAAAAATGATGGTTGTGTTTTTGCTTGCGCAGACGACCTAAATCTAAAGAATATACTAAAAGATTATAAAAATAGATACGTGTTTTTTGGTTTAAAGGCAGGTGCTGATATATTTCCGAAAAATATCAAAATAGACGGATTAAATTCTGAATTTGATTGTTTTTATAAAAATAAATTTATAGATAGATTTCATCTGGCTTTAGGCGGCACGCATAATATTTCTAATGCGCTCTCGGTTATTGCCTTGGGACTCCAGCTTAAAATAGATTTACAGGTAATCAAAAGGACGCTTGCTCATTACCAGGGTGCACGTCGGCGATTAGAAATTAGATTTAACAATGAAAAATATCTGGTTATTGACGACTATGCGCATCATCCTAGCGAAATAAAAGCCACATTAGCAGCCATTAAAAATTTGAAATCTCAAAGAACTATTGCGGTTTTTCAACCGCATCGTTATACCCGCACCAAGTTGCTTTTGGAGAAATTCAGTAGAAGCTTTGATCCGGTTGATTATCTAATTTTAACAGATATTTACTCCGCGAATGAACCCCCGATAGAAGGGATAAATACAAAATGTTTATATGATGAAATAAAAAAGCATACTCCAAACAAAAAAATAGATTTTCTACATAAAGGAGAAATCACAGAGCGCATTTTAGAGATAATAAAACCTGGCGACCTGATAATTACTTTAGGCGCTGGCGATATTGTAAAGACTTGCGATGAACTGGTGGAAAGACTTAAGAAGTAAAGTTAAATTAAATGAGCCGCTAAAGGATCATACAACATTAAAGATCGGCGGCCCGGCCAAATATTTTATCGAGCCCAAAGACATTAAGCATTTAAAATTATTGCTTAATTTATTAAAGGGATATAAAATATCCTTTTTGATTATCGGTAAAGGAAGTAATATTTTAGTTAGTGATAAGGGAATAAACGCTGCGGTTATATGCTTAAATTCCGCCGCTTTTAAAAAAGTTGTTCGGAAAAATAATTACCTCCACGCCGGCAGTGCCGCAGCGCTCAGCCAAATTATCCGCATAGCTTTAAAAAACAGTTTATCGGGAGTTGAGTTTCTGACTGGGATTCCTGGCACTTTGGGAGGCGCATTAATAATGAATGCGGGAATACCGAATGAGTATATCGGTGATTTGGTTAAGGATATTACAGTTATGGATTATCGCGGGAACATCAAGGCTCTGGCCAAAAAAGATATAAAGTTCGGCTACCGAAGTTCTAATCTGACAAAATATATAATTTTAGGCGCAAGGATAAAATTGATAAGAAAAAATAGGAAAGAAATTAAAGAAAAGATTAATCGTTATCTCAAACGCCGTATATTTACGCAGGAGTTATCCTGGCCTTCTGCAGGGTGTATCTTTAAGAATCCCCCTGGCGATTCAGCAGGAAGATTAATAGATTTATGTGGTTTAAAAAAAAGAAGGATAAAGGATGCGATGGTATCTGAGAAACACGCAAATTTCATTTTAAATCTTGGCCGGGCTAAAACAAAGGATGTTCTGGCATTAATGGCTCTGATGCGTAAAAAAGTAAAAAATAAGTTTAACATTACTTTAGAACCCGAGATAAAGATATGGCTTTAGAGAAAGTTTTCAGTGATAAGTCTCAATACACCGGCTTAGATAAATTCGGAAGAATCGGAGTTTTAATGGGTGGGCCTTCAAGTGAAAGGGAAGTTTCGTTGAAATCAGGAAAGGCGGTATATGAAGCCTTAAAGCAACTAAATATGGATACAGTGGCCATCGATATAAAAACAGATAATATCCAGGAGAATATCCAATTAATAAAATCCTACCACATTAATTGTGCTTTTATTGCCCTGCACGGACGTTTTGGCGAAGACGGACAAATTCAAAGGTTATTAGATAATCTTAATCTTCCTTATACCGGTTCGGGCGTTTCTGCCAGTAAATTATCTATGGATAAAATTGCCTCCCGAAAAATTTTTGAGAAGAACCGTCTTGATGTTCCAAAGTATAAAGTAGTGGATAAAATATCTTATCATAAAAATTGGCAAATGGAGGCAGGTTTAATTTTTCCCTTAGTAATAAAACCAGCAACTCACGGTTCCAGTATCGGCTTGTCTATCATTGATGAAGAAAAGGAATTAGATAAAGCAATAAAGTTAGCTTTTTCCTTTGATGAAAAGATAATTATAGAAGAATATATCAAAGGTAGGGAAGTGACCGTGGGTATATTAGAAGAAAGGGCTTTGCCAGTAATAGAGATCGTTCCTAAAAAAAGATTTTTTGATTATGAGGCAAAATATCAGGTGGGAATGACAGATTACATAGTGCCTGCCGAAATAGAGGAAGGGATCGCCGAAAAAATCCAATCTGCAGGACTATCAGCACACAAGCTTTTAGGTTGTTTTGGCTGTTCCAGGGTAGATATAATCTTAAGTGAAGATAATATCCCTTTTGTTCTAGAGCTTAATTCTATACCGGGTTTTACTCCCATCAGTCTTTTACCCCAGGCAGCCAAGATAGTGGGTATTGAATTTCCGGATTTATGTCTTAAGCTAATTAAATTGGCAAATGAGAAGACGCAAGATAAATTTACGCCTACCTCAGTTAAAAAAGCAGAATTTACTGTTTAAGTTAAGTATCATTATCGTATTTCTGCTAATAGCATTCTTTGGCCTTAAGCATTTAGAAAGGGCTTTAAAAAATTTGGATTGTTTTAAGATAGAAAAAATTATCGTCACACAGGGCAATCCCGAAGAATTCGCTTATTTAAAAGGTCAGAATATTTTTACTATTGATTTAAAAAGGGAAGCCGGTTATATTCAAGAAGCATATCCAAATTATAAACAGATTAGACTGATTAGGCTATTGCCTAATCGATTATCCGTAGATTTTATAAAGCGTAAGCCCGTCGCCTTTATAAAATTATACCGATATTTTTATGTAGATAAGGATCAAGTTGTATTTAACGCTCCTGTAGAGGAGACCCTTGTGGAGTTGCCCGTAATTTTAGGTTTAGAGACAAAAATTTTTGGTCCGAAATCGGGCAGGAAATATAATATTCGAGAATTAGCTTTAGCTATAAATATTATCCAAGAGTTAAATAACAATGGGATATTGAGAGGCTATAAAATTAAAACCGTTGATGTAAATAATGCCTTTAGCGCCTCTTTCATTTTGCCAAACGGCTTGGAGGTAAAAACAGGTCAGGATGAAATTAAGGCCAGAATTAAACTTTTGAGTATCCTGCTCACTAATATAAAAAATGATTTAAATTATATAAAATATATTGACCTGAGATTTAAAGAACCGGTCGTAAAATTTAAGGAGAAGAATGTTCAATAAATATATTTGCGCATTGGATATCGGCTCCAGTAAAATTGCTGCCGCAGTTGCCCAGATAAAAAATAGACGTATCAGGAATGTCTTTTTTGAAACCAATATTTCTAAAGGTATAAAAAGGGGGGCTATTATAAATTCCATTGACCTGGTAAGTTGCTTGACTCGGGTTTTGAAAAACTTAGAGAACAAATCTGGGATAAATATTAAATCTGTATATAGCAACATTTCCGGAGAAGGTATTGTCGCTAAACATAGCCGTGCGATTATACCGCTTGCGGAAAGAGGCAATAAAGTTATCACCCTGGCTGATATACAAAAGGTAAACGAACAGGCGCGTATATTGGGTTTAAGCTTAGAAGAGGAGATAATCCATGCCATGCCTTTTAGTTATGCTATCGATTCTAAAAATGAAATTCTAAATCCTCTGGGATTGTATAGTCACAGGCTGGAAGTTGATTTATATTTGGTTTGCGGAAAATTATCTTTTATTCAGAGTCTTACCCGGGCAATAAATCAGGCAGGTTATGAAATAAAAGATTTATTCTTTTCCGGAATAGCTACGAGTAAAATCGCTCTCGGCAATGATTTTAAAAAAGGCATAAATATACTTTGTGATATAGGTAGCGATAAAACCGAATTGTTGTTTTTTAACGACGGGCTGCTTAGGGAAATAAAAATTTTACCCGTAGGCGGAGATGATTTGACGCAGACACTTTCAGAAACCTTAAAGATACCTTTTGAATTAGCCGAAGATGTGAAAAGGTCTTACGGCGTGGTGGGGGATTCCGGCCATATAAAAGAAGACAAAGAAATTCTCTTAAAAAACAAGGATCTCTATAAACCGATAAAACAAAAATTAGTGGTAGAAATAATCACTAACCAAACCCAGTCATTATGCCAGACTTTAAAGGAGGCAATCGAAGGAATTACTCCCTGTTTCACTATAGATAACTTTGTAATTTCCGGGAGAGCCATATTATTGGAAGGCTTTTTGGAAAAGTTAGAGGAAACCTTACGGGTTTCCGTAAAAACAGCAAAAATTACTCAACCAGACCTGGTTGATTTGGTAAACAGAGATAACGCTCTATCCGGACGAAAATACCTTAATCATTTGACCACGTTAGGTATACTCTGTCAGGCATTATACAATCTCGAGGCACAATCGCTAGTCTCGCCACAGCCAGCCAAAAATCTCCTTGCCAAGATGATAAATAAATTTAAAGAGACATATCAAGAGTACTTCTAAGGGAGTCCGCAAGGGTTTTAATTGACCTCGCCGTTTTCTTAGGTATAATATATAAGTCAAATAAAATGGTTAGAGATAATGTACGCAAGATTAAGGAACGCATATCCTCAGTCTGTTCTAAAATTAATCGTAATCCTCAATCTATAACGATTGTAGGAGTCGCCAAAGGCAGGACTGTCGGGCAGATCAGGGAAGCAATTACGGCAGGCATAACCGACATCGGCGAAAATAGAGTACAAGAATCCTTTTTGAAATATAAAGAACTGACATCTGACATCAACTGGCCGTTGCCGATAAAATGGCATTTAGTAGGTCATTTGCAGACCAATAAAGTAAAAGAGGCAGTCAAGTTATTTGATTTAATTCATTCCGTAGATACTCTGCGGGTTGCCTGGGAAATTGACAAGCAGGCAGCCCTGATCAATAAAGTTCAGGATATTTTAGTGCAGGTAAATACTTCTGGTGAGCAAAGCAAGTTTGGTTTAAAACCCAATGAAACAGTAGAGGTTATAAAAGAGATTTCGCAAATGAAGAATATAAAGGTAAAGGGTTTGATGACGATTGCCCCCTGGGTAGACGATTCTGTAAAACTCAGACCTTATTTTAGAACATTGAGAGAGCTTCGGGATAAAATTAATCAGCTATCAGTTATAAACTGTCCACTGCCAGTTTTATCTATGGGAATGACCGATGATTTTGAAGTAGCGATAGAAGAAGGCGCAACTATAGTCAGATTAGGTAGGGCGATATTTGAGGATTAGATGCAGAAAACAATAGGAATAATTGGTTTTGGTAATATGGGTTCACCTATCGCCCAGCGGATTAAATCTCAATATAAAACTTATGTTTTTGATAAGGATAGGAATAGAACCCGAGGATTATCGGGCTTAGAGGTTGCCAAAGATAATATTGATTTAATAAAAGCAGTCGATACCGTAATACTAGCAGTCAAACCCCAAGACTTTGAAGAAGTATTAAGCGAAATTAAAACATTTATAAAAAATAAATTGATCATTTCGATTGCCGCGGGTATAACGACCAAATACATTGAAAGGCGGTTAGGAAAAATTCGGATTATCAGGGTGGTGCCGAACTTGCCGGCAAAAATTAAGAGAGGTACGACGTGGTTATGTAAAGGTAAATATGCATCCCATAACGATTTGGCTTTTGCTCAAAAATTGTTTACCTATTTGGGCAAAACTTTTAAGATAAAGGAAAATTTAATGAATGCTGCAACGGCCATCTCCGGCAGCGGTCCGGGTTTTCTTTTCTACGAGCTGCGGAACAGGCCAAAAAAGGAATGGAGGGTATACTGCAGTCACTATTTTATTCCAGAATTGATTAATGCAGCTCGTCAGGTTGGTTTTAGCCAGCGCCTAGCTTCCCCCAGTGCAATTGCGACTGTGGAAGGAAGCCTTGCTCTTTTACAACAGAGCAAGCTAACTCCCCAGAAGCTCTGTGCTCAGGTTGTTTCCAAAAAAGGCACGACGGAGGCTGGGCTTAAAGTTTTGCATAAAGGTGGTACGTTAGATGAGGCGGTTGAGGCAGCAGTTAAAAGAGCTTTGGAGTTGTTAAAGGAGTAAAGCTATGGGGCGTATCGGGATTATCGGCGGAAGCGGGTTATATAAAATCGAAGGCATCCGGACAATTAAACAAGTAGCCATAAAGACTCCTTTTGGTTTTCCTTCGGATAAATTTGTCATAGGAAATTTAGAAGGCAGGGAAGTGGTATTTTTGCCGCGGCACGGCGTAGGCCACCGCGTTTCTCCCAGCGAAATAAATTACCGGGCCAATATTTTTGGGATGAAGAAACTCGGCGTCGAAAGGATTATTTCTGTTACGGCCTGCGGAAGCCTCAAAGAGGAAATTAAGCCTTTAGATTTTGTGGCGGTAGATCAATTTGTGGACCGTACCAACCATGCCCGGGCAATGACTTTTTTTGAGCACGGTATCGTCTGTCACATTGGCTTTGCGCATCCGGTTTGCAAAGAATTAAGTGAGTCGGTGTACCTTGCAGCCAAGAATTTGGGATTGAATATTCATAAAGGCGGTACGTATGTAAACATGGAAGGACCGGCATTCTCCACGTTAGCAGAATCAAAACTTTATCGTAGCTGGGGTATGGAAGTGATTGGAATGACTAATCTAGCGGAAGCAAAATTAGCTCGCGAGGCAGAAATCTGCTATGCTACTTTAGCCTGTGTTACCGACTATGACTGTTGGCATCCGCAACACGGAACCGTAACCATAGATATGATCATTGCGAATTTAAACAAAAATATTGAAAATGCCAAAAAAATTATCTCTACAGTAATAAGGGGACTTTCCCAAGAAAGAAAATGCGATTGTAAAGACGCGCTTAAATACGCTATTATTACCGACAAAAAACTTATCCCCGTTAAGATAAGGAGAAATTTAAAAATTATTATTGGAAAATACATTAAGTAGCGTATAGTTAAGATTCATACGCTAAACGCTATCCGCTAACCGCTAAAAATATGGATTACAAATCTACTTTAAATCTACCTAAGACGGATTTCCCGATGAAGGCGGATTTACCGAAGAAGGAACCCGCTTTTTTGAAACTGTGGCAGGAGATGGATATATACCATCTTATCCGCAAAAAACTTCAAAATAAACCCAAATATGTCCTGCACGACGGTCCTCCTTACGCCAACGGAGATATTCATATCGGGCATGCCCTGAATAAAACCCTAAAGGATATCATCGTCAAATATAAAACCATGCAGGGCTTTGACTCTGCTTATGTTCCGGGCTGGGATTGTCACGGTTTACCGGTGGAGCATCAATTATTCAAAGAATTAGGTATCAACAAATATCAGATTGACCAGTTGGAATTCCGCAAGAAGGCATATGCCTATGCCTTAAAATATGTTTCCGTCCAGAGAGAACAATTTACCCGCCTGGGTGTGTTCGGCGATTGGGAAAATCCCTATTTAACTTTAAATCCGGATTACGAAGAAAGTATCGTTACTTCTTTTGGCGTGCTATTTAATAAAGGTTATATTTACCGGGGTTTAAAACCGGTAAACTGGTGCTTTAAATGCGAGACGGCCTTAGCCGAGGCAGAAGTAGAATACGAAGATCATGTTTCTGCGTCGCTTTATGTTAAATTTCAACTCAATGAAAATAAGGATTTTAAAAAAGATAGTTTCCTGGTAATTTGGACGACTACGCCTTGGACTTTGGTGGCTAATGTAGCTGTAGCCGTGCATCCGGATTTTATTTATGCTTATATAAAAACAGAGAAAGGCAATTTCCTTTTAGCTAAAGACTTGTTATCGAAGGCACTGAAAGATATAGGCATAACTAAATTTGAAACAATAAAAGAAATCAAAGGCAAAGATTTAGAAAGTTTAACTTATACGCATCCTTTTATTTCGCGAACCGGCCGTGTGGTTTTAGCGGATTATGTCTTAAAGGACGAAGGGACCGGACTGGTGCATACTGCGCCCGGGCACGGTAACGAAGATTATCTTACGGGGATAAGATATAAGTTAGATATCGTTATGCCGGTAGATGCTAAGGGGAATTTTGATTCTAGCGCCGCTGAATTTTCAGGTTTAAATGTCTACGAAGCAAATCAGCGGATTATTGAAAAACTGCAAAAACTAGGCGCCTTACTTTTTAATGGCAAAATCCAGCATTCTTATCCACACTGTTGGCGTTGTAAGAATCCGGTGATTTTTAGGGCTACCCGGCAATGGTTTATGAAAATCGATGAAAATAACTTAAGAAGTAGACTTATTCAGGCAATCAAGGAGCGGATACAATGGATTCCCGAAGCCGGAAAGGACAGGATTGCGGCAATGGTAGAGCTGAGGCCCGATTGGTGTCTTTCTCGACAGAGATATTGGGGCGTGCCTATCCCGGCACTGATCTGTAATAAATGCAATGAAGAATTTCTTGACGGAGGAGTCATTGAGAACTTTGCAAATTTCGTGGCAAAAGAAGGAACGGATTGCTGGTTTAAACGGGATTTAAAGGATTTCCTGCCTTCTAATTTTAAATGCCCTAATTGTAAAGGAGAAAAATTTTACAAAGGTTCGGATATCTTAGATGTCTGGTTTGATTCCGGAGTAAGTCACCAGGCAGTGTTAAAGAAAAGAAGAGAGTTAGATTTTCCTTGTGCGTTATATTTGGAAGGCTCGGATCAGCATCGGGGATGGTTTCAGTCTTCGCTTATTCCTTCTATGTGCATTGATGGTAAATCTCCGTTTCAGAGCGCGCTTACCCACGGCTTCGTAGTCGACGGTGAAGGTAGAAAAATGTCTAAATCCCTGGGCAATGTGATTTCACCGCAAGATATCATCAAAGATTACGGAGCAGATATTTTAAGGCTTTGGGTGGCTTCCAGTGATTATAACGAAGATATCCGCATCTCAAAAGAAATATTAAGCCGTTTAGCCGAGGCTTACCGAAAAATCAGAAACACCGCCAGATTTATTTTAAGTAACCTCTACGACTTCAATCCGCATACAGATAAAGTTAACTATGAAGATTTAACTAAAGTAGATAAATGGATACTTTTCAGGCTAGAGTTAATGCTAGACGATGTCAATAATGCGTATCGGGACTTTGAATTCTACAAGGCCTACAAAGCAATCTATGATTTTTGCAACGAGGAACTTTCTATGTATTATCTGGATATGATAAAGGGGAGGCTTTATACTTATGCCGCTAATTCCTCATCTAGACGTGCCGCACAGACTGCGATATTTGAAATATTAAATGTGCTAGTAAGAATAATTGCGCCTATTTTTGTATTTACCGCCGATGAGATCCGCAAACATATGCCAAAGAATAAGGAGGACGAGACCTTCTTTAGCGTTCATCTGTTGGGCTGGCCGCAAATCAATGCTGAATTTGCTCAACGCGGTTTACCTTCTGAAAACAATATCGAGACAGAACTAAAAATTATTATGGAGTTAATCCCGGATGTAGCAAAATTGTTAGAAGAAAAACGCTCTCAAGGTTTAATCGGGAGTTCCTTTGATGCGAAAATAAATATATTGACAAAAGATGGTTTTTGTTATAAATATTTAGAAAGACTTAAAGCCACTTTGGCTGAGATATTCAAAGTATCGCAGGTTGAAATAGCAAAGAAAGATAATTCAGC
>Ga0315274_10008346_pt1 | contig 15002 bp, 12 predicted proteins | sample YL17G02_20_MG_FD_203700 | JGI IMG/M metagenome (GOLD analysis project Ga0315274, IMG submission 203700) | Sediment microbial communities from Yellowstone Lake, YNP, Wyoming, USA - YL17G02_20 | ecosystem: Environmental > Aquatic > Freshwater > Lake > Sediment | place: USA: Wyoming | collected... | reverse complement strand
TAAGTCTTTTGACAATGGTTTATTCTGAATCCTTAATTATGAAGCAGATCAGAATAGTCTTTGTCCAATGTCCAATTATTTATCTGAAATCACTTAGCGTGAAATCTTTTACTTTCCCTGTCTTTCCTGGTACGTACGCATCAATAGAGCCGTTGTGAATACTGACAAATTTACCGTCCTTTGTGGTACGAACGTCTATTTCCACAAAGTCAACATCAAGCTCAATGGCTTTCTGGTAAGCCGGTATGGTGTTTTCGGGTATACCGTTGTGTAATCCACGATGCGCAACCACGTAAATCCCGTCGTGTTTGGGCGGATTGATTGGCAAAGCCTTTGTCTGTTTTGATTCAGCGCTGATAGCCGACTCCTTTTCCTGTTCCTCGCTCCAGGATGAATTAACTATACATAATATAGCAAGCAAACATAGAATTGATACGTACATGATTTTCACAATATTTGCTCCTTTTTGTCTTAAAATGAAGAAATGTGCTTCACGTATAGGGAAATCATACCACAAGGTTCATCTTAAAGCAAGTCAGAATTACAAGTTAATATTGACATTTTAAATTAAGGTGGGTATACTATCGCCAAGAATGATTATATTTGGGTGTTTATAATACAAGTTCAGAGAATGTGAACAAAATAGTTTTGAAGTAATCTGCCAAGGAGTTCATTTATGATTAAAGCAATACTGTTTGGAATGCCTGATGCTATAGCCAGATTTGACGTGTTTGCGTCACTTTCAAATTTGGGTATAGTTTCGTTAGCGGGCAACGTTGATCCTACTATATGTGATGTAAAAGTCGCTGACCTGATTCTAATCAGACATCAATGGCAAGAATATGCTATAAATCTATTGAAAGAACATTCCCCTGATATTGTAGGACTAAGCAGTATGAGCTTCCAGAGTGGGAGCGCGCTTAAACTGGCAAGACTGGTTAAAAACTACGATAAAAATATACTTACTGTGATAGGTGGATACCATGCGACATTGACGCACGATGATCTTTCGGAATCTCCTGATGCAGAATTCATAGACTTCATTGTGCGCGGGGAGGGTGAGGCAACTTTTAATGAATTAGTGACTGCCATAAATGCTGGAACTGGATATGACAAAATACGGGGATTATCTTACAAGGCAAACGGTGTATTCCATCACAATCCGCCAAGAGAATTATTATCGCTTGATTCCATCCAGTTGCCAAACCGTGATGCAAGGCTGATCAAAGGCTTCAGTATTTTAGATATGCCAGCAGATACCTTTGAAACGTCTCGTGGATGCACTTTTAGCTGCAAGTTCTGTTCGATCAGTAAGATGTACGGCAGGAGTTTTAGAAAATACGAGATAAGTAGAGTCATCGAGGACATCAGAGATGCTCAGAAACATGGCGCTAAATCTTTGTTTATCATAGATGATAACGTCACTCTTGATCCTGAAAGGTTTGGAGAGATCTGTGATGAAATAATAGCATCAAAACTGAACTCCATACATTATGAAGTACAGGCAAGTGTTAAAGGTATTGCATATAGCGAAAAAATTGTTCAGAAAATGGCTGATGCAGGAGTGAAGGTAGTTTTCATCGGTATAGAGAGCGTATCTAAGTCTGAGCTTGACTTTTTGGGGAAAAAATCAACAACATCTGAAGATACGTATAAGGCTGTCAAATACCTTAAAGATAATGGAATAATAGTAGTCGGTGGATTTATAGTTGGCAACCCGGATGAGGACGAAAAAGCATTGTGGGAAGTATACAGAACTGCAAAAGGACTGAAAATAGATTTGCCCATATTCTTCATTCTGACACCACACGCAAAAACAGAGATTCGTAAAGAACTACTTGATATGGGAGTAGTAACCAATCCTGATAATTACAATACCTACGAAGGGTTCACGGCAAACGTCAAGACAAATTTTTTGACAACGCAGGAGCTACAGGAAACCGTTTGGAAAATGTATGATAAATATCTCGTCAACCCGAAATATTTGATGATCAACCAGTTCCGAAAGACTTACCCGTTATGCTTCTGGAAAACTGTTTTCGGGCAGATCCCGCACGTTATCCGCAGTTTTATGAAAACACGAGTAGAAACTTTAAGATAAATACGTAAATGTAGTGACAGGTTTGAAACCTGCCACTCGTAACATCATTTCAATTCATCAGTATTCGCCCGCACCTTGCGTATGGCTTCAAGTATCAAATCCATATCTTCTCGTTCACCAAGAAAAACAGGATGTGATATACAAAGTGCCTCTGTCTGGTATATCCGCTCTGCTTCGGGGCAGTATACTTTGGTATAATCTAATGGCTTATCATAAGTCGGATACTTTATAGGCCAAGTATTGCCCCCTGTTATTGACTGAAACAGCGGATTTTTGTATACAGGCGCACCATGCGCTCCAACGCCAACGGGAACACCCTCTGCGTTTATTGCTTGCAGAAACTTATCTCTTGTGATGCCGTCGAACTTCGCCTGATTGAATTTGAAATTCCAGTAGTATATACTCCATCGTGTGACTCTTGGGTCACGGTCAAAAGGCTCAATGCCGTCAATATCTTTCATTCCTTCAGAGAGATAGGTAAAGTTGCGCTCACGGGTTTCAATCTGTTCATCGAACCGTGCCATCTGAGTAAGTAATACAGCCGCAGTCAATTCGGGCATACGGAAGTTTGATGTTATTCCAAGACGGATTGATTTGTCCGTTCTCTCCGTCCAGCGCCCCATATCCATCCATGCGTACATATTCTGCCTGAGTTCCTCGTGATTAGTCAGGACGATCCCGCCTTCACCACCGGCGACAGATTTGCCCGCCATAAGGCTGAAAGCTCCCATCTGACCAATTGCGCCTATGCGGGTGCCTTTCCATTCAGAGCCATGAGCGTGTGCGCAGTCCTCGATTATTGCAAGGTTATGCTTCCTTGAAATCTCCATTATTGCGTCCATGTCAGCGGGATAACCGCCGTTATGAACGATAATCGCCGCTTTGGTTCTATCTGTGATTGCTGATTCCATCGCTTGCGGGTCAATATTGAATGATTTGGGATCAACGTCAACAAACACAGGGATAGCATCAATAAACAAAATACAGGTTGCAGATGCAAAGAACGTCAGCGCAGGTGTTAATACTTCATCACCGGGGTCAACGTTAGCACCTTTAAGGGCGTTTATGAGTGCCTGCGTGCCTGAGCTAGTAGACACGCCATATTTTGCGTTATGATACTCAGCGAAAGCGTCTTCAAACTCCCATACTTTCGAGCCTTCTCCACCGCCCCACCATCGTCCGCTGTGAAGCACTTCCATTAAAGCCTTTTCTTCCTGTTCGTCCCATATAGGCCATCTTTTGCCAAGTGAGCGATTAATCGCTTTCTCTCCACCATTTATTGCCAATTTTGCCATTGTCATTCTCCTTTTCAAGCTCCATCAGGAGCGGAATGTTTATAGAAAAACAAATCACACAAACTTCTAGTTCCGTATGGGGCGATATATGGTTTTATTCAGTTCATTGCAAATTCACATTTCGCTCCTTCAGAGCTAAGTGGTTTCCTCGCTAAATACCTTATGGAAATGGCACGCATCAGCGTGCCACTACGTCATTTTTGATGTAGGGACACGCTGATGCGTGTCCTAAAATAAACATAACAAATAAGATATAGCAACTAATACAATGCTATTATTTCTGTCTTACTATCGAGTTTGCCGAGATATATCATCTCCTTGTCAGCAGAAAAATGGCTCCACTCATTACCATTTACGAAAACCTTTTTTATTGGTTTCTCTTCGGGATGCCTGAACCTGACGTTTATCTTCTCCGGTGCGCTTCGAGTCGGCGGATTCAGGATCATTTTTATCCTGCCACTCTTAGCTTCAGAATCAATCCTGTATCCCATCTCACCGAAATACGTCTCTGCACGCTTGATCTCGACTGATTTTCCATCTTCCAGCCACTCACGTGGGATGCACATTCCAAGATTAAGCTCATTTCCATTCTCGTATATAAACATTAACCTCAGCCAATACGTTGACTGTGCCTCATCAGATGGCTTGAACCAGACGTTGTTGTTGTCAGCAAGAGTTGGAAGCGCATGTTCAACGCAGGCGCAAATATCGGGATAAAATGCAGACGTAAAACCGTTAAAATAACCTCTCAGGAAGTGCTTTGGCTCATCTCGCCAGAGGTACGGGATGGTATGGCAAAGCAGGTTTGACTGCATTGAGAAACCACCAAGACTGAACCAATCCCTTTCAAAATCCTCTACGCTGTAACCGTACCTGTCGGAAATGTAAAGGTTATCCTCGTAGTCCTTCATTATCCACGTTGATTCATCTGACCATGGATCAAGCATCTCTGACCTTATGAGATGGATAGCACCCTCAAGTGTTTCCCTCAGCCATCCGAAACCTCTGCCACGACGGTAAAGTCTTGGCGGGAAATGCGGAACGTAAGTACCATCTCTGAGCTTTACCAAAGGTGATAATACCATTGATTCCCTGAACCCAGCCGTAAGATCGTTCCCGAAATCCTCTGCTTCTTTTAGCAACCTTTCACCTTCAGGATGGCCTGCATCAACCAATGCTCTTGCAACATTCTTGAATCCCCAGTAAGTCGGCGCATTAGTAGCAAGCCAGAAATAGTAATCCCTGACGTCCTCCAGCGATCCAGCGGGCAGAAATCCATATTCGATAACCTTGTTGCCCTGAGCATCATATTTTTTTGTGGATTGACGCTCATTGATTACCCACTCGCAGGCTTTGATAATGCTTGGCGCAACACGATCAAGCCATTCTTTGTCCTTATAATACCAGTAGTGTTCACCAAGTCCCCATAAAACCCAGCCATGACTCTTATTGTAGCCGCCGCACTCGTACCCGCCTGCGCCATAATACTGACCTTCCACAGTTGAGTAAGTTCCCGGCACTCCAACCGTTCCCTGATAGTATACGAGCAATTCCAGACGTGATTCTGCTTCTTTTTTATATCCACGCCTGTCAAGGTCACTTATGCACATGACTGATTCATCGGGAAATACACCATAAGGGAAAGTTCCGACACGGGATGCGTACCTGTCTGATCCAACTTCCCTATCGTCAGTGATGAGTATATGAGTGAGATTCGCTTTATAGAAATTATTAAGTATATCGTTTGGAATGGTTATCTGAGTTCCCTGCGCAACCCTATCTTCCCAGAATTTTTTGACACGAGGTAGCTCAGATTCGTAATCAATTTTTCTTAACGTTTCAAATCTCGTTCCGCCGAGTAACGGAAGAACAGACTCATTTTCAGTGAGAGTGATAAACGGTATCTTGAAGTATACGCTGTGAGATTCACGCCCTGCAAGTGTCAGCTTATAAGAAAGCCCGTTATTCTCAGACACCAGAGAACCCTTATTCATCGTGTCCAGATAGTAGCGCATCCTCTCAAATTCATAGTTGGTAGCAAATATGAATCCATTTTTAGCTCCCGGTGTTTCTTCAATACTGCACCACGAAGTTAGCCTCAAAGATACGTCCTGTGGATTATCGCTTGAGTTGCTCAAGGTCACCTTCGCAAGCAGGACAGTCGGGTCATCTCCCTGCATACTTTCTCCGCTTAGGATGTCACCTTCCAGTAACGTAACGAACGCCGTCTGCTCATAAGATATATTGCCTGAATCCCATTTTGCGTAGATCATCGGCAGATAACCATCCAGCCTGTGCCTCTTGGTCGGCTCAACGTCTGGAAAACCAAAACGGTATCGTATATCGTTACCATTCCAGAGTAATCTGTCTGTGTCTTTGCCTTTTACACGGGCGGCGTAGTTTTTTGTGTAAAATACGTCACCGTTCTGATCAACAGCGAACTTCTGCCGTCCTCCATCGCATCCCATAGGCATGAACCCACGTTTTTTCTTCTTCGGCATATCATTCCATGATTTTAAGTAAGTTTGCTCTGGTAGTTCCTTAATCCTATCATATAATGTCTTAACGTGACTTGATTCCCATTCTTTGCAAAACTGCGCATAGTCTATATTGTCTGTAGCTTTAGTGACAAGCACGTCAAAATCTTTTACGAATATCTTTTCCCCAGCCTCAATTTCGTCAACTAGAAATGAAAAGCTATTTGCAGTGGTTCTCATCGTGACGATTGTTTTATCGTAAGAGTTTACGTCATCGTTATGAGCGAATCGCACTATAGCCTTTATGCTTCCTCGACTTTTATTACTTTTCCATGACTTATCTGTCTTTATCTGGATACTTCCTGTTATCGGCTGGATATTCACCAGTTCACCGTTGTATACTGAGATTCTCCCATGCCAGTCGTTATCAGCGAAGCCATCACCCCATTCAATCTTAATTTCCGTCTCTTTCCAAACTGAGTCACTGTATACCTCGATTGAGTCAATTTCAGGTCTTTTGCCATCGAACATGATGCGAAGTTTTAACGTCCTGCGATAACTGGCATCAAAGCCTTCAATGTCAGGAAACTCAACAGCATTGATTGGATTAAAAGTATAGACAGCATTATCACCTTGAAGCGTTACTTTAGCATCAGCGGTTTTCCACTCACCGTTATATGGGTCATCATCAGCCATCCAGCCCGATCCGCCTGCGCCGACGATTGCGCCCTTCGGCACACGCTGATTGGGCCAAACCCTTTGCCAATATTGGATTTTTGCATCTGCAAGAGCAGAGGGATCAGGACAACACACAACTATAACAAAGACGTCCCTCATTTCCTCCCATTCAAATGTTATATCTTTCGGGTTATATTCAACTCTTGCGTAATTGGCTATATTAACCTGATCAGTTTGTATCATGAAAAAATCCTCCGGTGGATGTGACTATTTTTAAGGTGCTTTCTTTCATCCTTCATCCTTACTCTATGACAGCGACTCCCCTTTTCTCGACAGTTCCATCGCTGTATTCAATAATACATATATAGACCCCGCTTGCAACCTTTTGATTATAATCATTCTTCAGATTCCACGTCAGAAACTTCGCATCGTCCAGTTCCTGCCTTTGATATATCAGTGAACCTGATATGCTGTAAATCCTTACGTTCCTCATGGATTTTGAGCTATGAATGTTTAATATCGGTTTGGATATATTTGGTCTTATGGGATTGGGGTATATGTATAACTCGTGCGTATCAGAAGCAGGTCCCGTTGGATCCCAATTGTTGAGATCCTTGATAGAACCGGGAAATTTTGCATAATTATATGCCGTTTCAGCATTCACGAGTCCCCAGCCATATTTATTATCCGGGTTCAGCGAACGTGAAGCGGTATATTTCAAAAGTTTGATAAGCGTTTTCGGTTTGCTGATCTCTGGTAAAGCCTGTTTCAGCAATGCCATTGTGCCTGCTACAAGTGGGGTTGCCATTGATGTTCCGTTAGCCTTTCGGTATCCATTGACCTTACCGGGATCAACGGTGTAAGTTCCTTCTCCCATAGCTACGAGATCAGGCTTGATCCTGCCGTCGTAACTGGGCCCTATTGAGCTAAAGTCGGCTATTTCTCCGTTTTCATTGACTGCCCCAACTGCAACGACATCAAACCCATCGGATGGCGCGCTGATGTAGGGCCATTCATTTGACTTTCCTTCATTTCCCGCAGATACAACTACGGTAATACCTTTCTCTACGGCAATGTTAGCGGCAATAGTCGTCTTTGCAGTTCTGCCATTCATATCACTGTAAGTGTACCAGTCAGTGTAACCAAGTGAACTGCTGACAATATCGGCGCCATCCAATTCTGCCCACTCAATCCCTGCAACCCACCAGTCCTCTTCTATCTGTTTCTCAAATGTAATACCATTATCAGACACTTTCTCTGTTTTTGCAAGAAGGTAGCTGGCGGCGTAAGCAACACCTACAAACATACCCGGATCATTACCCGCTATTATTGCCAGCACCTCAGTTCCATGATCGTCCTGACCTATATCATCTACTGGCGGTTCGTCAGATACATCATCGTCATTGTTAATGAAGTCATGTTTTGCCAGAACTTGCACGTTCCTCAGTGCAACGTGAGAAAGGTCAAAACCAGTATCCAGAAGAGCAATTGTTATCCCTTCGCCATGATAGCCGCTATCATGTATAGCGTCAATGTGTATCTGCGTTATCTGTATCGCTGACATGCCATAATACTTTTCGGGTGAGCTACTTGTTTCAGGTGGAGCAGTGAATGGTGTTACAGTTACAGGCGCAGGTAATTGTTGTTGCTTTGGATAGCTGATTTTGTACGTCACCACTGGCTCAACGGACTTTACGTACGGAAGTTTTGAGATATTCTTTAAAACTTCATCATTTGCGATTACAGTTACGCCGTTAAGCCATCTGCTGGAAACACATAGCGCTGCGCCTAGTTGAATGACACCGTCAACGTAAGGCTGAAAAACTGGCAGATCGAGTTCATCAAAGGCAGAACCCTGAGTTTTCTCTCTGCGAAGCCTTGTTTTATCGGGCAGGTCTTTAACGTTATAACCGTCAGCTAATCCCTTGTCTGAGAACATAACCCAGACCCGTTCCTCACCACCTGTAATACCGTTAAGCGAACTAATGGTGTGATCAGATTGGCTAGCAAACGCAATAGCAGGTTGAATAATTGGATCAAATGATCCGCAGAAGACCCATATAAATAGCAGGAGGACCAGTAAAAATTTGTAAGTCTGAAACATACTTATCCCAATTTAATATCTGATACCAAAAATCCCTCAATTCCTCTCGAAGCTCTAAGGACAGTCTCTTGTATTATAAGCTCGTGGTACAGTGATCTATCTGGCTGTTTCTCTTTTTTGATGTCAGCAACAAAAGCCACCAATTCACCGTCGTAGCGCCCACATTCCTCGAAATTTACTACCTGCCATCCTTTAACGAAAGAACCCCAATTTTCGTTTAGGCACAATCTCGCACTCGGCGGCTCAAACGGCTCGATTATAACGCTTCCTTTGTCACCATATACCTCAAAACGTCGGGATGGAAAAGGTGATACTTCCATAGCGGCTGACTCAAGGACAGCAATAGCGTTATCATACTCAAAAACGGCTAAAGTGTTATCGGCGAATTCTGGTGTGACGCCCATATCGTTCCGAAGAAAAGAATGAACCTTGATGGGTCTCCCTAGAAGCCCAACCACAATATCTATAAGATGACAAAGCAACTCAAACAGTATTCCCCCCTGATACTGTCCGAGAGATGGTCTGCGATCAACTGGTATATTGGTAGACATTCTGCCTCTAACGGAGAATAGTTTTCCGAGATTCCCATGCTTCAACATATCAAAAATAAGCTGAAACCCCGGGTTGTATCGGAACATGTAGCCCAACTGGACGAGTAATTCTTTTTCCTTCGCCATGAGTAAGATTCTATGAAACTCGTCCATATCATTTCCTGCCGGTTTATCCAGCCAGACGTGCTTTCCATGCTCAATGGCTTCACGAGCAAATTTAAGGTTGTCCTTAACTTCACCTTCAACAGCGACGCCGATTATAGAATCGTCATCCAGTATTTCCTCTTTTGACTTAAACCAGTGAACGTCCTTAATGTTACTGTATTTTTCACGAACCTTATCATCTGACTCAAATATACCGCAGAATTCCACGTTTGAATTTCTCTTCATGGCATCAACCTTGCCAGAGGCATGAGCATGAGCGATGCCATACTGAACCATCTTTATAGCCATTGCTGTTTCCCCCATATCGGAATTACCGTGCTGGCAGGATAAACCTGTCCATCTGACTGGTAACTTCAGGAAGCATCGTCTCGATCTTTACGTTGTCAAAGTATATACCGCTGTGAGCATAAAGCGAGAAACCGACCTTACCACCCTGGTATAATGGGTCGCTTGCCTGCATTGTAAGGGCATTGTTCCAGTAAACCTTGAAGGTAGTTCCTCTCACTTCAAGTTTGAATTTAGTGATTACGAAATCTGTAAAAGAGGCCTCTTTCTTCATCGCAAGGGTCTGATAATATGGCGAAACATCCCCTGTCCTTCTCTGTATCACTGTGAATGGAGCCCTTTGATCTGGAGGCGCACCCGATGGATTGGCGGGATCAACCATAGTAAAAAACCTATAATGGAACGTTCTGTTCTTCCATCCCCAGACGATTCCCACGCCATCGTTATCCATAGCGTACATATCGAATTCCATGTTGAAATCAGTCCATTCCTGAAGGTCGTAGATCAAGAAAGTTCCCAGAGGAATAACGTCAACCTTATCACCCCAGATGTTACTGGTCTGCACCAACGCTTTTCCAGAGATGGGTCCATCAGTAATTCCCCATCTTGATGGACCCTCGCCGCCGAGGAGTGCTGGCGGTTCATCAACTGGCGTCCATCCGATCATGTTGCCTTCCTCAAACGTAAAGCTTAGAAGGGTCGGCGACGGCATTATAAACGGATCGGGTAGAGGCATTGGCGCATTGATCATCATTGGTTCTTGTATAACTGACGGTTGTGGTAGTGGCTTGGGGTCAGGTATGGGTATTGTAGTCTGTATAAATCCAAATTTACTTCCTGCTGACATTGAAGTATCTCCTTTCAAATGTAAAGCATCATTTCTAAAAATGCTTATTTTTCCTTTTCAGATGAAACTTGCTTGTATTCAATCAGTTTAAGATTGGTCTCGGATATAGTACCGTGATGCCTGTATGCGTATCTTGTAATTACAATAAATATAAACAAGCCTTTTTCTGCGATTTATAATAGCACTCAGTATGGATATTGTCAATAGAAACATCAATTGAGTTTTCTGTTGATTATTATCTAAGCGTTTGGTAAGATTGATACGTTTTCCATGAATGTTAATCCTTATGAGATCAATCAGGAGGGAAAAATATGCTGAAAGTAGGTATTGTCGGCTTAGGGCGTGGAATGAGCCATCTTGGGGTCTTTTCACAGCGTAATGATACAAAAGTCGTGGCTGTCTGTGACGTAGATGAAGACAGAGCCATGAAAGTCAAAAACGATAAAGGACTTGAGAGCGCTTATACCGATTATGATAAGTTCCTTTCTCACGATATGGACATTGTTGTTATCGCTACACCGTTACCTTTACACGTTGATAATTCGATTTTAGCTTTAGAAAGGGGCAAACACGTTTTGTGCGAAGTCCCAATTGCAAATAACTTGCCAGAATGTGAGCTTCTGGTTAAGGCTGTCAGGAAAAGCAAGGGTAAATTCATGTTCGCAGAGAACTGTAACTACTGGTATTTCGTACAAAAATGGGGAGAAATGGTAGATGAAGGCAAGATCGGAAAGCCCATCTATGCTGAGGCTGAATATATCCACGATTGCCGAAGCATAATGCGGGACGCAAAAGGGAATCCTACGTGGCGTGCCAGTATGCCGCCGATATACTACTGCACCCACAGTTTGGGTCCAGTACTATCCGTGATAAATGACAGGTGTGTTTCTGCCGTCGGCATGAATACCGGGGTCAACGTTGCGCCTGACCTGGGTGCAATTGATATGGAAGTTGGGCTGTTCTATACCGAGAAAGGTGCGGTAGTCAAAGTCCTGTGCGGATTCTCTAACCCACGAAAACAGGCGTTCCATTACTATTCCATATATGGTTCCACAGGCTGTATTGAAAACGTCAGAGGCACGACAGATAAAAGCTTTGCGTGCTTTAAAGACTCAGACGGCATGGTTGACCTTCCATACTCGTACAATAATCCTGACGCACCGGAGAATGCCGCAATTGGAGGACACGGCACAGCCGAACATTACATGATTGATGCTTTCGTTGAGTCAATTAAAAATGATACGGAGCCGCCTATTGACGTATACGAAGGGCTAGATTACAGCCTTCCGGGCTTGTGCGCACACCTATCCGCACAACAGGGTGGTAAAATAGTGGAAGTTCCGAACCCAAGGTATATGTAAAGGGGGAATATTATGAAAAATTCCTTTCAGATAGGCAGGCTTTTTGGCATCAGTATCAGAATAGATTATACGTGGTTTGTGATATTCGCCCTGATAGTATGGACACTCGGAACTCACTATTTTCCGCTTACCTATCGGTTCTGGGACAAGTCAGTATACTGGCTGATGGCAATTATTACAGCGATTGTATTTTTTGCTTCATTAATTGCGCATGAATTGGCTCACAGCCTTGTATCAAAAGCAAAAGGAGTGCCTGTGCGCAGTATAACGCTCTTTATCTTCGGAGGAGTAGCAGAAATCTCAGACGAACCGAAGAATCCCGGTAGTGAATTCTGGATGGCGGCGGCAGGACCACTCACAAGCCTTATGATAGCTATTATATTTAGATTGCTTTACCTGATATTCGGAAAGCATGTAACGCCATTCTCAGCTATGGCAATGTGGCTATCATTCATCAATTTAACCATAGCCATTTTTAACCTGATCCCGGGATTCCCTCTTGATGGTGGGCGCATACTAAGGTCAATAATCTGGAGCATAACAAAAAATCTGAAAACTGCAACACGAGCGGCATCAATCGTCGGTAGAGTAGTCGCTTACCTTTTTATTCTCTGGGGAATCTGGGTGATATTCTCAAAAGGTAATATATTTGACGGTATCTGGATCGCATTTATTGGCTGGTTTTTGGAGAATGCGGCATCGTCCAGCTATCGCCAGATGGCATTAAGAGAAACTCTCCAGGGTGTAAAAGTCAAAGACATTATGATGAGCGATTGTGCTAAATTGCCAAAAGAGATGACTATAAGAGAACTTGTAGATAGCTATATATTACAGCACAGCAGTCATCAGTGTTTCCCTATCACAGACAATGGCAGCGTAATAGGGATCATCACCCTCCAAACAGTCAAAGATATTGCGAAAGACCAGTGGGAGAGCATGACAATGGAAGAAGCAATGATCCCGCTAAATGAAATTACGTCGGTGAGTCCAGACGAGGAAGTTTTTTACGTGATGCAGAAAATGGCGGTGGATAAAGTCTATCAACTCCCTGTTGTAGAAAACGGGCAACTGGTTGGAATGGTGTCTCGTGACAATATTATGAACGTCATAAACCTGAAAACTGAATTGAGGATTTGATTATTTGCTAATTGAGAAATGGTATAGTAGGTTAAAAAAAGGAGTATGATTATGGAATTATTTGAGGCGATACAGAAAAGGAAAAGCACCCGATCTCTCCTGAAAGTCGAGATCCCCATGGATGACTTGCTTAAGATAGTTGATGCTGGACGTCTGGCTCCTTCGGGAATGAACAGGCAACCGTTTGAGTTTATCATCATCACAAATCCAGAAACTATATCAAGACTGAGTACCGTCCAGGGTTTTATACGAGAGGCTTCCGCTGCCATAGCTATTGTTGCAGACGAGGGACAGAGCAAGTATTGGCTGGAAGACATATCGGCAGCAGCGGAGAACATGTTTCTCGCCATTACAGCCCTTGAATACGATTCGTGCTGGATTGAAGGCACGTTACTGCGTAAAGAAGAAGAAGCAAAGAGTATTCTCGGGGTGCCTGCGGACAAAAGGCTCGTGATCCTGCTGCCAATTGGGAAATCCGCAGTTGGAGGGAGTCAGGCAATCAAGAAATCAATGGCAGAGATGACTTACTACGAGAAATATGGTCAGAATGGGTAAGTAGTTTCTAGTTTTGGTATAATAATTGCTATTATCTTGTCGCAAAGTCTATTATATCTCCATTTCTTAGAAAGGGCATATCTACAATGCCCTAATCACTAATCAGGGAATGGCGAAATCTGTCGTTTATTTCGTGGCGGATTACATACTCCAATACGTCGGTGTCGCATCTTACACAAGCAGAAAGAGCAACACAGCTTCGATCAGTACCGCTCAAAGCATTGGCTTTAAATACTGTACCAATATTGTCAATAATGACAAATGGTGTGCAAACAACTCAAGATTGATGGTAAACAATGTAGAATGCCATTTAATTAAGAACCTTTGATGTGAAATGATCCTTTACAGAAGATTGCTCAATAATTCCCTCGTATACTTCGAGTTCGCAAAGAAATCCTTTCAGCAAAGCCTGCAATACAGGATCGCAAACTACAGTGGTTTTGCAGTCAACACCTTCTTCTTCATCATTCGTGCTTTCGTATTTATGGCTCTATATGAAAATCGTGGCATTGTTGCTGGATACAACGTCACAGAAGCCATCACTTTTACTGGGATAACTCAGGCGATGCTCATGGTGGTCGGAATATTTGGAACTATGGAAATAGCAAATGCAGTAAAAAGCGGAGAAGTAGCCACTGATCTTATGAAACCGATAGATTACCAGTTAGTCATGCTGTTCAGGCAGTTAGGACGCTCGTTTTACTTTTTCATTTTCAGAGGAATGCCAATCTTTCTTGTGATGGCTGTTTTCTTTCCATGGTCGCCTCCTCAATCTTGGGGCGCTCTTGCTTTGTTTTTATTCAGTCTGATTTTTGCGGTTATGATAACTTTTTCATTCAACTTTATAGTTGGGATGTCAGCTTTCTGGCTATTGGATGCTAGAGGTATCAGCGGATTTATTATGGGAGCCGGATTGCTTTTGTCAGGATTTGTTGTTCCACTTTCGTTCTTTCCTACGGGTTTTGATAAAATATGTGAATGGCTTCCTTACGTTGGGCAGAGCTATGTGCCTGTCGCTATATATCTGGGGAAATATACTGGCGCAATAATGTTAAGCATGTTGTTACGCCAATTTGCGTGGGCAGTGATACTTATTTTATTTGGAAAATTTCTTATGTTCTTTGCGATGCGAAAGCTCATTATTCAAGGTGGGTGATTAATGTAGGAACACGGCATGTCGTGTTCCTACGATATGTGGCAATATGTATTACTTAAAGCTATATTTTAATCCTAAATTTCGTCCAATGAAACAGTAATTCCATAAGGTTTCAATAACGCTCTAAATGCAGTAATGATACGGTTTACCAGAGGAAATGAAGAATCGAAAACTACCCTACATACCTTTTGTGCTTTCAATATCACTTTACCCGGAATTGAAAGGATTTGAACAACAAATCGCTTCATTCCTCGCTCTTTTATAGTCTTGGCTATAACAGCCTTTTCAGT
>Ga0315274_10008345_pt1 | contig 15003 bp, 14 predicted proteins | sample YL17G02_20_MG_FD_203700 | JGI IMG/M metagenome (GOLD analysis project Ga0315274, IMG submission 203700) | Sediment microbial communities from Yellowstone Lake, YNP, Wyoming, USA - YL17G02_20 | ecosystem: Environmental > Aquatic > Freshwater > Lake > Sediment | place: USA: Wyoming | collected... | reverse complement strand
GGCCCGGCCCGATCCGCCCGCGGCGGACGAGCCGGATCGGCTGGCGGAGGCCGTCGCACGGCTCGGATTTCGGCATGTCGTGATCACGGCCGTCGCGCGGGATGATCTCAAGGACGAAGGAGCGGGGCACTTCGCACGTTGTGTGACCGCGATTCATGAGCGATGCCCGACGACGACCGTCGAGGTGCTGCCGGCGGATTTTCATGCCCGTGGCGAGTGCATCGAAGCGTTGTGTGAGGCCGGGCCCGAGCTGTACAACCACAACCTGGAAATGGTGGAACGCTTGACACCCACGATCAGACCGCAGGGGCGGTACTGGCGGTCGTTGGAAGTGCTGCGGGTCGTCAAGGAGATCGCGCCGCAGATCATGACGAAGTCGGGCGTGATGGTGGGGCTGGGGGAGACGATCGAGGAAGTGCATCGGACGTTCCAAGACCTCCGCGCGGTAGGCTGCGACGTACTGACGGTCGGGCAGTATGTGCAACCGACGCTGGATCGCCACGCGCCGGTGGTGAAGTACTACCACCCGGACGAGTTTGCGGAGCTGGGCGAGCACGCCCGAAGATTGGGTTTCGTGAGCGTCGCGTCGGGACCGTTCGTGCGCTCCAGCTACAATGCGGCGGAAGTGTTTGAGGAGAGTAGGCGGCGACGCAGTTGCGGAGAACTCGAAGGCGGCAAGTAGCGAGCGTTATCCCTCGTTGCGACTGGACGGAATCGACAGACCCGTACGGGCGAAGCTGACCGTTTGCAGACTCTGGCAATCTCAACGAACCACTCGCGGCACCATTGGCGGTAATCCTCCTCGGTTCCCCACTTGAAATCCCAAGTTTCACCGACGACCTTCCAGTACGGCGGATCGAGGATGGCGAGGTCCACGCACCGATCGGGCAAGCGTCGAAGCTGGACAAGGCAGTCGCCGACTGGGACCTCCTGAAAAGGCAACGAGGCGCCCGAAAACGGTCCGGCCTCATCCTCAGATGGGATCGATCGGGGTACCCGTCGGCGTGCGTTCGGGCGGGGACGGTATTTACGCTTTGTCTCTTGATCCGGGATTAGCATGCTACCTCTAGTGTACAGTGCTCACCCGCACACTGTCCAGCCCACCGGGACCCCAAAAACGGTACGCGATTCGATCTTCACCGGCTCTCACGTTCCGGTGATGTTCTTTCGTAGTCGTCCTGAAAGCCCACCGTGCGATCGGGTCAGGCGGCGATCTCGATGCCTTCGCGGTGGGCGATTTCGATGAGGGTCCGGGCGGTGATGGGCGCGGCCCACTCGGCCTCGCCGCAGGGGACCGGCTCGATGCGGTGGTCGGTGCGGGCGCGCAACTGCCAGAGCCGCTCCACCAGAGCCCGGTCCGGAGCGCGGTCGAACTCCGCCGCAATCACGATCAGATCGATGTCGCTGTCGGCGCTGCCCGTCCCGCGGGCACGCGAGCCGTAGAGAACCGCGCGTGTCGCGTGGATGCCGGTCTGGCGGACCGCGTGCAGATACCGCCTCACGGACTGTTCAATCGATTCATCAACCATCGGATCATCTCTGCGGCCTGTTGCAGGTCTTGGGCAACCGCCTCCGCCGCGGGCGGGGGAGGCAATTCGGTCGGATAGCGCCCTTCCAGGCAATACACCTGCACTCGCCCTATGAAGTCGCGCTGCGGGTCGGTAAGGGCAATGCCCAATCGCTGGACAAGTAAAAGCAGATCGTGGCTCCGGGGCGGCAGATCGCGCGTAGCCGCGACGGCACACGCCTTAACGGCCTTCTCGATCGCCAGATGCACAAAAAAACCCGCCTGCCGGATCTTGCCGGCGCCAAGCAGAGTTCGGGCGGCTTCCAAGTCATCGGTCGAGCCGTCGCGCCAATAACGAACCTGTGCCGCCACGTCGATTGCCACGCCCCGATCGTATCATCGGCGCCGCGGCGGGGAAAGGCCGCTGAGCAATCTTGCTGTATCAGCCGCGGGCCCAGCAAACAGGGCCCGCTTCGCTTCTCACCGGCTCTCATGTTTCCGGTTATTGCCTTGACGTTCTTTCGTGGTCGAGGCCCGTTCACACCAGACTCCGCCCGCCGTCGATGGGGACGATCTGGCCGGTGATATAATCCGCGGATTCCACTAGAAAACGCACCAGCAGGGCGACCTCTTCCGGCGTACCCGGTCGGCCCAGGGGGACTCGACCGACAAGTTGGCGGCGCAGTTCGTTCGAATACGCATCCGGAAAGACGGCAATCCCCGGCGCCACGCCGTTGACCTGAACCTCTGGCGCCAGCGCCCGGGCGAGGGCCTTGGTGACGGCGACCAGCCCGGCCTTGGAGACGCAGTACGCCAAGTGGTCGGGCCAAGGGCGATCGGCGGCAATATCGCACACGTTCACCACTTTTCCCATTCCCTTCGCGGCCAAGTGTCGTCGGGCGTGATGACACAACCCGACCGGGGCGGTGAGGTTGGTGCGGAGCATTTCGTCCCAAAGCACGGGATCAAAACCATCCAGCGAATCTCCCGGCGCGCCCGGAACGGGAAGGGGAAGGAACATCGAAGCGTTGTTGACCAGGACGTCGAGCCGGCCGAGTCCTTCGACGGTGCGTTGGACGATCCGCGGCCAGGCGGCGGGGTCGGTGAGGTCGCCATCGACGGCGATCGCCCGTCGGCCTAATTCGTTCGCGAGCGCGACGACTGCTTCCGCATCCGCTTGTGACCGACGATAGTGGACGGCCACGTCACAACCACTGCGGGCGAGTTCCAGGGCGATGGCGCGTCCGACGCGTTTCGCCCCGCCGGTCACAAGGGCGACGGTGCCGCTCAGTTGCATGGGCGATCACTTTCGAGGGAATTGCCGATTTCCAATTGCCGATTGCCGATCCGAACCGGGAGCGCCAGCGACCGGCCCAATGGCCCCGCGCTGACGCTTGGGGTTCGGAGTGCAATCGGCAATCGGCAATCGGAAATCGGCAATGGGATCACGGGTGCTACAACTCCTCGTCATCGGGCGGATTGCGTAGTTTGTTCATGGCCCAAGCGTCATCCGCGGGGGTCGGCGGCGGGCGTTTCCGATCGGCGAGGGCGCGATGGCGGCGTATGGCTCGAACCAGCGTGTAGCTTCCGAAAAGGACCACGAGAACGAGCAATAGACCCACCAAGAGAACCAACGGCGACAATCGCGCCGCGCGGACCGCATCCGGATTGGCCGCGGCCACGTGCTCGGCGAGCGTGCCCGCCGTCTCCACCGGGACGGACGCCCGGTAGATCCAGCTTCCCCAGGCCCACATCACCAGGACGACGCCGACCACGAGGAATACAAGCCCCATCCGGGTGCGATTCTGCTCCGAGCCTGGCGTGCCGGAGGTCATTGGGAGGCCCCTCGTTCCCACGGACACTGCGAACGCGGGTTGGAAGAATCCACGCCGCGCAATTGCTCAAATAGCCGTCGCTGCTCGTCGGTCAACGGTTTGGGCGGGACAATTTGGATCACGACGTACTGATCGCCGCGAGCGGAACTCCCCGCTCTCGGTACCCCGCGGCCCCTTAGCCGAAGTTTGGACCCGCTGGGCGTGCCGGGGGGCAGCGTGACCGTCGTGCAGCCGTCGATCGCGGGCACTTCGATCTTCGCCCCCAAGGCGGCCTCGGTGACGCTGACGGGGACATCGACGTAGATGTCCGCACCGTTTCGCGTGAGGTAGGGATGCGGGGCAATGCGGCAGCGGAGGAGTAAATCGCCCGGCGGGCCGCCGTTTAGACCGGGGACTCGACCTTTGAGGCGGATCTTCTGCAGGTCTTCGACCCCCGGCGGGATCTTGACCTCCAGACGTTGCGCGGGTCCGTGATCTCCGGAGTTCACCTGTAAGGCGATCGTTGCGCCGTTGACGGCTTGATCGAAGGCGAGGGCGATGTCTCGTTCCTCGTCAGCCGCCCGGCGGGGCTTGGGCGTGCGTCCGGGGCGGCGCGCCGGGCCGCCGAAAAACTGCTCGAAGACGCTGGGGGCCTCGCCGCCGCCGAAGGCGGAGAACAAGTCCTCCAAATCGTCAACGCCGACCGTGGATCCGCCGCCCCATTGATACACCTTTTGTCCCTGTGGCGTGGTCTTCCACTGGCCCACCGCCGCCTCGCCGAATTGATCGTACTCCGCGCGCTTCTGCGGGTCGATCAAGGTGCTGTAGGCGCGCTGCACCTCCTTGAACTTCCCCTCCGCGGAGGCGTCGCCGGGGTTACGGTCGGGGTGGTGCTTCTTGGCAAGGGTGCGGTAGGCGCGTTTGATTTCCGCGTCCGTGGCCGAGCGCGATACTCCAAGAACCTCGTAATAGTCGCGTCGCTTCGGCATGGCTCCGACGTTCCTCGCCCTTCGACCTCGCTCCCATAGTATACCACCCCCGATCCCACCCGCGATGTGCGTCTGGACTTGCCGTACCGGGGATCCGTCACCGAGCCGACACGCCCGCGGCGCCCCGCCCCCGAATCCCGGCGAAGGGCACCACGCGGCGTGGTCACGGCTCCAAGCGGTGCAGGTAGTAGGCGCACCCGACTACGTAGCCGCCGATTCCCACCGCGACGCAGGCGCTCACGGACCACTTTTCGGCGAAGCTCTCCAGTCCGCAGCCGAATGCGAGACCGATGAACCCCATCCCCATCGCGGCAAGCGTGAAGAAGCTCATGCCCGTGGCCAGGCCGTGACTGGTCAGGACCGTCGACCAGAACCAACCCGACCCGAGCAGGAGAACCGTTAAACCGGCGAAAAGACCGAGCGACTCGCGCCCGTCGAACTTTGCGAAGATATCCGCTGCCGGAACGTGTGTGATGGAAGGGGCCACGATGAACAGCGCCGCCAAGTTCACCGCCCAGATCAGAAGCGTGGGGCCAAGGGCAATGATGGACTTGGACGCAAGCACGGCCCCACGGGACACGGGCAGATAGCCCAGGAACTCCGCCGAACGGTCGGCGCGCTCCGCGGCGACCGCGTTTCCGCCCAGCATGGCGAACGTGAACAACGACAACACCAGGCTGATGCCGTAGATGGTCACCCAGAACTCGGGCGCCCACCACGCCTCGCCGCCGCGCCATTCGAGGAGTAGGTTGCGAGCGATCGCCACGATATACGGGCCGGCGCAGACGACAAACCCGAAGATCAACAACAGGCGGTTCAACCGATAGTCTTTCCAAAGCAGCGATTTCATGCGGTGGCCTTTCGTCCTTTGATGAGGTCCTTGAACACGTCCTCCAGGCCCAGGTCGATGACCTCGACGTTGTCCAGCGAGTACTTGGCGCGAAGGTATTCGAGCGTCGCGGGTGAGTAGCCTCGCACGGTCATCAGCCACTCCCGTTGCTGAACGCGCTGCCAGATCGTGCCCTCCGGCGGCGGGCCGGGTGTGCAACCGTCGCGCAGCACGGCCCGGATGCGTTTGGTCCCGTTCAGCAAGTCCTCGGTGCGGCAGTGGTCGATCAGCCGTCCCTCGTAGATGAGACCGATGGTCTCGGCGATCCGCTGCACGTCGCTGAGGGCGTGGCTGGAGAACAGAATCGTCCGTTCTCGCTCACAGAGCGTCCGCAGCACGCCGTCCAAAAACTCCTCGCGCACCACGGGATCGAGCCCGGACGTCGGCTCGTCGAAGATCAGAACCTCCGGCTCGTGGGCGACGGCGAGTAACAGGGCAAGCTTGGCGACCATGCCCTTGGAGAGCTGTTTCACCTTGGTTTGAGGGTCCAACTCGAAGACCTTCAGGAGGTCTGCGCAGAAGCGATCGTTCCAGTTCTCGTACAGCGGGCGGCAGAAGGCGATCACCTCTCCCACCCGCATCCAACGATAAATGAAGTGCAGTTCGGGCACGTAGCCGACGCGCTGCTTGACGGCGACGCTTTCGTGAACCGCGTCTAACCCGAGCACGCGGGCCTCGCCCGCTGACGGGCGAGCCATGCCCATGAGCATCTTGATCGTGGTGCTCTTCCCCGCCCCGTTGGGTCCGATGAACCCGAACGCGCTGCCGCGCGGGATTCGCAAGGTCAGATCGCTGACCGCCTCCTTCGGGCCGTATCGTTTGGTCAAACCCACCGTCTCGATGGCGAATGCCGGTGATGCCGTGGTCATAGGTTGCTCCTAACCGTGCGACTCCGTATCTCGCCAGGCGTCGTCGAAGGCGGAGCGGATGCGTTTGGACGGGATTCGCGCCGCCCGCCCGCCGCGGATCGCCTGGACGAAGGCCGCTTGCATCGCTTGTTCGGACTGCGCCTGCGCCGAGACCAGGCCGTCCTTAGCTACGAACATGCCCAGCCCCTTCCGCACCTCGACCAACCCCTCCCGCTCCAACTCCTCGAAGGCGCGTTGGACGGTGTTGGGATTGACCGTGAGGTCCAAGGCGAGCGCCCGAACGGAGGGGATCGCCTCGCCCGTTCGGTACACCCCCGCGGCCACCGCCCGGCGGATGAAATCCGCGATCTGAAGATAAACCGGCACGGGGCTTTGCGGGTTGATGCTCACGGCCACGCCGTCTCCCATTGTATCAGTGTACTAGATCACTAGTACAGTATACCCCGCGGCTCCCCGTCGAGTCAAGGCAAGTCTTGGTCGAGAAGAGAAATTCGTGCGCCCCGAGCCATGCCCTAAGCCATGCCCTGAGCTGCGAAGGGTGCGAAGGGCGCCTACGAATCGTCAAGGCCTAGCCGCCGGAAGGCACGAAGGCACGGATCAGTACCGCGATAGTCATGCAGCGGGCAACTCGACCCTGTAAGGGTCTACGAAAGTAGCCGGGGGTAAGCGCAACGCCACCCCCGGAACTAAGCAGCAAAAAACAACTCCCTCTCCCTACCAGGGAGAGGGCTGGGGTGAGGGTGCATCGGCGCGACTGCGCCGTGATCCGAGCCGCGAGCGCCAGCGACCGGTTAAACCGAATCCTCCGCGTTCGCTTTCCGAACTCCACGCTCCCGGCTATAACGCCTCCATGCCCGACCCGGAGCGACACCCGCAAGCGTTGGCCGGACCGCCCAAGGGTGCCTTTATCCCCGCACCGACGATCCTAGACCAAGACGAAAGCCCCCAAGCCCTACCGTCGCAAGAGGAGTTCTTTCGACCGCCCGTTCGGTTCGGGACCGTCCCCGTCGAAAAGGAACCGCTCGGCTGGGACCGGCGTAGGGGGTTTCGCAAACTTTTCCCCGTCGTCAGCCTGCCGACGCAAGTCGTCGATCGCGTCAGTTTCGGACACTCGGAGCTGGAACCGAATCGCCTCTTCTGGGGCGACAACCTGCACGTCATGCGCCAGCTCCCCAAGGAGAGTATCGACCTCATCTACATCGACCCGCCGTTCTTTTCAGGTCGGGAATACAACGTCATCTTCGGTGACCAGAACGAGCTGCGATCCTTCTCCGACATCTGGAAAGGCGGAATGCCTGGCTACCTGATATGGCTCAACGCCCGCCTCTACGAAATGAAACGACTGCTCAGGAAAACCGGCAGCCTAATGCTACATTGTGATTTGCATGCGAGCCATTACATAAAGATCGAGATTGACAAGATATTTGGCCATGACCTCCTGCAAAACGAAATCATCTGGTCATATCGCTCAGGCGGTGGGTCTAAGAGGCGCTACGGTCGAAAGCATGATGTGATCTTCTGGTATACGCGCGCTGAGAGCGGGTACACGTTCAACGCCGACGACGTAAGAGTGCCATACGATGCCGTTATTGCTGAGTCACGACGTGAGATGTTCAATGAGAAAGGGAAGGTCGCAGGCAGCGTGTGGGACATCTCCAGACCTCCGAACCACTCGAAGGAATGGATAGGCTATCCGACCCAGAAGCCCGAAGCAGTGCTGGAACGTGTCATCCGTGGACACAGTAACGAAGGCGACGTGGTGGCGGACTTTTTCTGCGGGGGCGGCACGACACCAGCCGTTGCGCAGCGGTTAGGTCGTCGGTGGATCGCCTGCGACCAGTCGCGCGTGGCCGTCGCGCTCACCGCCGATCGCCTCGCCCGCGGCGCGGAGCAGTTAAGGCTCGAAGGCGTCTCGCACCCGATCCCTGATTTCACCGTCGAGCACTGGGGCGTTTACGAAACCAAGCGGCTGACCGAAACCCCGCCCGCTCAATTCCGCGAGTTCGTTCTCCGTGCCTTCGGTGGAAGACTTGAGGACGCGGAACCAGGTATTCACGGCCACAAGGGGGCCGTCCCGGTTTGGGTCGGCGAACCGGACCAGCGGTCGCCCGTGAAGCCCAAAGAGGTGCAGGATTTCGCCAACGCGATCCGCAAGACGATTCGCTATCAGCAAGATAACCTACGCGACGGAATCATGCTGGCGTGGGCGTTTCGCCCCGACGCCGTCGAGGCCGCCGACCGGCTTCGCGCCTTAGAACAGACCGACCTTCACTTCATCCGCCTGGATATGATACGCATCGATTCGCCGACTTTCCGCGAGCACATTTCGTCGCTCTCGACGGGGCATGCCGACTACGCCACGTTCCTTACCTTCGTGCAGCCGCCCAAGGTCGAGGTCGGGTGGAAGAAGCTCGGTGGGCGGAATTATGTGTTCGATGTCAGCGAAACCGCCGTGCTCAATTCGGGTGCGAAGATCATCAACGTGCAATGGGACTTCGACTACGGCACCCGCTTCAGCAGCACGCCGGGCTACCAGTTCCTGCGCGGGAAGAACAAAGAGCCGCAGCTTCAGGTACAATACGAGTTTCCCCGGACAGGATCGTTTTGCATCGCGTGCAAGGTGCAGGACGATATGGGCGGTGAAGGACTCTGGACCGGCGAAATCGACGTGACTTAACCTATGTTCAACAAGTTTTCACGATACGAGGAACAATTCGCCGAATGGCGGCGGGACGGGTATCCGGGGGTGAAGCCGGAAACGTATCGCTACATCGACTTCATGAGTGATCCCGCCGACGACCAAGCGCCGCGACCCGGCACGCTTTGGCCGCACCAATGGGACGGTTTCCTGCGCGTCGTTTACGCGCATGAAGTGGTCGGCGTTAAGGAAATCGGGAAGAGCGGATTGCTTCTGAACGTCGTCACGGGCGGTGGAAAGACCGCCATCATCGCCGCGCTTGTTGCGTGGCTACGGATCGCTCACAACGTGCAGAAATTCGTGCTGCTTTGCCCGAACCTTATCGTGCGCGACCGGCTTGAGGAAGATTTCGAGGGCGGGAAAGTCTTCAAGGCGCGCGGACTGTTGCCGGGTTGGTATGCGGGTCGTCCGGAAGATTTCATTCTCACGACCCTCGGCGGAAACGGCGGTGGGTGGCACAACCTCTTCAGCGCCGACGTTGTCCTCGGAAATATCCACCGGTTCTATGAAAGTAATAGGTCCGGACAGAGCAACCTCTCCGCGCTGATGAACGGCCCCGACTTCGCGCTGTTCAACGATGAGGCGCACAACTCGCCTGCCGAAGAATACGACAACACGCTCAAGCGGCTTGCAGAAAAGATCGTCGTTCGCGTCGATACGACCGCGACCCCGGACCGCGCCGACGGACGGTCGCCGGATAGCGACATGATCTATGAATACGGAGTTGGCGACGCCCTCGCCGACGCCGTGATTAAGACACCTGTCGTGTATCAGCCGAACATAAAGACGGTCCAGCTCACCTACACAGATGCTCGCACGGGGGAAAAACGCCGCGTCGAGGATATCGACTGGGAGGAAGTCGATCGGCTCGGCCTCAGCGCCACGCAATGGGTCACCGACGACGAACCGATGCGGCAACAAATGGCGATCGCGCTGCGACGCATTGAAGAACAGGAGCGCCGTGCGAAGGGTCGCTATCACCCGATTCTTTTCGTCATCGCGGTCTGCAAGGCGGACGCCGAAAAAGCAGAGCATACGTTAAGTAACTATTTCAGGGTGAAGACGCTGCTCGTCACTGAGGACAGCGACGAAGGTGATCGACGCAAGGCGCGCGACTTGGGCAAGGAACAGCGGAGTGCTAAGCCGTACCGGGCGGTCGTGAGCGTACTCATGCTCCGCGAAGGCTGGGACGTACCGGAAGTCGGCGTCATATTGTTACTTCGCAAGTTCAGCAGCAAGGTTTACGGTCAGCAGGTCGTCGGCCGCGGTCTGCGGCGCGTTCGCGGAACGGGGATTGATCCAATCGAGCCGCAGATTTGTGCGGTCGTCGATCACCCCAAGCTCGAACACCAATGGCTGTGGGACATCTTCGGAAAAATACGGGTTCGGGACAACGTACTGATTGACCAGACGTTTGATGAAACGGAAGACCTGCCCGAACCGCCGCCCAAGCAAGAGCTGGTCAACCCGCAGAACGTGATTGACGTACCCACCCCCGACCCTACCTTGACTGACGACGGAGAGTTTGACGTTGGCAATGTACCGCCGCCTCCGACACCGATCCGCAATTGGCGCGATGTGCTCTCCGGGCTGGCATACGACGAAACGGCAGTTGAGATTACCAAGCTCGGTATTGGAGGGGTCGTTGGGCGGGAGTTGGCGCCCAAGGGTTGGACAACAATCCAGGAGTCGCAGGACGTGTCGGCCACCGACCCGGCCGCGCCGTATGCGCCGCCCGATGATGCTTTGCGGGACCAGCTCAAAGAGGCTCTGGTCGGTTATGCCGAGGAGTTGGCTGTTCAGGCCGGGTACGCAGGTGCGTTTAAGAGCAACGTCTATAGCGCGCTGCTGTCACACGTTCGACAAAAGTTCCTCGACGAGACGAGCCTGGGGCTTGCGTCCCGACCGCAGTTGGACTTTGCTCGTAAGATGTTACCGAAGGTTCGGGAAGCCGTCAGCGGTGTACCGGGTCTGGTTGCAGGGATCATCGAATATGCGGATCAGTAAACACGGAGCCTTCGACAATCCGACCAAAAGCCCCTACAACTTCGAGTGCTTCGATAGCGACCTTGAACGGCGAATGATGCAACGTCTTGAGGCCGACCCGTTCGTTAAAAAGTGGATGAAGCGTCACGGTCTTTCGATCCCGTGGATTGACGGCCAAAAGCACCAGCGCCGGTACGTCCCCGATTTTCTAGTCGAGTACTCCGACGGTCGGAAGGCTGTGGTCGAGGTGAAAGACTCAAGCCGGATTGATTCCGACGAAGTGCGCCGCAAGCTCAAGGCCGCTCAGATGTGGTGCAAACAGCGCTGCATGGAGTATGTCGTGGCTACGATCGCTTCCTAGCAAAGTTCCGTAGCACGAACGCGCGCGCTCCGCGATCATCGTCCCACCGATCACCCTGCAAGTTATAGGGGTAGAGACCTTGCAGTTACGCCCGCGTCAGTAGGGGGACGGCGGACCGCTTGGGGTATGCGCCGGGAGTGTAAGTTTTGTTCCACGTGGAACCTTGCCCTGAGCTTCGAAGGGAACGTGATAGTCACAACCAATGCCACCGCCAGGCTCGGCTTGGGCGTACCACGCCCCGTCGTACGCTTCGACCTACGCTTCGCCCCGCCACCCGGCAGCGGTTCTAAACCCCGCTCACTTCGCCGCCCGATTATCGCCGGAACCTACGGGACACCGCCGTGCTGTTCGGCTGCGGCAACGGCGTTCCCCGAGCCGTCGTTCTGTAGCATGGCGGAACCCGTCAGATGTTGCTGGGACGTTCGGACTTGATTGAGGATGCCGGAGAGGAGCACGATCAACGCGCCGAGGGAAAGAAGCACGCTAAGCCATTTGGCCCGGTTGGCCCGGATCTGCGCGAAACCCGGGCCTCGACTCATCAGGGCCTCGGCGACGAAAAACACTGCGAACGCCGCGAGGAGTTTGATGCCGAAGATCGGATGGTAGGGGATGGGCGCGACCTTGGGCGGGATGGCGAGGATCGCGAAGTTGATCGAGCCGGTAATGAGCAGCAACGCGATGGCGGCGTGCACGAACTTCGCCCATCGCCCGCGCACGGCCTCACGCAACTTCTCATGCATGTCGTCGTTGAGGGTCGCCTTTGCGGCCGGCAACAAGGCGAACCGCATGAACGCCGCTCCGCCCAACGCAATGATGACGGAGCCAAGATGAATCCAACGCGAAATCAACACGAAGAGGTTGATGGCATCCCTCCGTGGAGCGTCATTCATTCCGCACTTCGAGGAGGTCCTGCTGATCGAGCACCTCGAAGTTTCGTTCGCGCAGGACGCGGATGGCCTGTTCGATGTTGTCGGGAAGGACGGCGATGGCCGCGCAACCCTTGGGCCGCACCAACAAGGGATAGGTGTAATGGATGCTGATCTCCCCGCCCAGCAACGCCGCCCAGGTGTGCAGAAGCGCCCGCCTACCGTGCGGAAGGCTGACGGCGATCAACTCCGTCTCGCTAACCTGGAAACCGCTCTGAGTGAGGACATCGTAGGCCCTTTCCGGGTCGTCGAGAATCATTCGGACAATCGCGCAGTCGACGGAGTAAACCACTGACACGGCCAGGATGCGGATGTCGGTCTGGTCGAAGAGTTTGGTCAAGCGCAAGAGTTGCCCCACGCGGTTTTCGATGAAAACCGACTGCTGGCGGATCGTGGGGTAGCCGTGGGCCTCGGCCGTGCCAAGGGGTTCCAGTTCCATCATTTGCAAGTTTATCGGCCTTTGGGCCGACCCCAAACACGTTTTAACTCCGGCCGGCAAGTCACACCGGTTGTGCCATTTCCGCAGTTTTTCGGCTGTCACGTTGGCAGCCGGACGAACATCCGCTTGATGATAGATCGTTAGTTTTTATTTGACAAGTGGTTATGAACGGCCAGGCAGGCGCCGTTCTGGTACGGCCTGTGCTCTTGAGGGGGGTCAGTGGAGTGCGCGCTGGGTGCGCGCTTCCCGGTTCAAAAGGAGCCTAACGTGTCCAAGATCATCGGAATCGACCTCGGTACGACAAACTCGGTGGTGGCCGTCATGGAGGGCGATCAGGTCAAAGTGCTGACCAACGCCCAGGGTTCGCGGCTCACGCCTTCGGTCGTCGCCATTACGGACAAGGGGGACCGGCTGGTCGGGCAGATCGCCAAGCACCAGCAGGTCACCAATCCCGAGAACACCATCTTCTCGATCAAGCGGTTCATGGGTCGGCGGCACAACGAGGTCGCCACCGAAGAGAAGATGGTGCCGTACAAGATCGTCGGTCGGCCCGACGAATTGGTGAAGGTCGAGGCTCGCAACAAGCAGTACACCCCGCCCGAAATCAGCGCCATGGTCCTCCAGGACCTCAAGAAGACGGCGGAGGACTACCTCGGCGGGAAGGTGGACCGCGCGGTCATCACCGTGCCGGCCTACTTCAACGACTCGCAGCGCAAGGCCACCAAGGACGCGGGCGAGATCGCCGGCCTCAAGGTCGAGCGGATCATCAACGAGCCGACCGCGGCGGCCCTCGCCTACGGACTCGATAAGAAGAAAGAGCAGACCATCGCCGTCTTCGACTTGGGCGGCGGGACGTTCGACATCTCCGTCCTCGACATCGACCCGGAGATCGGCACGTTCGAGGTGCGCAGCGTCAGCGGCGACGGTCACTTGGGCGGCGACGACTACGACGAGGTGCTCATCAACCACCTGGCCGAGACCTTCCGCAAGCAGGAGGGCGTGGACCTTCGCAAAGACCCGATGGCCCTGCAACGCTTGAAGGAGGCGTCGGAGAAGGCCAAGTGCGAACTCTCCACGGTGATGGAGACGACGATCAACCTGCCCTACATCACGGCGACGGCGTCCGGCCCGAAGCACCTGCAACTGACCCTGACCCGCAGCCAGTTCGAGCAGATGACCAAGCACCTCACCGAGCGCTGTCGCAAGCCGGTGATGGAGGCCATGGAGGGTGCGAAGCTCACCGCCAAGGACATTCACGAGGTGGTGCTGGTGGGCGGCTCGACGCGGATGCCCGCCGTGCAGGCGCTGTGCAAGGAAATCTTCCAGAGGGAGCCGAACAAGAGCATCAACCCCGACGAGGTCGTCGGCGTCGGAGCGGCGATCCAAGGTGCGGTGCTGGCCGGCGACAAGGCCGACATCGTGCTGCTGGATGTCACACCGTTGACACTCGGGGTGGAGACGCTGGGCGGGGTGATGACGCCGCTCATCGAGGCCAATACCACCATCCCCACGTCGAAATCGGAAGTGTTCTCCACGGCCGCCGACGGCCAGACGGAGGTCACCATCCACGTCTTGCAGGGCAACCGCCCGATGGCGCTGGACAACCGGACGCTGGGGCGGTTCAACCTGACGGGGATCGCGCTGGCGCCGCGCGGGGTGCCGCAGATCGAGGTGACCTTCGACATCGACCGCAACGGGATCATCAACGCCTCGGCCAAGGACAAGGCCACGGGCAAGGAGCAGTCCATCCGCATCGAGGGCAGCGGCGGACTCACTAAGGAAGAAATCGAGCGGATGAAGAAGGACGCCGAGGCCCACGCGGCCGACGACCTGAAGAAGGCGGAGCTAGTGAAAATCCGCAACATCGCGGACAACTCGGCCTATCAGATCGAGCAGCAGCTTTCCGAACACGGCGACAAAATCCCCGCCGACGAACGGGCCAAGGTCGAGGCCTCGATCAACAACCTCCGCTCCACGCTCAAGGGCGACGACGCCGACGCCATCAAGAAGGCCAATGACAAGCTGATGAAAGACGCCCAGACCATCGGCAAAATCCTCTACGAAAAAGTCGCCTCGCAGGCCAAGCCGGGTCCCGCCGCCTCCGCGGGCGCGCCGGGCGGCGACGGCGATGGTTCTTCGCCCAAGGACGACAACGTCATCGACGCGGAGTTCGAGGTGAAGGAGACGAAGTAGCCACGAAGCGACGGAGGCACGCAGGCACGAAGTAGGGCGGGTCATCGACCCGCCGATCCGAGTCCGAGCCGCGACAGGAATGGAGCGGACAGGGCGGAATCCTGAATGCGGAATGCGGAATGTAGCGCCACCCCTCGCGCGCGGCGAATCCGAGCCGCGACCGTGAGGGAGCGGACCGTCAGAGCCGCGAGCGCAAGCTCGCGGACCTGGGGTTTGGCCGTTTTGCAGCGTGCCAGCAGTGGCGCCTGTGGCGGCGGTCGTGCCCAATCGTCAGCCCGTGGCCGAGTAGAGTATGGCCGAGACCGCCGGCAGCCTCAACTCCGATGACTTCG
>Ga0315274_10008344_pt1 | contig 15004 bp, 12 predicted proteins | sample YL17G02_20_MG_FD_203700 | JGI IMG/M metagenome (GOLD analysis project Ga0315274, IMG submission 203700) | Sediment microbial communities from Yellowstone Lake, YNP, Wyoming, USA - YL17G02_20 | ecosystem: Environmental > Aquatic > Freshwater > Lake > Sediment | place: USA: Wyoming | collected... | reverse complement strand
GCGGAGGCAGGGCTGGGAAAAAACGCTCCAAGTGTTGCGCAGGGGCTGGCGGCAGGATTGTCCAGCGCTTCGGGCTAGGGCTCAACAGGCGTGCTCTTTCTGATCGGGATGCCGCGATTATACGCCGCGCTACGGCAGGTTCCAAGCAGGCGACACCGTGGCCCCACCGTCCGGCGGCTGGACGTGCAGCAATGTGGCCATGGCTGCACCTTGATTCGCGGACAGGCCAAGAGGAGAGCGCGCGCAGGGCACGTTTTGCCGGCCATGCACATGCTCTCCTCCTGGATGTGTTGCGCACTGTGCGAGTTGCTCAGAATGAGCCAACCGGGCTATGCGGGGGGCGCCTCAAGCCACTTGTTCTGCACGAGAAAGTCGGTAACGAACGGAATGCGGAAGTACACTCCCTGATACGCCTGGTAGGCATAGTAGAAGGCGGGCACGACAGGCAAGAGGAAGAGTATCCACAGCACACAACTGAGACAGCCCAGGCTCACGATCGTCAGGCCCACAAACACGATCGTGGCCAGCACCTCGTAGATCACGGCTGCTACGAGGAAGCCCAGCGACTGAATTGCATGGAACTTCTGGAACGGGCGCTGCTTGTTCTCCTCTGACAGCAACATGATCGCCGGCACGACGATCGGTAGGAACACCTGAGTCGCATAGGCTGCTGCTGCCATCAGGCGGTCATTCTCGGTCACATCAGGCTGTGGCCCGGACTCTGTCACAATGGGTTCTTGCGGAAGCGCAGGTGCCTGCGGTGCATCCGCAACTGCCGGTTGCTCTGGGTCATTTCCGTCCGCCATAGAGTTCATCTCTTCGGGATTCATGTCAATCACCTCCTCTCCTATCTATACGCACAAGGCGCTGCCGGGTTTCTCCCCACCTCAAGGGTATCTGCAGGTTCGGGATCAAACCCTTCAGCGTGATATCCTGGAGGGTTTGTCTTTTGTCTGTGCGTGTGCTAGAATTGCGGTCAGAGGTGTGATCGCCCCGCACGACGCGACGGGCGAACGGAGGTTCATCGGCGCCATGGCCCGTCTCGTTTTCATGGGAACGCCGCGCTTCGGCGAGCTAGTCTTGGGCACGCTTGCCGGCCGTCACGACATCGCTGCGGTTGTCACCCAGCCAGACCGTGCAGCAGGTCGCGGCAGGAGGGTGAGTTTTTCTGCAGTCAAGGCTCTCGCCCTGCGGAGTGCCCTGCCCACCCTCCAACCTGCCTCGCTGCGGAATCCTGAATTCCTGCAGGATCTGCGCAACCTGGAGCCGGAAGTGATCGTCGTAGCAGCCTACGGCAAGATCCTTCCCTCCGCAGTGCTGTCTCTGCCCAGGCACGGGTGCATCAACGTACACGCTTCTCTGCTTCCAAGGCACCGTGGCGCAGCTCCCATTCCGGCTGCCATTCTGGCCGGAGACTCACGGACTGGCGTGACCATCATGCTCATGGATGAGGGCCTTGATACCGGCCCCATCCTGAGCCAGGCTGACATGGATGTCGGCAGCGACGAAACGACCGCGGTGCTTACGGAGAAGCTGGGTTCCCGCGGTGGTCAGCTCCTCGTCGAGACCCTGCCCCGTTGGCTGGCGGGAGGGATCCTGGCCCGGATTCAGGGGGAGACTCCGACCCCGTACGCCGCATTGTTGCGGCGCGAGGACGGGCGCATCTGCTGGTCGGAGCCGGCTGAGATGATCGCGCGTCGATGTCGCGCCTTTTATCCCTGGCCGGGCGCCTTCACTCATTGGGGCGGAAGAGAGCTCAAGATACTGCGCGCTCAGGCTGGCGCTGGCGACGCACAGCAGCAGTCGCCGGGGACGGTGGTTGACACCCGCGCGGGGATCGGTGTTGTCACCGGAGCCGGGCTGCTCATGCTCAAGGAAGTGCAGCTCGCAGGAAAGCGCCCCTTGCCCGCGCAGGCCTTTTTCATTGGACAGAGGGGCTTTGTGGGCTCCGTGCTGAACTAGGGCGGTCCAGGACCGCCGATTAGAGGAGGCTGTTCGACTCACATGCAGGAAGTAACACTGGTGGTACGTCATAAGGTAGGCTTGCACGCCAGGCCGGCGGCTCTGTTCGTTCAGACCGCAAAAAAGTTCAAGTCGGCCGTCAAAGTTGGCAAGGACAACTCGGAGGTGGACGCCAAGAGCATCCTCCTCATTCTCACGCTCGCCGTGAACCAGGGCTCCACAATCACCATCAAGGCAGATGGAGAGGATGAGCGGGAGGCGGTCATAGCACTGCAAAGCCTGGTGGAAAGAAATTTTGGCGAGGTTTGCCAATAGATCCGCGGTGGCGATCTGGTGCGTTGCCTGATAGGGCCAACGACCAAAGTTGCCGCGACCAATCGCACTCGAGGTGCAGGTAAGTCAGTTGCTCGTTCTAGAACTGGGCCGCGTATCTTACACACAAGCGTGGGAGTTGCAGCACTCCCTGGTCAAGGCCCGCCAGGAAGGTCGAGCAGACGACATCCTCGTGCTTCTGGAGCACGATCCGGTTATAACCCTGGGTCGCTCGGCCGACGCTCGTCACGTCCTCGCATCTGCAAAAGCTCTCCAAAGGCTCGGCATCCAGGTGCAAAGGATCGAGCGTGGAGGCGATGTCACCTACCATGGGCCCGGCCAATTGGTCGGCTACCCCATCCTGCATTTGGCATCGCTTCACCTCGGGGTATCCGACTACATGCGCGCCCTGGAGCAAGTCCTTCTGGAGACCTTGGCTGACTTGGGCTTGCCAGCCCACCGCCAGGCGGGGGTAGTCGGTGTCTGGGTGGGAAAAGCCAAGATCGCGTCTCTCGGGGCAAGAGTGGAGCGCGGGGTGACCTACCACGGCTTTGCGCTCAACGTGAACACCAACCTCGAACACTTTGAACTCATCGTGCCATGCGGCCTTGAGGGCGTATCCGTGACCTCCATGGAACGGGAGCTGGGCCGTCCGGTCGAGATGCCATTGGTTCGGCGTTCTGTCATTCGCAAGTTCGGTCAGGTGTTCGGCATGCGATTCAGCGCAACCACTCTCGGGAAGCTCAATCTCCTGCAATCCTCGAGCAGCGCTGATGGCTCACGTGGGGCCTCGGCGCGGTGAAGAAGGCCGTTTGCGGGCCTAGGCATGATTGGAGTATTGCTGCCCTCTGGGTGCGGACTTGATGGTAGCGGGGACGCCTTCGTTGACAAACCAGGGAACCCTTGCCTATTGTGTCAGGTGCCGCGACAAACGCGCGATTCAGAATGCCAAACCTGTTTACACTTCTGCAGGAGCACCGGCTACGCGCGGTAAGTGCCCTGTCTGCGGTTCTGCCATGTTCAGAATGGGGCTTACCGAGGAGCATGCGGCAGTCCCCAAGCCGGAACGCCGGCCCGATGGTGAGACCGCGCGGCGCCCCAGACCGAAGGCTCGTAAAGCGCGTGGCGCGTCCACCTCATCGGGTGCCGGCAAAGTGGTCATCGTGGAATCGCCGGCCAAGGCCAGGACCATCCAGAAGTTCCTGGGCAAGAGCTATGCGGTCGAGTCTTCGGTCGGACACGTGCGCGATCTTTTGCGCTCTAAGCTGAGCGTGGATGTAGAGAACGATTTTGCTCCCCACTACCACGTACCGAAGGAAAAGCGCGAGGTGGTTCGGAAGCTGCGCCACGCGGTCGGCCACGCGCAACAGGTCTACCTGGCCACCGACCCCGACCGCGAAGGCGAAGCAATCGCCTGGCACCTGACCGCCGCAGCCGGCATTGAGCCCCAGTCGGCGCAGCGCGTTGTGTTCCATGAGATCACTCCGCAAGCCATCGAAGACGCCTTTGCCCATCCCCGTCGTCTCGATATGAACCTCGTGAATGCGCAGCAAGCGCGGCGCATCCTGGACCGTTTGGTGGGCTACAAGATCAGCCCCTTGTTGTGGGACAGAGTACGCAGCCGCCTGTCCGCCGGACGCGTGCAGTCAGTCGCCGTGCGGCTGGTTGTGGACCGCGAGCGCGAGATCCAGGCCTTCGTTCCCGTCGAGTACTGGTCCATCGCAGCGGAGTTGGCCAAACAGGATACGCGTGGGCGCGACCCACGTCCCGGATTCCTCGCCAAGTTGCTCAAGATCCGCGGCGAGAATGCGGACCTGAAGAACGAGCCGGTCACGCAGGCGGTGGTGGATGACCTGCGGGACGCCAGCTATGTGGTCGCCGACGTGCGCAAGACCAAGCGACAGCGCAAACCTCCCGCGCCGTTCATTACCAGCACCCTGCAGCAGGAAGCCTCCCGCCAACTGGGCTTCGCGGCCAAACGCACAATGGTCGCCGCGCAGCAGCTCTATGAGGGAGTGGACCTCGGTGGGGCAGAGCGTGTCGGGCTGATCACCTACATGCGCACGGACTCCACCCATATTGCCGACGCAGCGCTGTCCGAGGTACGCGACTTTATCCGCGAGAGGTTTGGACCGGACTGCTTGCCAGCAACGCCCCCGGTGCACAAGACGCGCGCGCTCAGGGCGCAGGAAGCCCACGAGTGCATCCATCCCACCTCGGTGCGCCGCGAGCCGGACTTGATGCGCGACTATCTGGACGAAGAACAACGCCGCTTGTACCAATTGATCTGGAGGCGCTTCGTCGCCAGCCAGATGAAGCCCGCCGTCTATGACGTGACCTCGGCGGACGTCAAGGCTGGCAGGCTGACCCCTGGCGTTTGGCCACCTGCTGCCAATGATCTGCAGGTCGTTCTGGATGCATTGCTCTACCTGTTCAGAGTCACGGGCTCGACGCTCGCTTTTCCGGGCTTCCTGCTGGTGTACGAGGAATCCAGGGACGAAGGCGCTGCTTTGGAGGACGATGCCGGACCCCTTCCGCCTCTGACCGTAGGCGAGGTCCTAGACTTGCTGCGTTTGGTCCCAGAGCAGCACTTCACCCAGCCCCCACCCCGTTACACCGAGGCATCGCTCGTGCAGGAACTCGAGAAGCATGGCATCGGTCGCCCCAGCACCTACGCTCCCATCCTGACGACCATCCAGGTGCGCGGATACGTCGATCGCATGAACAAGTTCCTCGTACCGACCGATATTGGGTTTCTGGTCAACGATCTGCTCGTAAAGCACTTCCCGGGCATCGTGGACGTGCCGTTCACAGCGCACATGGAGGATGATCTGGACAGGATCGCTGCAGGCGAACGCGATTGGGTCCAGGTTCTCCGCGAGTTCTACGGTCCCTTTGCACGCACGCTCGAGGCGGCGGAAGTGGGCATGCAGAAGGTACCCATCGAGCCGGAACAGACCGGGCTGACCTGTGAGAAGTGCGGCAGTCCCATGATCGTAAAGACCGGACGCTTCGGCAAGTTCATCGCCTGCAGCAACTACCCAACTTGCCGCAACACCAAGGCGTATCTGGTGAAGACGGGCGTTCAGTGCCCTGAATGTAGCGGTGATTTGGTGCAGAAAAAGTCGCGCAAAGGGCGCATCTTCTTCTCTTGCGCCGGCTACCCGCAATGCAAGTTCGCCGTCTGGCAGCGCCCCCTGCCAGTGCCGTGCAAGGCGTGCGGCGGTCTGCTGACCGAGGCAGGCAAGAACAAGGCGCGCTGTGTCAAGTGCCAACAGGTGTTTGAAAGCGAGGAGAAGGCTGAGAGCCCAGCTTGAACGTTTCCTGACTTTCTTGGCGGCCGAGAAGAATGCCTCGCTGCACACGCTCTCCAACTATCGGCGTGAGATCAAAGAATGCCTGGCGTTTCTGGAGCAGCAGGGTGTCCAGGATTGGCCCGGTGTAGACCGCTTCGTGCTCAGGCGCTACCTGGCGTGGCTGAATTCCCGGAGCTACGTCAAGGCCAGCATCGCCCGGCGCCTATCAGAGTTGCGCTCGTTCGGACGCTTTCTGGTTCGCGAGAACGTGGTGGAAACCAACCCCTTCCGCGCGGTGAGCTCGCCAAAGGTGCCTAAGCGCCTGCCCGCTCCGCTGTCCGTGCCGGATACGGTGGCGCTCCTCAACGCCCCCGATCCAAGCACTTCGCTCGGTCTGCGCGATCGCGCCATTCTTGACGTGTTGTACAGCGGCGGTCTGCGCGTGAGCGAGCTGGCAGGTCTCAACCTATCCAACATCGACCGGCGGCGCAACGAACTGCTGGTCTGGGGCAAGGGTGCCAAGGAGCGCATCGCCCTCCTGGGCAGGCCGGCCATAGCCAGCCTGAGCAGATATGTGGAAGCTGGGCGGCCGCATCTGCTCCCTCCCGAAGGCCGGGGACAAGGGCGTGCAGTTGAGGCGCTCTTTCTGAACCGCCTGGGAGGCAGACTGACGACGCGCAGCGTCATGAGCATTCTTCATAAGTACAGCCGCGCGGCTGGCATTGAGAGACGGGTCACGCCCCACACATTGCGGCACACATTTGCCACGCACTTGTTGGATGGCGGCGCAGACCTGCGCTCCGTTCAGGAACTGCTGGGACACGCGCTGCTGGCTACCACACAGATCTACACACATGTGAGTCAGAGCCGCGCTCGCGCGGTGTACTTGCGCTCCCATCCGCTTGCCGGGTCAAGCCGGTCCAAAGAGACGCCTCCTGGCAGCGAATAATGACGCGGCCCTCCGGGCCAGTAGATGGATCGTAAACTGGTGACCATATGCGCCAAACGCCCGGAGGATCAGATGGACGCCCACAGCTGAAACCGTCCGGAGCGAACAAGCAGAAAGGGGCTCTCATGGCAAGAAAGACGACCTCCCTGCGACTGCAGAAACTGCGCCGCGCCCTCCAGGGGCAATCGTTAGACGCGATCCTCATCACGCGACCGGAGAACCAGCGCTACTTCAGCGGCTTCACCGGCGGAGAGGCGGCTCTGCTGATCACGCGCCGCAAAGGCTTTCTGTTGACGGACTCTCGTTACTATGAGCAGGTAGGGGAGGAAGCGCCCGACTACGAACTGGTGAGGGTGCAGAGCAAGCTCCCGCCAGTTCTCAAAGAACTCCTCAAGAGAACGGAAGTGATGTCCCTGGGATTCGAGAGCACTCATGTGCCGTATGCTGAATACCAGGCATGGAGAAGGGCGACCCGGGGCACCAAGTGGGTACCGACAACGGAAATCGCCGAGACGATCCGGGCTGTCAAGGACGAAGGAGAACTCGGCAATATTCGCAAGGCTGTAGCCATTGCCGACGACGCCTGCGACCACATTCGCGGCTTTGTCCAGGCAGGAATGACCGAGAAGCAGGTAGCCTGGGAGCTGGAGACGCATATGCGCAACCATGGTGCGGAGGCCGTCGCGTTCAGCTTCATCGTGGGTGCAGGCCCAAACGGTGCAAAGCCCCATGCGGTCCCTTCCGATCGGCCGATACGGGAGGGAGAGCCAATCGTGCTGGACATGGGGGCACGTGTGGAGGGCTATGACTCGGATCTCACACGCACCATCTGCCTGGGCCGACCAGATCAGAAGGCGCAGGAAATCTACAAGGTGGTATTGCGCGCTCAGCTGGCGGCGGAACAGGGCGCGAAACCAGGCATGAAAGGGCAAGAAATCGATGCCATCGCCCGCCGCATCATCGCAGACGCGGGTTACGGCGAGTGTTTTGGACACGGCCTGGGGCATGGAGTAGGCCTCGCAGTCCACGAAAGGCCGGGGGTCGGGGCGAGATCCACGGAGGTCATGCAGCCTGGCATGGTATGCACCGTAGAGCCCGGCATCTATCTCGCCGGATGGGGCGGAGTGCGGATTGAGGACATCATGGTTTTCACCAAGGGAGGGGTCGAGATCCTGACGAAGGCTCGCAAGGATTTGCCGGCACGGTAGTTGACTCAGATCCAGGGTCGCACTGGAGACCACGGGCTCCTGCCACTGCATAGGTCCCACACATGCCACTGCGAGCCGCCGGTCTGCTGCACCGTTTTTCAACTCGCGCCGCTTGAGTTTTTTGTCAAGTTGTGGTAGAATAGCTGTTGGAGGTGCCAGATGACCAAGAATGGGATCGCCGCGTGGATCCGGCAGAAGCTGACAGCAGAGGTGGTTGCTGCTTTCGTCTTGGGCGTCGTGCTTGGCCTCGTCGTCCTGGGCTGGTGGGTCTGGCCTGTTCAATGGACGAACTCGAACCCTTCCGATCTTAAGGCGGGCTACAAAGATAGCTATATGCAGTTGATCGCCGATTCCTATTCTCTCAGCAACAACTCCGCAGCCGCACAGGCTCATCTGAAGGAGTTGAAAGGATTGGGAGAAAGGGACGCGGATCTGATCGCCACCTTGGACCGTCTGGCGAAGGCTCGCCTGTCAACAGGTGACGCGGTCTCGGCTGCACGCCTGCAACAGCTAGCACTGGTTCTGGGAGTTCCTGCTAGGCCAACGCCTCAGCCTGGAGCGCGCACGCCAGGCGCTGCCGGCTGGATCTGGGCCGGCTCCATTTCTCGCATTGGGCGCTTCATCGGGATTGTGTTCTTTCTCCTGGTGTTGGTCGTCGGTGTCTCGCTCCTGCTGCTGCAACTCCGCAAGCAGGACTCTACGCGCCGCCGGCGTACTGGCCCGTCACGCCAGCCCTCGTCCGAAGCGCCTCGCGTGGACACGCAGGTCGCTGCGCCTCACTCTTCCGAGGGCACCCTGGGCCGCTTCGAGACGACCTATTCCCAGGGCGACGAGAGCTATGACGTCAACTATAGCATTGAGACGTCGAGCGGAGAGTTTTTGGGCGAGTGCGGTATAAGTGCCGTCGAGGCTTCTGGCGTGAGCCAACCCGACGCTGTCGCCGCCTTCGAGGTGTGGTTGTTTGACAAGGACGACGTGCGTACAGAGACCAAGGTACTACTGAGCGAGCGTGCCTTTGAGAACCCTGCCGCCCGAGAAAAACTGGCAGGCAAAGGCGAGCTAGTGAGGGCAGAATTGGGTCAGGTGGTCACATTGGAGACTGCGAACCTCCGGCTGGACGCCACGGTGATGGATTTGGCCTACGCGAGTGGATCAGACGCCGGTGTGTTCGCCAACCTGGCATCGAGGTTGGAGGTCTTTCGCAGGTAGTTGCCAAGCCCGTAGGTCTTGGAGTCATGGGTAAGCATTCGAGGCGCAGGACAGTTCCGCCCCTGCGCCTCTTGTCTATCCGCGGGTGGCGGGCTCGAAGAGGCTTTGATACTCCTGGATCGCAAAACGGTCGGTCATGCCTGCGACGTAGTCACAAACAACGCGCTCGGGACGCTCGTGAGCGAAGCGCGCCTGGACCTCTAGCGGCAGTTGACGAGGTTCAGCAAGGTAGGCCTCGAATAGTTGGCGGATGAGACGTTGGGCCTTGACCTGCATGCGGATGACCTTGTAGTGTCGATACAAGCGGGCAAACAAAAAGTCCTTCAGCTCGCGATTGCGCGCCTGCATCTCGCCTGAGAATTCAACCAAGTTCTGAGGAGCTGACCGCACGTCCGTCGCTGTACGTACCCCCAGCACCTGCAGTCGATCACTCACCGTCTGGATGACGTCGGAGACCTCCAGGTTGATCAGGAAGCGGATAACGCGGTGGCGAGCCATTTCCCCGAATTCGCCTCGCCGTACTCCCAGCACGTCGAGGCTCTCGCGCCACATGCGCACGCCATCCAGATCAGCCGGCTGTATGAGGTCCGAGCGCAGACCATCGTCCAGGTCATGAGTGGTGTAAGCCACTTCGTCCGCCGCGTTGACCAACTGGGCTTCGAGTGTAGCCCGCAGTTCAGGCTCGTATTCCGCAGCGTCCGCAGCATCGAACTCCGTGACGTGCTTGACGATGCCTTCGCGAACTTCCCACGTGAGGTTCAGGCCGGGAAAGTCAGGGTAACGTCGCTCGAGGATTTCGACAATTCGCAGGCTCTGCGCGTTGTGATTGAAACCACTGCGTTGCCGCATCAATTCGTGGAGAGCGACCTCTCCCGAATGGCCAAAGGGGGTGTGGCCAAGATCGTGCGCGAGCGACACGGCCTCGGTCAGATCCTCGTTGAGCCCCAGTGCGCGCGCCATTGTCCGCGCGATTTGAGCCGTTTCAATGCTATGGGTCAGACGAGTTCTGTAGTAGTCGCCTTCATAGTTGACAAAGACCTGCGTCTTGTACTCGAGCCGCCGAAAAGCTGTCGTATGGACAATCCGATCCCGATCGCGTTGAAACGCGGTGCGGTAGGGATGCTCGGGCTCGGCATGGGCACGCCCTCGCGACTGGCGGCTCTTCATCGCATAAGGTGCGAGATGCGTTTCCTCCAATCCCTCTAGCCGCTCACGGAAAGGGGCTCCCACGGTCGCACTCCTCCTGTCTTGAGAAGGCTCTCGGTCAGGGGCCAGTTCGATACTCTAGCATTCTATGGCGCTTGGCCTGCCACTGCAAAACGTGCGCGCTGAGACTCTCTCCGAACGCGGCAGCACAGCCCATTCCGCCAGAGACCATGGTGTTGGGTCCCGCCCGGGCTGGCGGGCATGGAACGACCTCGCAGGCCTTCGCGCGGCCTGCGAGGTATGAGTTGCGCATTGCCGGTTGCCGTGCCTCGCAACCTGGATCCCGGGCGGCGAAAGCTCGCCTGTAGCATGGGGAGCCGACGGCGAATCTCGAAGCCGGCTAGGCTCTGGGGAGGGTGAAAGTGAAGCAGGATCCGCGCCCGACCTGGCTTTCCACCCTGATCTCTCCGCCGTGGGCTTCCACAAGCCCCTTGGCAATGTACAGGCCCAGTCCCGTACCCACAGTGTTGTGCGTCTCGGCGCGCTCTATCCGCGCAAAGCAGTCGAAGATGCGCGGCAGCTGATCGGCAGGGATGCCAATGCCATTGTCCGCAACTCCGATCTCTACCATACGGGCCTTCGGACTATTGCGCGCAGTGATGGTTATGACGCCTGCGCCATTCGTGTACTTGACCGAGTTGCTAAGCAGATTGATGAGTACCTGTACCACCCGCTTCGGGTCGGCCAGGACATCGGGCAGGTCCGCCGGAACGTCCACACTAGTTCGGATGTGCTTCTCCGTGGAAATGGGTTCTACGGCGGCCAGTGCCTGCTGCACGGCAGGCATGATGTGCATCGGTTGCGGGGATACCGTCAGTTTTCCGCTCTGCAGGCTTGAGATTTCTAGGATGTTGTTCACGAGGTCCAGCAGTCGTTGGCCATTGTCGCCCATCTTGCCGAGCATGTCCTGCTGGTCTGCCGTCAGGGACTTGTCTGCAGTCAGAATGTCGGTGAATCCAAGAACGGCGGTCAGCGGGTTGCGCATTTCGTGGTTGATGACGGAAAAGAACCTGGTCTTCAGTTTGTCAAGCTCTCGAAGCTCTTCGTTTGTCCTAGTAAGGTCCGCAGTGCGTTCGCCAATTGCTTCCTCGAGGTGCTGCATCTGGGACTTGGTTCTAACCACATACAGGCGAAACGCGTAGATGGTAAGCAGGACGGGCAGCAGGAACACACCCGCGCCCAAGACGCCGGCCACTCGATATCCTAGCGCCAGTCCGCCTCCGCCGACAGCCAGACCAAGCAAGTTGAACGGAAGTGCCCACGAGACGTTCTGCTTCCAGACCTGCAGCGGTTGGATGCCGCTCTGCAATGAGGCTGCGATAACCACCACAGCGGCATTGACCGCTTCCGTGCAGCCTGCGGCTAGGGCAATTGGTATGACATTGGACAGGAGCGAGATGTTGCCGACCCGCCCTCCGGCCAGCGTATATACGTTGCCCGCTGTCGTTACAGCCAGGCCCAGCGATGCCATGTTGAATAGAATGCGCTGCAGCAGCGGAACCGCGCTGGCCCTACCATGTTTCTTCTGGTCATAGTCTGTGGCTGCGGTGGCCACGGCGCCGCCGACCATTCCGACCAGTGCTCCGGAGGCCGTGCCGAACAGCAGGAGGGCGGAGAAGTAGATCGCCGAAGAGACGGTGAAGGCTATGTGGGGAGTAAACGTATCGCTGGTAGTCAACTCAGCAAGGATCACCAGAGCGACGAAAAGCAGCAGTCCTGGCGAAAGGAGCGAGACAGTGCTCAGTATCCAGATCAAGAGCACAATGCCCACTGCCGACACGCACGACGTGTAGACCTGCAGAGGGTCAGGTTTCAAGACCTGGCCTAGAGAGGCTCCTATGTCTGACCGGGGGGCCGCCCGAGTCAGGCTTGCATCGCTCTTTGCCTCGATCACTCAGGTCCTCCCTGCGGCGGGCGACTCTTCATCTCCGGCGACGTGGACAAGTGGCACAACCTACAGATTGGCTGAAACCACAGAATCCATGGCTGCCCACGCGTAAACCAAGGTGAAGAAGGCATTAACGTTACGTATATGCTACTATACTGATATGAATTGCCTATGAACCTGACGGACTGGAGTATTTCATTCTGTTCATTCTGCACTGACGCAGACCACCAAATCTAGTGTTCTGGCCCATTTGATGCGCTAGGCGTTCACGTTCTCTTAACGCTCGCGAGGGCGGCGGCTGCGCCTGCATCCAGAGGGCGCAGTTAGGTTGCGGACGATCAACGACAGACGTATACTGTCTCCAGCAGGCTGCAATTGCCATCGGATCCACGCGCGGGCACTTGCGCACCCGAGCCAGGCCAACCAACGGCGGCACACCTGTGGGGAGGAGACATGACCCTACGCTTCGGAATCGAGCACATGCAGGCCTCGTTGCTGATGCAGCACTACCGAGCGCCTGGGATCCAGCGGACGCCTTCATTGGGCGGGGACTCCGAGGCGCACGGGCTCGACGTTGATGTAGCCGCCCTGGCCGCCCAGTTGGCCGACCTCGGATTCCGCCTCATGGAGCTGAATCCCGATCTGACCATCTTCTTCCCGCACTGCTATGACCTCCCAGCCCTCAGGCGGCTAGGCGACCTGAAGCACCAGCGAAACCTGGAGTATACGGTGCACTTGCCGCTCTGGTCCTTGGAGCCATCCACTCCGATGCAAGCAGTGCGCGAGGGCTCAGTGGACACCCTGGTGGATGCCGTGCTACGCGTCGCGCCGCTTGAGCCGGAGATCTACGTGTTACACGCAACTGGCGCTCTGGCGGCGGAATTCGCTCGCATGCGGGCGTTGGAGAAAGTGCGCCCAATGGTCCTGGGCCTTTTCGTCGCACAGGCACAGCGCAGCATTCAGCAGTTGCTGGAACGGACCGGGCTGCGGCCGCGCCAGGTAGCCATCGAGACCATCGAGTTCCCGTTTGACCTTACCATCGCGCTCGCCGAGGAATTCGACCTGTCGGTTTGCCTGGATGCCGGGCACATTGTGGCAGGTTACACCACGGGGGTGACCCTTGAGGAGGCGCTGCAGCGCGTGCTGCCGCGTCTGGGAGAGGTGCACTTGCATGACGCATACCGCACGGTCGGTCCTGAGGGATCAGTCCATGTGGCCGACCACCTGGCCCTGGGGAATGGCGAGGTGCCAGTGGGGCCCTTCCTCGATGGCCTTGCAGACGCGGGGTTCTCGGGGCCGATCATTCTCGAGTTGACGGTCGAAGAAGCACGGGACTCACTGGCAGCAATGCGCGCCCTGCGACCTGGGCTGGTAGCGTCCTAGGAGGGCAGCCCTATGCGCGACGAGCGCCGCTTTTCGACACCGCGCCCGAGCTATCGCGCCCAATCACGACGGAGGCCCTTAGCCTGCCCGCGAGGCGCTCATGTGCAGGGCGATGCCTCGCGGGAGGCTCAGAGCGTGTGACTAATTGTCCGGACGGCGCCGCACTGCCATCCTGACTACTACCCATAGTATGTTCCGGCTGGGAAGGTTACTACTGGTAGTACGTCCGAGGCACGCTGCTCGCCCGAGCCGGATTCAATCACAAGCTCTCAGGATGACGAAACATTCTGCGGGCTGCAGCCGATCCAGCGGAACAGGGGACGCTAACGCGGCACGATGCGCGTGCCGGTCTTGCCCAGCAGCGCGCGCTCGATGTTCTCCGGGTTGGTGATGAGCGCTTCCTTGCCGCCGCGCTCAAGAAACCCAATGCTGGCCTGGACCTTCGGGCCCATGCTGCCCTTGGCAAAGTGCCCCTCCGCCAGGTACTTCTTGGCCTCGGCAAGCGTCATCTTGTCCAGCCACACTTGGTTGGGCTTGCCGTAGTTCAGCGCGACCTGCTCCACAGCGGTCGAGATCACCAGGAGATCAGCCTCGATGCTGTTGGCCAAGAGACTGCTGGCATAGTCCTTGTCGATCACCGCCTCCGAGCCCAGCAGGTTACCCTGCTCGTCTTCGATCACAGGGATACCTCCGCCACCAACGGCAACGACCACAAATCCTTTGTTGAGCAGGGCCTCGATTGCATTGCGCTCAATCACCCGCTGCGGAATGGGAGACGCTACCACCCGCCGCCAGCCTCGTCCCGCGTCCTCAACAACCGCCCACCCATCGGCGTCGCGGTGCTGCAGCGCGGCCTGCTTATCCATGAATGAGCCGATCGGTTTGGATGGGTTCTTGAACGCCGGGTCGTTCCTGTCTACCAGGACTTGTGTGACTACCGTCGTCGCCTGCTTGTCCAAACCGCGCCTGCGGAACTCGTTGTAGAGTGCCTTTTGGATCATGTACCCAATGGCACCTTGTGTGTCGGCGCCGCACGAATCGAGGGGCACTGTGTGCAATTCGTGGGCAGACAGTTCAGAGCGGCGCAGAATGAACCCGACCTGGGGTCCATTGCCGTGAGTGACGACGACGTCCCAGCCCTGGGCCACCATACCGGCAATGTGCTGAGAGGTCTCCTCAACGGCGGTGTACTGGTCTGGAACCGACTGATGCTTGGCGTCCTTGATGAGCGAGTTGCCGCCGATCGCTACCACTGCCCTCTTGGCCATCAAACCCCTCCCATCGTAAACGCCATGATTGCCTTCTGAACGTGCAGCCGGTTTTCGGCGACGTCGTAGATGCTCGAACGCGGCCCGGACGCCACTTCATCCGTTACTTCGTGCCCCCGGTCGATCGGCATGGGATGTGTAAAGATGGCATTCTCGGTAAGCTTCATCTTCTCGCTGTCGCAGATCCAATGCGGATGCTGCATTGCCATTTCGACCTCCTGCTTCTTCAGGAACTCGCCATTCTGGTAGGCCTGCGGGCTCATCCAGTGACGGGAGTAGACAACATGTGCTCCCTGGTAGCCCTGCTTCACATCGTGAGTGAG
>Ga0315274_10008343_pt1 | contig 15004 bp, 14 predicted proteins | sample YL17G02_20_MG_FD_203700 | JGI IMG/M metagenome (GOLD analysis project Ga0315274, IMG submission 203700) | Sediment microbial communities from Yellowstone Lake, YNP, Wyoming, USA - YL17G02_20 | ecosystem: Environmental > Aquatic > Freshwater > Lake > Sediment | place: USA: Wyoming | collected... | reverse complement strand
AATGTCACCCGATAGCGTGGCTTCATGGCAAAACCCTCCTCTGGGACTTGCCATGATTATACCACTCTATACGCAATAAGTAATGTTACATGCTACTAGACTGCATATGGGCAGGCGCGTTCTTGGGCAGTCCAGCGGCCGTGAGGTAGCGCTGCGGAGGCAAAGACCGGAAGGAGCCAAGAGATGGAGCTTATCGAGGTCATCAGGAACCGAAGGAGCATAAGGAGATACAAGCCGGACCCCGTTTCCGACGAAGACGTGAAATACGTTCTGGAGGCTGCCAGGCTGGCGCCCTCATGGGCCAATACCCAGTGCTGGCACTTCGTGGTGGTGACTGACGAGGAAGTGAAGCGCAAGATCGGTGAGGCAGGCTGGAGGTTCGCGGCCAAGGCGCCCCTGATAATCGTGGCCTGTGCGGACCCCGAGAAGCCCGGGGCCAGGGGCGACATGCCGAACTACCTGGTGGACATGGGCATTGCGGTGGAGCACCTGATACTGGCCGCGACGGAACGTGGCCTGGGCACGTGCTGGATAGGCGGCTTCCACGAGGACAAGGTCAAGGAAGCGCTGGGAATCCCCGAGAACATGCGCGTCGTCGCCTACACGCCGCTTGGGTATCCGAATGAAGAGCCCGCCCCGAGAAGCAGGAAAAGCCTCGAAGAGATAGTCAGCTACAACAAGTACGAGCAACGACCGTAGCGCCACCGGGGCATCTGAGCAACCGGCGCCTCAAGCCCAGAGCGAGGTCAACACGACGTTGTTGACTACAGCGGCGACCGCCATGACCGCGTAGGGGAGCAGTACCACCACAAAAGCGGCCCGGCCAAACCCCTCAAAACCGTATCTTCTGTAGAGGGACCGAACACCCATCGCTATCAGCGCGACCAGGAGCACCACGCCAAGGTCTACGAGAAAAAGCAAAGGGAGGCCGCCCACGCGCAAGGCCCATCCGGCAAGTACTCCCTCCTCGTAGTGGTACCCCTTTCCCGTCAAGCTGAGAAAGGCGTACGTGCTGAGGAAGTCGAGACCGGCCAGCAGGCCCACTACCGCAAGCAGCCAGGTCTCCCGCCAGGGCCACAGCCGCCTCGATGCAGCCTCAACGTAGCGCTCGGCCCCGCGGTCCCGCCGCTTGTTTCGCTCCACGGCCTCTCGCACCCGCTGTACCATCGAATTCATGGCCCTCTTCTCCAAACCTCCCCGCCAGCCTCCCTCAGCGCCCTCCGACTACCTTGAGACCAGTTTGAACTTCTTGATGCGCCCCCTGAAACCGAGGCTGTAGTCCATCCTCTGCTTGATGATCTCTGCCAGCTCATCCTTGCTCTGGGTGTCTGCCCACTTGTCGTCCAGACTGAGCGTGACCTTCACCTTTATCTCATTGTCGGCCATCTGCTGCTCCCCCCTCGTACCTGTTTTCTCCGGCTGCCGGCAGCCTTACATGGGTCATCGCATTTAGTCGCCCTGCGAACAGAAGACCCGACCGCCGCATGCCATCGTTCACCATCAAGATAACATATGGCTGTCTCGGAGACAATATCTCCGAGACAGCCATCGCTCATAGCCCTCTTCCTCAGCTCTTCGCCTTGACCTTTACCTTCTGCGCCTTCTTCTCCGCCGGCCTGGGCAAGGAGATCTCCAGCACACCGTTATGGTAGGTCGCGCCAATGTCAGTGGCCTCCAGGTCCTTCGGCACTGCGATCGACCGGGAGAAGGCACCGTACGTTCTCTCGGAAAGATAGTAATCCTTCTCCTTGGTCTCTCCCTCGTGCTTCTTCTCGCCCTTCACAGTGAGAACGCCATCCGCCACGGAGATATCGATGTCATTCATCTCCATGCCGGGGAGCTCCATCTTGACCACAGTCTCACCGTCGCGGTCGAAGACCTCAGTCGGAGCCAGGTACTCAGGCTCGATGGTCAGCGGCCTGCCCCAGATGTACACGGGCCAGTCAAACCACGAGAGACCACCTCCGAAGAACGTGTCCACCTCGCGTGCCAGACGGCCGAGTTCACCTGGAACCAATGCGAACTTCCTCTCCATTCTTGTACCCCCTTTTGCTTTCCGGGCTTTGCGCCCGACTCTTGGTATCATTCTAGTGCGGGCGCCCACCGCTGTATGTGACTTAGGTCTCAGCGCGAAGCCAGATTGCCCGAAGGCACGCTGCACCCGGAATGCCACGGTTTCTTGATGTTTCCGTGACAGGTTTCATGACTTCTTGACGCCAGAACTGGTATGATGGAGCTCCGAACGTGAGAGGTGCGGGCCCTCGAACAGTGGGGCGAAAGGAGAGCGGATAGATGGCGTTTGACAAGTACCTCAATGACGTGCCGGGCACCAAGAAGGGCGACATAGTGCTCTTCGCCTTGAGCACCTGCGGCTGGTGCAAGAAGACGAAGAAGCTGCTTGACGACCTGGGCGTCGCATACAAGTATGTGGACGTTGACCTTCTGGAAGGCGAAGCCAGAAAGGAGGTCGTCGCTGAACTCGAGCGCTGGAACCGCAATCGATCGTTCCCGACCATGGTCATAAACAACGACAACTGCATCATCGGGTTCCAGGAGCAGAAGACCAGGGAGGCGCTGGGAAGTGGATAGCGCGCAAGTGGACGACAAGGCGGTGGAGGCCACCTACCAGAGGCTGAACCGCGAGGCCGAGGAGGGAGGCTACCACCTCAATTCCGACGCAGAATTCACCAGGGAACTGGTAAGGAGCCTGCTGGTCAACGGGCAAAGGCTCGGCTACTGGGCCTGCCCTTGCCGACTGGCCTCCGGCGTGAAGGAAGACGACCTGGACATCATCTGTCCCTGCGACTACCGAGATGCAGACGTTAGCGAGTACGGTTGCTGCTACTGCGCCCTCTATGTATCCACCGATGTCCTGAGGGGGAAGAAGAGCGCCGGCTCGATACCTGAGAGAAGGCCACCGGAGGATGCCAGGAGACGGGCCAAAGAAGCCGCCTCCAGACCTCGCCCTCCCGCGGCGCCCAGTTCCCAGCTCCAACCCGTGTGGCGCTGCAAAGTGTGCGGATACCTGTGCGCACGGAATGAGCCGCCCGACACGTGCCCCATATGCAAGGCGAAGAAGGACAGATTCGAGAGGTTCCTGACCGAGCCACCCTTCGCGTCCCTTCCGCTGCCCGTATGGCGCTGCAAGGTGTGCGGATATCTGTGCGCACGGAATGAGCCGCCCGACATTTGCCCGGTGTGCAAGGTGACGAAGGACAGGTTCGAGAGGTTCCTAATGTAGGGGCGCATCGCGATGCGCCCCGGGTCATCGCAGCCCCTTAGGGCGGGTTCGAAGAGTCTGTCCCGGAACGCCGGATTCAGGGTAGCTTGGAGCATCTGCTCCAAGCCTGGTCGGAGCGCGTGCTCCGACCTACCCGGCGTTTCGAGACGGCCTGTTGAAACCCGCCGCTTCCCTCCCCTCCCTCTGGCGGTCTATCTCCATCGCCGTTTTCGGGCCATCCCCCGAGCAGGTTGCGTTTTCCCAATGACTCACCTATAATCGAGCCCCCAAATTCGACAGAGACAGTCTCCGGCCGATTCCACAATCATGAGGCCGAGACCACTTCAGCGATTACATGGTGATTGACTGACAGGGAGGAGTGGCCGAAATGAGGAAGATCTCCAAGCGCTTCGACATCGGTGCCAAGGTTGCCATAGTCACGGGTGCGGCCAGCGGCATAGGCCGGGCGATAGCCCTGTCGCTCAGCGACCTCGGCGCCACCGTCGTCATTGCCGACAAAGCCGGCGACGAAGCCGGGAAGGTGGCGCGCGAGATCATCTCCGCGGGTGGCAAAGCCGTCGCCATCAAGACCGATGTGGCGAAGGCCAGGGACGTCGAACGGATGGTGCAGCAAGTCATAGACAAATTCGGCAGGATCGACATCCTGGTGAACAACGCGGGTGTAATCTCGAGACAGTCCTTCGTGGACATGACGGAGGCGGATTTCGACAGGACCCTCGCCGTTAACCTCAAAGGCGTCGTTCTCTGCTCCCAGGCCGTGGCTAAGCACATGATCGCCCAGAAGAGCGGCAAGATCGTGAACATGGGGTCGTCCTTCTCATCCAGAGGCTCCGTGTGCAACCTGTCCGGCGGTGGAGCCGACTACTGCGCGTCCAAGGCCGGGGTCCAGGCCTTCACCAGGGTGCTGGCCATGGAACTGGGCCCGTGCGGCATAAACGTCAATGCCGTGGCGCCGGGGATCGTCAACACGCCAATGCACGAGGGCTTGTGGGAAGGCGCCGTGGCATACTACGCAAACAGCGTGCCCCTTGGCAGACTGGCAGAGCCGGAGGACATCGCCGATGTGGTGGCGTTCCTGGCAACCGATGCCGCGCGGTATGTCACCGGCCAGACCATTCACGTCAACGGCGGCCAGATAATGGTCGACTAGCGGAGGAGGCTGCGATGGCCAGGCTGGAGAGGCTGTTTCGACCGATCAAGCTGAACAAGCTCGAGTTGAAGAACAGGATAGTCATGCCGGCCCTGAACACGAAGTTCGGCAGCGAATGGGGCGCGGTCACCGAGCGAATGATCGACTACTATGTGGAAAGGGCCAGGGGCGGAGTGGCACTGATCACAATCGAGAACACCTGCATAGACTGGCCCGTCGGCAAAGCAGGCACCAACCCGATCCGGGCGGACGACTGGAAATTCGTCCAGGGTTTGCACGACCTGGCGGAAGCCGTTCACCCCTACGGAACCAGGATTGCCACACAGCTTCAGCACCCCGGGAGGCAGGGCTCGTCCATGACCAGCGCAGAGGGGCAGCAGCTCGTCGCACCATCAGCGATACCATGCCTGCCCACCGGCGCAGAGATGCCCCACGAACTGACGGTTGCGGAGATCGAAGCCCTGGTCGGGAAGTTCGTCACGGGGGCGGCGATCACCAAGACGGCGGGGTTCGACGCAGTTGAGATTCAGGGCGCCCACGGCTACCTCATCACAGAGTTCATGTCCCCCTACACGAACCAGCGCACCGATGAGTACGGCGGGGATTTCGAGGGCAGGATGAAGTTCCCCCTGAGCATCGTGGAGGGCATACGAGGAAACGTCGGGCCCGACTTCCCCATTATCTTCAGGCTCAGCGGCGACGAGTTCATCGAGGGCGGCCTGACGTTGGAGGACACCAGGCAGATCGCCCTGAGGCTGGAAGCGGCCGGTGTTGATGCACTGAGCGTGTCGGCGGGCATCTACGAGTCTCCGCCCTGGTACAGCAGGATCTTCCCGACGATGGGCATGCCCGTGGGATGCAACGTGCCGCTGGCGCAGGAAATCAAGAAGGTCGTCAAGATACCCATCATCGTCGCCGGCAAACTGGGCAATCCGCTGCTCGCGGAGAAAGTACTCAGAGCGGGCCAGGCGGACCTGATTGCGATGGGCAGGGCGTTGCTTGTCGACCCCGAGCTGCCCAGGAAGGCACAGGAGGGCAGGCTGGACGACATTCGTCCCTGTCTCTACTGCAACGAGTACTGTTCGGGCAACATCTCGCGCATGTGGCGCATAAGCTGCCAGGTGAACCCATCCCTCGGCCAGGAAAAGGAGTACAGAATCCGGCCGGCTGAGAAGAGCAAAAAGGTGCTCGTGGCCGGCGGAGGGCCGGGAGGGATGGAGGCGGCAAGGGTTGCGGCACTCAGAGGACACCGGGTGACGCTCTGCGAAAAGGGCGAAAGCCTCGGCGGCCAGATGATACCGGCGTCCGTACCCCCGTTCAAGGGGCCCGTCAAAGAACAGGTGGACTATCTGAAGAATCAAGTCCGGAAGCTGGGTGTGAAGGTCCAGCTTGGCAAAGAGGTCACGCCGGCGCTGGTCAAACGCCTCAGACCCGACGTGGTCGTCCTGGCAACGGGGGCCACCCCCATCATCCCAGACATCCCCGGGGTCCGGCGCAAGAAGGTGGCCACAGCCATCGAAGTCCTGCTCGGCGAGAAGAGAACTGGCAAGAGAGTTGTCATCATCGGCGGCGGCGAGGTCGGCTGCGACGTCGCCTGGTTCCTCGCGGAGAAAGGCAAGAGGGTAACCATCGTAGAGATGCTCCCGGGACTGGCGATGGGTATGAACATGTTCAGCCAGCTCTATATCCTCGACCGGCTGGCCCAGCTCGGCGTCGAGACGCTGATTGGCACGACCGCCAGGGAGATCACGGAGGACGGAGTCGTTGCAGTTGACATGAACGGGGAAACGCGACTGCTCGAAGCAGACACCGTAGTGCTGGCGACCGGCTTCAGACCCAACAACAGACTGGAGAAGGAGCTTCGAGGCACGGCACCGGAGACATATGCCATTGGTGACTGTGCGCGGGCGGGGAAGATAGGAGGAGCGATTCACAGCGCGGCGCGTGTGGCCCGCCAGATCTGAAGAGCGAGAGCGGCTATCGTGGGAAAGGCTTTCCAGCCATGACTATCGGGCCTGGAAAGGCCCTCCCACAATAGGAGTAGTCGGATGCCCAAGACCATCGTAATCCCAGTCACTTTGGACACCAAAGGGGAAGAGACTGGGTTCGTGAAGGCCGAGATCGAGAAGAGAGGCCTCAGGACAACCATCATCGACGTCGGCGTCCTGGGCAGGCCCCAGATCAAGGCCGATATCACCCGAGCGAAGGTGGCCCGGGCCGGAGGCAAGAGCCTCAGGGAACTGGTGGAAGCTGCGAAGAAGGGCGCGGACCGGACCGAGGCAACCAATGTGATGATTGAAGGGGTGCGGAAGATAGTGAGGCAACTGCATAACGAAAGAAAGCTCGATGGCATAATCTCGCTCGGCGGCTCAACGGGCGCTGCCATCGGAATCTCAGCCATGGCAGTGCTGCCGGTGGGCGTGCCCAAGCTGATGGTCAGCACGTGGTTCGAGACGCAGTTCGCCGGGGCAAAGGACATCGCCATCCTTCAGACGCCTGCGGACATATTGGGGCTGAACTCGGTCATGAGGAAGACGCTGGCCAGCGCAGCCGGCGCCATCGTGGGCATGGTTGAGGCAAAGACGCCGAGAGAGACCAGGCCTCTCATCGGGATAACGGCCATGGGGGTCACCACACCCGCCGTGATGAACCTGATTCCCGCCCTGCGGAAGAAAGGATACGACCCCATAGTCTTCCACTCGAAAACGCAGATCCTCGACGAGCTGATCGAAGAGGACCGGGTCGGCGGCGTTATCGACTTGACGACCTTCGAGATACTGATTCCCCTATCTTTCCACCTGCCGGAGGAACTGGCCGAAGGAAGGCTGCGGCTCGCCGGCGAGAGGGGGCTGCCTCAGGTGATCGTTCCGGGCGCACTTGACATGTTCGTCTTCCCCGGAACGAAAGACTCGATCCCTGAGGAATACAAAGAACGGCCGGTGCACGTGCACGGGCCGGACCGAGTGCTCGTAAGAACCACAGGGGACGAGGTGGCGAAGGCAGCGCGAATGCTGGCCGAGAGGGCGAACAGGGCCGCAGGGCCGGTAGCCATCGTCATCCCGCTTCGCGGTTTCTCGTCCGTCGACAAGGAGGGACAGCACTTCTACGACCCCGACGCCGATTCAGCGTTCCGCCGCGTAATCAAGGGCGCCGTGAACAAGGGGATCAGCGTCGTGGAGGTCGATGCCCACATCAATGACGTTGCGTTCGCCAGGATGGTGGTCGATACTTTTGACAGTATCCAGAAGGGGCGAGGCAAGTAGCATGGGAAGCACACTCACCAGGAAGGAAATCCTGCGGCGGCTCAGGAGAACGATCCGCGAGGGGAAGCCGATCATCGCCGCCGGCAGCAGCGCCGGCATCATCGCGAAATGCGCCGAACTCGGTGGAGCCGACCTGCTGATGGTATACAGCTCAGGGAGAGAGAGACTGAGAGGGCTCCAGACCAGCATTATCGAGAACTCCAATTCCGCGACCCTGAAGATGTTCGGCGAGATACGGAATGTGGTGCAGGATACCCCCATCGTAGGCGGCATACATGCGACGGAGAAGCCCAACCTCAACCTGAAACACCTGGTCAGGAAATTCGCCGGCACCGGCTTCTCCGGCATCATCAACTTCCCTACCTTCGGCTTCTTCGACGACGAGGCCTGGCGCAAGGAAAAGGAGGCCCAGGGGATTGGTTTCTCGAATGAAGTCGAGTTGATACGGATAGCCCACGACTTGGACATATTCACCATGGCCTACGTGTTCTTCCCCGAAGACGCACGCGCCATGGCGAGGGCGGGGGTCGACTGCATGGTGCCTCACGCAGGTGGGACCTCGGGGGGGCTGGTCGGCTTCGATGAGATAGCTCCAGCCTTGAAGCAGGCGGCGGCGCTCGTCCAGAGCATCATGGAGGCGACGAAGCAGGCAAACCCTGATATCATCTGCCTTGCGCACGGCGGTCCCTTCTCATCGCCCGAAGACACCAGGTACCTTTATAAACACACGGACGCCGCCGGTTTCGTCGGCGCGTCCAGCATCGAGAGGATACCTGTCGAGAAAGCCGTGACAGAGGTGGTCCAGCAGTTCAAGAGCGTTCCCTTCAGTTCGCGTTCCCGGAGGCATTGAGGCACGCTGGCGTCGGCCATCGGGCCTGGACGGATTCTCAGAGCAAACAAGAGGAGGTTGACCATGGCGAAGAAACAGATGGGGAGAGCCGCAATCTACAGGGGTCTGGGCCATCCCATGGAGATTACGGAGTACCCCGTGCCCGACCCCGAGCCGGGAGCCATTCTGATCAAGCTAAGAAGGGCCAACATCTGCGGCTCAGACCTCCACATGTGGCGGGGAGATATTGACCTCGCCGGGTACGGGGTGCCGATGCCGGTGATGCTGGGCCACGAGATGACCGGCACCGTGGCCAAGCTAGGAAAGGGAGTTGCCACCGACTCGGCGGGCCAGCCCCTGGCCGTCGGCGACAGGGTTGTCTACCGCTACTTCTTCCCCTGCGGGCGCTGCAAGGCGTGCCTGAGCGGCAACGACCCCGCCTGCCCCATGGCCTCCATGGCCGTGGTAACCCCTTGCGACCCATACCCTCACTTCTTCGGCGCCTACGCCGACTACTACTATCTTCGTCCCAACCACGTTGTCTTCAAGGTGCCTGACAACGTCACCGACGACATGGCAGCCCCCGCCAACTGCGCCCTGGCCGAGGTCATCTACGGCCTGGAGAGGGTGAAGTTCAGCTTCGGGCAAACCATCGTCATACAGGGAGCGGGAGGACTGGGAATCTATGCGACTGCGGTTGCCAAGGAAATGGGGGCGGCGAAGGTGATCGTCATCGATGGCATCGCGCAGCGGCTGAAGCTGGCGAAGGCCTTTGGCGCGGATGAGGTCATTGACATGACGGAGCTGAAGGAGCCGTTCGACCGCTCGATGAAAGCGCGGGAACTGACCGGCGGCTGGGGAGCGGACGTCGTCGCCGAGCTGGTGGGTTTCCCCCGCGTCATTCAGGAAGGGCTTGACATGCTGGCGAACGGCGGCCGCTACCTCGAGATCGGCAACATCAGCCCTCTGATGACCTGTACGCTCGACCCTTCCCAGCTCGTGACGGCCAACAAGAGCATCGAGGGCGTCCTGCTGTATGATGCGAATTCCCTGAAAAAGGCCCTTGACTTCCTGAGCAGAACGAAGGACAGATATCCGTTCGACAAGATACTTTCGCGGACCTACCGTCTGGCGGACATCAACAAGGCCTTCGAGGACGCCAACAAGGGGCGTGTTTCCAGGGCAAGCATTGTTCCGTAGCCCCGCCTTGTAGAGTCGCCAATGCCGGCGTTGAACTAGTGCAGGAGCAGGGTCAATGCCCAACCACACAGATGCTTACGCCACTCTGGCCGAGAAGCACGGCTTCGGCAGGTCTGAGAGTTATCTCCGCGTGCTCCGCTTCCTGATGACGCCGCAGCAGGCGGAGATAGTCACCAGGCTGCCCGGGTCGCCCGCAGAAGTGGCACAGAGAAGCAGCATTGATCTCGGAACCGTCAGGAAGAACCTCGAGGAGTTGCACCGCAAGGGCGTTGTCGTCCCCAGGGACTACAAGAACCCGGATTCGTTCATGTTCTGCAAGTACGCCGAACGGCTCTGGGAAGTGAGCGAGTCCTTGATGGGCCTCGACCTCTACACAGAGGCAGAGACGAAAGAGCTCTTTCGGCTGTGGGACGAATGGAAGCAGACCGACTACGCCGACATGACCGCGAGACGCTGGCACGACCTGAAGGCCGCGGGAATCCAGGGTCTCCGAATCGTTCCCGCCTACAAGGCCATTCTGGACATCCCTGAGGTCCTGCCTCATGAGGATGCCCGGGAGATCGTGAGAGTCCAGCCTCTGGTCACAGTCGTCTCCTGCTCCTGTCGCAAGCACATGAAGGTGGTGGGCAGACCCTGCCGCAAGTCGGACGCGGATGCCAACTGCCTGCAGTTCGCCAAGTCCGCTGAGTATTCCCTGAGCAGAGGACACGGTCGTCGGGTGTCGGTGGACGAGGCCATGGCCATCATCGACAAGAACGAAGAGGATGGGTTGGTCCATCAGTGGGTCAACAGCGCGCGGGTCGAGGCAGTCATGCCCTACGCGCTGTGTAGCTGCTGCCGGTGCTGCTGCACCGTCTGGCACGCCGCAGACATCCGTCAGGTGCCGAACGACGAGGTCTTCGCGAAGAGCCGCTACGAGGCCCGGGTTGACCCCGACCTGTGCACCGGCTGCCAGGATTGCGTGGACCGCTGCCAGTTCGATTCCATTGAGATGCAGAAGGTCGAGGGCTCCAAGCGCTTGAAGGCAGCGGTCGACCCCGAGAAGTGCTGGGGCTGCGGGGTTTGCACGCTCGTGTGTGCGCCTGAAGCGCTGAGGATGCACCTGGTCAGGCCGCCGGAGCACATCCCGGCTTGAGAATACGGCGTGCAGGGGCGTTCAATTGAACGCCCCTACGAGTCAGGTGTCCTGGGGGCGCGACGTCCGCGCCCAATCTCGTACCTATCCCTGCTTCAGCAAAGGGGGCCAGGGGGATTCCTCCGGGCAATTAGCGTATTGCCCCACACAAGGGGAGTGCAGAGGGGCTAAGCCCCTCTGCCGGGGGACTCGGGGGTGTCCCCCGATTTCCTAATTCCCCCAGGACTGGGGGACACAGGAGGTTGAAATGCTCAACAAGGTGTTTGCCAGCTTCGATGAGGCGGTCGCGGACATACCAGACGGCGCCTCCATCGGCATGGACTCGTGGGGCATCGCCGTCACCCCACACAACCTGGTCGCCGCCTTGAAGAGGAAGGGCGCGAAGGACCTGACCATCACCACGCACAACTTCATACCGGCTGTCCTCAGCGAAGAGGATGTCTGCTTCCCCTCCACCCTTCTGCCCCAGATCAAGAGGCTGATAACGCCCGTGGTCGGCATCCAGCAACTGGGCGCTGGCGCGTTTGTGAAGGAGTACATAGAGAAGGGCCTGGAGGTGGAGCTGTCCAGCCACGGCACGCTGGCCTCAAGGCTCTATGCCGGTGCCGCCAACCTCGGGGGCTTCTACAACCCGGTGGGCATCGGCACCTTCCTGGCGGACGGCAAAGAGAAGCGCGTTATCGACGGGAAGGAGTACGTCTTCGAGAAGCCCATAAGGCCCGACTTCGCCTTCGTCCGGGCGCACAAGGCGGACAGGCTGGGCAACCTGGTCTACATCGGCACTTTCAGGGGAGACCAGCCGGCGATGGCCATGGCCGCCAGGGTCACTATCGCCGAGGTGGACGAGATAGTCGAGGTGGGGGAGATCAATGCCGAGCACGTGATAACCCCCGGCATCTTCGTGGACCGCATCGTCGAGATCCCGCCGGAGGGACTCTGCACACCCGAGAAGAGGAAGCGGTTAATACGAAGTTTCGGCGACATGGACATCGCGCGCAAGATGCTGTTCCGCCAACTGAACATCGAGCGGGGCCCCGACCAGAGAGAGACCGTCGCAGGTGGCAAGCAGAGGCTCGACCGGGACACCATCGCCATGCGGGCGGCAAAGGAGCTGAAGGCAGGCGACTACGCTAACCTGGGAGTCGGGATACCGAACCTGTGCGCCCTCTACGTGCCGGAAGGGGTGATCTTCCAGTCGGAGAACGGCGCGCTGGGCTATGGGCCCCTCGTGATGGAAGACCAGATTGAGAAGGCCGAGTTCTATCTCGTCGATGGCGGCGGCAGGTTCACCACTCCCGCGCCCGGCATGGCCGTGTTCGATCTGCTCACATCGTTCGCCATGATCAGGGGCGGCCGCCTCGTGACCATTCTGGGAGGGCTTCAGGTCTCGGAGAAAGGCGACCTGGCGAACTGGAACACTGGCGGCGACGCACTCGGCGGCACCATCGGTGGCGGCATGGACCTGGCCATCGGCGCCAAACGCGTCATTGTCACCATGGAGCATGCCACGAAAGACGGGAAGCCCAAGATCGTCAGCAAGTGCACCTATCCCCTGACCGCCAAGGCGTGCGTCGACCTCATCATCACCGACCTTGCCGTCATCGAAGTCACGCCCAAGGGCCTCGTGCTCAAAGAGGTCGCCCCCGGCTGGACCGCCAAAGATATCCAGGCCCTGACCGAGCCCAAACTCAAGATAGCGCCCGACCTGAAGGAGATCGAGCTCTAGGAAGGTGGGGTAACCCGGCGAGCCCGTCCCGAGACTCAGGATGGAGGGTAGCTTGGAGCATCTGCTCCAAGCTGGGTCGGAGCGGATGCTCCGACCTACCCGGGGCTTGGAGACGGCCTCCGGCGGGTCGCCCCTGCATAGAATCCCATTCACTTGGCGAGAGAGGTCAACTCATGTAGGGGCACGGTGCACCGTGCCCCTACCATGCGTGGCTGGAGCGGATGCTCCAGCCTACCCAGCGGAGACGCCTTCCTGTCATTGCTACGAAAAAGGCCCTTTTCGCCGTTCGCCCTGAGCTTGTCGAAGGGCCCGTTCATGGTTCGACAGGCCTGTCCTGAGCTTTCCGAAGGGCTTACCACGAACGGGCTTGTACGAGACGGCGTTTCGGGAATACCGTTTTCCTCCTTCATGGTGCCTGTGGCGATAGGCATAGTGATTCTGAGGGAGCCCTCCCGAGAATGGCGACCGAAGAATCTCCGAGGCTCCGAGATTCTTCGCTTCGCTCAGAATGACACGCGTGGCGGCGTTTATTGACGTAGGGGCGCAAGGCCTTGCGCCCCTACCCAGACTCCACCTGAGTTCTGGAGGCCAGGTGAGGTCGATACAGGCGCTAGTACGCTCGCCAACCGACTGCCACCGCCTTGAAAAGAGAGCCCCAGCCTCATCGAGTCCAGCGATAGACCTCGACTAGTCCGGCGGGATCATCCGTACCGCCCTCACGATGGTAAAGAGTCATATTCTCCCGGATGAACGCCACGGTAGCCGTTGGCAATCGGAACTCCGCCAGGCCATCTATGACCAGCCAGCCGCTCTGACTGTTCGCCGCCGCACCCTTCAGCGTGTCCAGGTCCTTGATGCAGAGCGCATCCGTGTAGACCTCACGTGTGCCGTTTGCGGCCGTACAGTAGTCCTGGCCCGTGCCAGTGGGGTCAAACGCCAGCCAGTAGTCGGGAGGCCTCTCCAGGTAGAACCCGCCTACGGCGGGCCAGGTGTCCACGACCACCTCACCTGACTTGATGTTGTCCCGTACGAAGGTGTACGCCTGCTTGAAGTCCGGCTGCGGCGCGGTCGGATCCAGGTAGTACGTGTTCTGGGGCATGAAGGTGAACCCCGAGGCATACACCGTGAGGCCGATGATGGCCACCCCCACCAGGGGACTCAGGAAAGCCCTGAGCCGGCTTCGCGGAATCAGAGTGGCAAGGTACAGAGCTGTGTAGGCGAAGAGTGTGAACAGTACGGGCAGCATGAAGTACAGATAGCGGAAGCCAAGCGGTTCTATGCGGAAGAATATGAAGCACGAGGGGACAACCAGCGACAGAATGAGAAGCAGACAGGGCCTGTAATCTTTCCGCAGGAAGATTATGGCCCCGGCCAGCGCCAAATAGAGGATGATGGGGAAGTTCTCCTTCAGGTATCCCCAATAGGGGGCGAAATGATTGAATGTCGTCCCCCGGTAGCCCGAAAACAGACCGAGGAAGAGCCCGCCCAAGACAAGCAAGACTGCGCAACAGGCTCCGAAGGCGAGCGCCTGTGCGCTCAGAAGGAACTCCTTGCTCAGGAGTCTCCTGAGGCTTCTGATATTGGCCAGCAAGGGGTAGAGGACGTATATCAGGATCAGTGAGAATCCCAGAACGTGGCTCAGCACAGTGCAAATGGTTGAGAGGACGGTGAGGACCAGGTAGCGGTTGCTTCTCGTCTGCGTGAACACGTAGAAGAAATATAGGGACAGGATGTAAGAGAACTGGAGTTGCTGATACATCCGTGCCTCTCGCGACCAGGCTATCTCCAGCGTCGAGAAAGTCACCAGGAAGGCAGCGATCAACGCAAGCCGCTTGCCGCCGAACCGCCTGGCGAACACATACACCAAAGGAATGGTGAGCGTGCCGAACAGGACGCTGGGCAGCCTGGCCGCGAACTCGGTCTCTCCAAACAACCCCATCGAAGCAGCGATCAGGCCTGTGTTCAGCAGCCCCGGGGAGTAGAAATGGCCGGAAGGGAGGATGGGCAGCCCCCTCTCCAGCACACAAAGGGCGGCGTTGATGCTGTAGCCCTCGTCATACCAGAGAGACTGATAGCCGAGGTCGTAGAGCCTGAGGGCAAAGCCGAAAGCGGTCAAGAGGGCGAGCGCCACCAGATAGCCATTGAGCCTTCCGAGCTTTGCTAGAAGCACGTAGTTGGCTCTCCCTGAAGACGGGATGCAGTGCGAGGTCCTGCGCGGTATGAAGGGTGTGACAGCGGTTGGTCGCGATGGTACAATACGGCCATGGCCAAGTGGGGAAACCTGACGGGGTTGCTAAACACTACCGTTGACTTCCTGCTGGTTCTCCTCGTGATAACTCTGTTCGTCAACGTGTTCGGCCGGTGGCCAGTCAGTCTCTACGTCAACCTGGACTACTTCTTAGCCATTATAGCCGCATTTGGCTTTTGTACAATCCTGCTGCAAGCCGTGAGACGAGACAC
>Ga0315274_10008342_pt1 | contig 15005 bp, 11 predicted proteins | sample YL17G02_20_MG_FD_203700 | JGI IMG/M metagenome (GOLD analysis project Ga0315274, IMG submission 203700) | Sediment microbial communities from Yellowstone Lake, YNP, Wyoming, USA - YL17G02_20 | ecosystem: Environmental > Aquatic > Freshwater > Lake > Sediment | place: USA: Wyoming | collected... | reverse complement strand
CCTTAAAAGTGAGTTCAGTCCATTTGGAATAAAGCGCCACTTGGTCTGGGTGATGTTCCAACCTTACGTATTTTGGAATGTCAGTAAGTTTGACTACGAGGCGCGTGGGCATTCCAGCGTTTTTCGCTTCAGTGCCCATTTTTGTCTCACTAAAACTCTTTCTGATCTGACGGTTGATTTAAGGATTACGAATAGCGCGCGCTGTTGACTCCTGATAATATAAACGGACTAGAAATGCTTAAAATTCAAGTGAATATCAAGTCTAGTTATGCAGTTGTCCATATCGGACGGGAAGCGTAGCAGAAAGAGCATTCTTGTGTCTTTCCTTCTGACAACTATCTCTTTCGCCATGTTTTCTCCAATAGGGGCAACGATAGGCGAAGATTTTTTCGATAGAAGTTTCGAATGGTATTACGAAGGACTTCGATGGACATGGAGTTTATCCATTCCTCGATCCTTGTACGACACATACAAAAGTGTTTCAGTCTCTGATAGAACTAGAAATGGCCCTGCAGGCTACGGTTTTCTCGTAACAACACAAGATTATTACGTCATACAAGTAGCAAACAAGTTACATGAAGCTGCCGTTCAAAAAGGATATGGCGCTTATGATGAAGTGAGTTTTGTTTTGGCTTTTGTACAGAGTTTGCCCTATACCCCGGACTCAGTTACAACAGGGTATGATGAATATCCACGTTTTCCAGTAGAAACATTAGTGGATGATGGCGGAGATTGTGAAGACACGTCCGTTTTGTTCGCAACTCTTGTGCTTATTCTGAACTATGATGCCATTTTCATATCGCCACCAAGCCACTATGCAGTTGGCGTGTGGGGAACAGATCTCCATGGCTACTATTGGACATACAACAGCAGAACTTACTATTACTGTGAAACAACTGGCGATAACTGGAGGATAGGAGGCATTCCAAGCGAGTATGAAGATGCGTTAGCAGACCTCTATACTATTGACAAAAACAAACAATACATGCCTAGTCAAAACCCATCCAAAATGCTAGATCCATTGTTAGTTTCTTGGCTTGCTGTGGGTTTGGGCGCTACGATAATTGGTGCATTATATGTCTTCGCAAAACGCGCAAAAGTACGCAAGGCTGAAGAGATTAGTCCTAAGCCTCCGCCTCCTCCTCCATCATTGTAGCGCAATTTGTAAGATGTAAACGCAAGTTTAAACCTATCCGGCCCCACCAAGCAAGCAAACCGCAAGCAACTGCTTTGCCAAAAATCGGCAAGAACTTCGCTTTTTTAGACCAATCTTCTGTCGTTGGAGAGATGATTTCGCTCTGTCATTTAAATTTTATAAATCAAAATAATAGGCATACAATAGGCATACATATGAGTGCGTAGTTGCCGTGTATCAGAATGAACAAATGCTTTAAATGAATTCCAGATATAGACATAGACGGAATTGAATTCTGTCTCTCGGAGGAACAGAAGTTATGACGTTAGATAGTTCCCGAGAAAGTGAACACAAATATTGCGAGTTCATACGTAGAAAGCTTGAGGAAAGTGGCTATCAGGTTTTTCCAGGTGCAACTGTGGGCGAGCGCCAAATTGATCTTTTGGCCAAGAAGGAAGGAAAGTCTTTGGCCATTGAAATAAAGACAACACAAGACAGAGTGCTGGATAGCATACCAAGCCTAGTAAAGCTGAAGGTTCTTCCTGAAATCGATTTCGTCTACATTGCAGCTCCAAAAGCTGTGCTAACGAAAGACATGGTCACGATTGCAGATTACGGTCCAATTGGAATCGGTCTAATCGGTATCGCAGACGATGAAATCGAATGGTCCTTGAAGCCAAAAGAAACAGCACCAGCCAGACTGACTATGACAAGTTACGAGATGATTAATAGATTGTTTCCGGAAGAGACGTTCAATGCCAAGGTTTATTTGGGTAACTCAGGTGGAAAGATCGCTAGGAAAATAGAAGTAGAATGCAAACCAATAGGTCCTTTCATAGCAATTTCTGAACGTATACAGAGAATTAATGATTTGCAACCTGGAAATCGAGCGGCTGTAAGTTTCACTTTCAAGGTTGAACAAGGGGCAGATCCAGGAAGATACTTTGTTTTCCTAAAGTGGGCAGATCAAACCAAAGAGGAGTCTACAATGATCGACATTGAGATAAAGGCGAAAAGCAGCGATTATATTGAACGCTTGGTAAGCGACACGATTAGCGAGCTCAATAATGCGGTGTCAAAAAACCTTCAAAAAGCAGTCATGCAAATAAACGATGCAATAGAAAATGGTTATGTTAACATTGAAGATCACATTTATGACAAATCCATCTGGAACACCCTTGGCATAGCATACTTACATTATGGTCTTCTTGAACAAGCTGAGTACATCTACAGAAATATGCGTGGTTCAATCGAGAAATATGAAGTTTCACACCCAGATAAGAAAATCCATAAAGGCATGGCTTTTCATAACCTCGGGACTGTTCTTTATCGTCAAGGAAAAAGAAAAGAAGCTAAAGAGATGTTTCTCAAAGCTTTTGAGGAGGACAAACGAACATACGGATTGGAAAATGCTTCAAAAGGTCAAACCAAGAGGGCACTTGATGAGTTGGATTTTGGCTCGGCGTCATAGGAGACGAAACCTTGGCCGAAGAGAAGATCTTGGCGCTTCAGGGGTCTCCTACACTACCTGAGAAGAAAATAAGAGAACGGTCGATTTTTGTTAGTTATGCCGACAATGAGAAAAATGACGACTTGATAGAACGTCTCATACGTCAATTTTTGACTGAGCTGGACTTTGATGTCTGCACTTTTAGGAATGCGCGATCTGACGTTTATCTTCAAGCAGAGATAGATCGTTTAATTGATGAATGTCCTTGTTTCCTTGCTTTTCTTACCAAGGATATCAAGGAAGAGGGCAGCGAGAGATGGCATCCAAAAGGGAACATACCGAGTGAGATAGCGAGGGCACTATCCCGTGATCATAATGTGATTCTTTATTACGAAGAAGGAGTTTCTATCCCATCAAATACCAATTCTTATTACTGTCATCCTTTCGAAAACGATCCGAAAAAATACGCAGAGCTGTTTATTGATTTGATCAAAGCTCTTAGAAATCAAGATCTACTTCCAAAATAGATGCTTGCACATGTCAATATCTAAAATACTTTTTATGAGAGTTAAGCGCCTTTGTATGGTAAATGCCTAAAAGTTCTGCTAAGGCATCGCGCGCGCGGATTGTATGTGATAAAAAGGGGACTTGCAGGAAAATCCGGGAGATGTTACCCCCGTATGGGTTTAACTCCCATTCTCGGCACCTAGAATGAATCCGTATGTTGCCCGAGCGCTATTTGGTTTTTATAGTCAGCTTGTCAGAATATAAAATAGGTTGATTTCATGAAGATTACTGATTTGCTTTTAGGACGAGAGCATTTCTACATAATGCATTTGAGCTATGGCATCAACTACAGAAGGAAGGAATTGTGGAATTATGCCAGACAAAAGAAAATAATCGGCCTCGATCATCGTGATGTACCTGGAGACTGGCCAAGAGTCAAGGAAGAAGTGAAGGACGATCTCTCTGACATCTGGGTCGATCAGTTCGACATGCTGTGCGAGAACATGAGTTCGAGAAGCATGGATAATGGCGACATCGTTGTAGTGATGGCTGGTTTGGATCATGTTCTAGGAATTGGCAAGGTGATTGGTCCCCATAGATACGACATCACCTACAGAGATCGACAACTGTTTTTCGATCACGTGAGGCCAGTAGAATGGATAATAGAATATGACTACGAAAAGCGCAAGAAGATACCTCCTGTACGTGGATTTAACAATACTCTTTGCAGAATAGAAAAAGGCCAAGAGCGTTGGTTATTATTCTCGAATCTCGATTTCAGAGAGATGATAACAGAAACAGTTTTGCGGCCGCTAGAGAGTGATGCCGAAAATCTGAAGCAGCTTGCCAACATCCAAACGGAACTCAAAAAGGAGACTGCTACGGTAAATAGGTACAAAAGAAGCAGAGAGCTTGTAGAGAGACTAAAGCAGCTCTACGAGTATCAATGTCAATTATGCTCGCCAAAATCCACCAATATTCCACAGATCCCCACAAAAGACGGAAACAATTATGTGGAGGTCCATCATATTAAGGGATTCAATGAAGTTAGCAATATCGAAGGCGTTGATCAGGAAAAAGGAGATTATGTGGTTGACAATTTCAAGAATGCCATAATAGTATGCGTTTATCACCATAAACTCCTACACAAACATAAGGACGAGTATTCGTACGATGCCAATCATAGATGCTTTGTATCAAAAGACAAATCATCCAAAATACCTGTTATTCTCAACAAACACCTTTAGACTTAAGAACAATAGTTTAGCGTGCGCATCTCTGTGGAAAACAAGCGGGTAAGCGCGCCTAGAAAAAAGGGGGGTTTGCGGGAGAAGTAGCACTGAAAAAATAGCTTTTTATTATGATTCTGATGTACCATTAGGCTCAGAAAGCAACCGTTCTGTAGAAGAAAAATTATGCTAGAGTACTCTTTCTTTTAATGGCTAAGTTTGTTTTTGGTTCTTATAACTTTTCCGCATTTCCCATTTTGAGCATTAAATAATTAGGCTATGTTCATTCCACTTTTTAATTTTTATCAGTAAAACCAAAATCGTCAATCTTTATTGCTTGGAGAAAAATGTGACAATGGAGTCCTCTATGGTCATGGGATGAACATACGTAGAAATTATGCTTTATCATTTCATGAAGTCTTGGATTAATTTCTCCCTCAGCGATTTCGTAACTCACTTCTTGACATAACTCTATGTAAATTTTCTTTAGAACTATTCCAATTTCTTTCCAATTACTTGCGGGATTAAATTCAGCAAGAAACGGTTCTGGGGCGCTATTTGGAAAAGAGTACCTAAAACGTTGAAAGTGTACAATAGTCCTAACATCGAGACCGCACACATTTCTGAGACAGATAAATACCGATTGTTTAGTATTCAGTTGTTTGTTCTTCATTACCGTAATGCAATAAAGCAACATATCCAGAACTTGATCGAAAATAACATCAAGCCAATATTGTTCATCATGACGCAGAGGTTCTACTAAATGGAAAAATCCGTCAGCGTTAACTCTCAAGAAAAAAATGAGTGGCTTCTCCTTACTCCATGATTTGCACTCAAAAAAATTCCTTCTTGCCTTCATATCGCAATAGTTGTCACAGTATGGGCTTAGACTAAGTAATTCCCTATTCTTGTGGTCAATTGTGGGTAGCCATTCTTCACTATTACTGCTTGGTCCAACTACCATCTCAAGAATTGGTTTATTAGTTTGCTTAATTTCTAAGCCTTCGGCAGCAATTAGTTTCTCCGCTTCACTTCTGAATGAAGATGTTTTTTGTGGCTTTCGCTTACCTCTAAGCGTTTCCTCCACTTTTGCTAATAAATCACTTTCATTGCTGAATGAAGTGTATTCTGTTTTAGAAAAATCAACTGTTTCGTTGTCTATTTTCATTATTAACTCTTCATCAGCTAAGTCTTCTTTCTTGAAGAGAAGAACATTAATTCCTTTGTCAAATGCTTTCTTCAATTCACGCTTAATTTCATGTCTTTCTTTGAATCCCAGAGTCAATATCAAAATGAAGCTTGTGCTGTCCTCTATTGCGTGGTCTACGTGAGAACGCCATTCATCAGTTTCTTCTATTATGGATTTAGAAATGTCTTCTTTATCAAGAAAAGCGTTACGACCGAAATCTTTGGCGTGGTCCTTAAGGTATTTAGCGAAGGCAAAGCCAGTCCCCAAGTAATATGATATAAAAAAATCGTAGCTTTGACGGTTGGTCTCATTAGCTTTACTCATCTACTTCACTGTTATCTGTAGTTTTAGCGTTACTGGTTTTAAGCATTTAGCTTTAGCTTCTCAGGTCTTCCAGAAATTGGCTTACCTGAGAGCTACTAGTTTAGCGCGCGCGCTGCAAGAAACGAGATGCTTAATTGACAACGGCAAAAGAGCATGCTTTCACGTGCTGTTATGTCTGTGCCTTGTTGAAATACTCTTTTAACAAGCTGGAAGCTTATGTACACTGTTGTGTGACAGGCATATGTCTGCGGAGATTTCGAAGAGAATCGCCGAGTTTTTGGACTTGAAGATTGAGGAGCATGACGTAGGCCAACCGTTTTTCGGCAGTCCAGACTATGAACCATTGCCATTTCCTCCAGCCAGTTTCGTTCCAATCAAAGATGTCGAATCGAACATGCGCACAGCCTACGTGGACGGTGGAAACCAAGAGATACTGGGTGCACCCAACTTCTCGGTTCAGATAAACAGGATTTACTTCAACATCTTCAAAGGACGAGACAGAATCCTTCCAGAGTCCTTGCCAAGAAAGATAGAGTTCTATTCTGCCACAATGTCGGCTTTCAGAAACGACGGAATCTTCTATGACACCAGAGTCTTTCCTCTGAGAGACGAGTTCTCAGGCCTCATCCCCGGCGAGCGTCACTTGTCGTTCAGTTCACTTGACAGAACAGTCACGCTTGGAACTCAGAGGGCAGACATTAGAACAGTTGCCTCGATTGCGAGGAGATTTGCCGAGTGGGAATTTGCCAAGCATGTTATTGAGAATGAGCTTGAAAAGGGCGACTTGATAGTCCACGATGGCACCCTCCAAACAAGTCTTACCAATGAACAGACGTACACCGGGAGAGCATTTGACGCAGCGATGGAAAAAGGAGTCTTTTTCACCGGGATTTCAAAGACGAGCACCTTGTTTACGACCACTGGTCTTTCACTCTTGGGCGCTGTGCAGAAGTTGGCCGAGGACTACGAAGTGAAAGGTCCTTGGTGTCTTCCGATAGCCAAGGTCGTGAACGTGCAGCACAATGCTTTCATCTACGTAGTCAAGCTGCATGAAAATGCCAAATATGTTTTCAGGTTCGAGATATATGGCGAGCAGGCCAGAGGAATGAGTGATGAAGACCTATGCGGTGTCACTTCAGTTTTGGCGAACAATTCAAAAGACATAAGCTTTCCAGGGTATCCCTATGGTCTTGTAGATGCAGACAGCTTTGCCCGCGTAAGCGGGAACGAGATTGGAAAGTATCAGGTCATGCTTCTTTCTGAAATATCTAAGCTTGGCAAATGGAAGAAGATTTCAAGACATATCTGCTCAGGTGACGCACATAGCGTGTTAGACATGTTGAAGGGTTGATGGAAAATAGCGTTGGAAGTTTCAGGTCAGATAATTGCGGGAAAAACCGGACAGATCCTAGTCAGAGAAAAGGCTGGCGGGGAAATAGAAATAGGAGACCTCCTCGTGGCTGAAGAAGACGGCGGGTATGTAGTCCTCCAAGCCTATGAGCTGCTATATGGAAGTCAAGTGCCACAACTCGTGAGAGAACTGCTGGCTGGAATGAAGTTGGAGGGCATGGGTGCCGACTTGGATTTTCTTGAGCCGCAGTTGCGAAATTATGTAATAGCACAGATCAAGGCTGTCTTGCGAGTCAGTAAGGACAACGAGTTGAAAATACCCAAGACTCTTCCCAGATTCTTCTCCACAATCAGGCACGTTTCAGAGAAAGATCTGCGGTTCTTGACCAAGCCGGAAAACCCCGTATACCTAGGAAAAGTCAGGAGCGGGTCGAAAGTGCTTGACGTCGACGTTTTTGTCAATGGAAAAGATATGCTCACACACCACGTGCTAGTTCCAGCTACTACTGGAAGGGGAAAGAGCAACTTGGTCAAGGTCATGTTGTGGAGCGTTCTGGCCCAAGAAGGTCTTGGCATATTGGTTCTGGACCCCCACGACGAATACTACGGCAGGCATGGGAAAGCGTTGAAAGACCATTCAGCGGCAAAGCAAAGCCTGCTATATTACTCCACAAACGCGATTCCGGGAACCAACACGCTAGTCATAAATCTTAGATCGATTATGCCTTCACATTTCCAGGGAATAGTTGAGTTCACTGACGCTCAGCAAGACGCGATATCGATGTATTTCAACAGGTTCAAGGACAAGTGGATAGAAAATATCGTCCGAGGAACCGATGTTGGCACTGCCGTGGCCCCTAGGACACTCGAGGTGTTGAAGAGAAAGTTTGACAATGTCCTAGGAGTCTACTTGGACGAGGACAACAACGTCCAATGTAGGAGCGGCGTTTTCAGCGACACTGCCGGCTCGGCCACTACGAAGGAAATCACAAAGGCTCTCGAAGATGGAAAGAAAGTCATTATCGATACCTCAAGGCTGCTTGATGAGGCTGAGTTGCTCATAGGAAGCATAATCTCAAGCGGAATCTTCCACAGATATCAAGTCTACAAGTCTGAAGGAACCTTAGAAGAGAAGCCTGTGATAAGCGTCGTGATTGAAGAGGCACCAAGAGTCCTAGGCGCTGACGTTCTTAAAGAACGCGGGGACAACATCTACAGCACGATCGCCAGAGAAGGCAGAAAGTTCAGAGTAGGACTAATCGCAATAACGCAGCTGGTAAGCTTGATTCCGCGAGTGATTCTAGCAAATATGAACACAAAAATAATCCTTGGAAACGAGCTGGCAGCCGAGAGACAGGCAGTGATGGAAAGCGCAGCGCAAGATCTGTCATCGGATGACAGAACGATTGCGAGCCTCGACAAGGGTGAAGCCATCGTGAGCAGTAACTTCACGAAGTTTGCCGTTCCCATCCAGATACCCCTGTTTGAGAAGTACGTGGAAGAGAGCCTGCAGCCAAAGGAGAAGAACAAAACCGTTTTTGTGGGGTAAACATATGTTCAAGTTTGCTCATCTGGGAGATTGTCACATAGGCGCGAACAGAGATCCGGTTCTGGAAAAGCTGGAATTGGCCGCGTTCAGCAAAGCTATGGACATCTGCATGCGAGAAAGAGTTGACTTCGTCCTGATCGCTGGAGACCTTTTTCATGCCAACCTCCCGGACATGTACGTTGCTAATGAAGCCGTAAAGAAGATGAGGGAAGTCAAAGATGCAGACATTCCAATCTACGTCATTTACGGAAGCCACGACTATAGCCCGAATGGCACATCGATAATAGACATTCTTGACAGCACGGGTCTGATTAAGAGAATAGTGAAGGGAGAAGACATCGATGGCAAGCTCAGGCTAGGAGTGTTCACGGACCCTAAAACAAAGGCGAAGCTCGTCGGAATATCAGGCAGGAAAGCAGGGTTAGAAAAGAACTATTTCGAAATACTTGACAGAGAATATTTGGAGAAGGAGCAAGGGTTCAAGATATTCGCACTTCACAGTGCAATCTCGGAGCTTAAGCCGGACTTCCTCGCGCAGATGGAGTCGATTCCAATATCCTTGCTTCCCAGAGGCTTTGACTACTACGCAAGCGGCCACGTGCACCGAAGGACCGAATCAGGATTTCCAGGACACGAAAAAGTGGTTTTTCCAGGAGCGCTCTTTGCCGGGTATTCAAGAGACCTGGAAGACAGCGCCAAAGGGGAGAAGAGAGGCTTCTACATAGTGAGCTTTGATGACAAAGTGGAAGACGTCAAGTTCATGGAAGTATCTGTGTGTGACTTTGAATACTTCGAGTATGATGGTTCCAACAAAAACTCACTGCAGGCCAAGAAGGACCTGCTGGATAAATTGGGCAATGTTGAGGCCAAGAACAAAATTGCCGTTGTCAAGATAAAGGGGGATCTCTCGGGGGGCAAGACTTCGGAGATCAGCTCGAGCGAAATCAGGGAGCTGCTGATAGAGAATGGTGCGTTGGACGTGATCATAAATCGTTATGGGCTGACATCAAAAGATTACGTATCCGTCAAAGTTATGGGTGAAGATATTCCTACGATTGAAGACAGACTCTTGAGAGAGAACATCGGAGCTGTCAAGGTTTCAATAGAGGATCTTAAAGGCGACAAAGGTGCCAAGCTTGCGCAAGACTTACTCAGGGTTCTGAGGCAAGAGCAGAAACTTAACGAGACCAAAAAGGACTACGTGGAACGTGTTCAGAAGCATGCGACAAACGCTTTGGGTCTGGAGGACGAGGTCTGATGATACTCAGAACGCTCAAGCTTGAGAACATCAGAAGCTACACCGATCAGACAGTCTCATTCCCCATGGGGACTACCCTTTTTGAGGGTGACATAGGCTCGGGAAAATCGACAATACTCATGGCCATAGAATTTGCCCTTTTTGGCCTAGGCTCAGAGAAAGGAGGAGCCTTACTCAAAACAGGCGCAAAGAAAGGCCTAGTCAAACTCTGTTTCGAAGTGGAAGGAAAGGAATACGAGGCATGCCGCAATCTGGAGAGAAAAGCCAAAAGCGTGCATCAGGCTGACTGCAGCCTAAGAACTGAGGGCACGATACTGCAACTTTCGGCCTCTGAAATGAAAGAAAAGGTTCTGGACATACTCAATTTCAACGAACCAGCAGACCCAAAGGCCAGGAGCGTCATCTACAGGTATGCCATTTTTACACCGCAAGAAGAAATGAAAGCAATTCTCTCGATGAGTTCAGATGCCAGACTGCAGACTCTGCGGCGGGCATTTAGAATTGAAGACTACAGAATCGCCATAGACAATTCCTCAGTCTTGGCCAAGGCCTTCAAAGAGAAGTCGATTGCGTTGAGCTCTCATGCTGCAGACCTTGAAGCAGATAGGAAAAAGTGCAAGGAGAAAACGAGCAGAATCAGAGAAAGCGAGGATGAATTAGTGAATCTTGAGGAAAGCAAGGTCAAAGCTGAAGCAACTGTAGCTAGACTGCAAGATAGGGTTAACGCGCTGCAAGAAAGCAAGGGCAGTCTCGGAAAGGCCGTAGGGGAGGTTCCTCTGCTTGGGAAGCAAATCAAGGAAAAAGGCGATGAAATAGCGAATCTTCAAGATGAAGTTGAAAAGCTCTCTTCAGAGACAAAAGAGAAGCTGCAGCCTGAGGTGGGAAAGCTGAGCAAGATCGAACCGCCCACCTCAAAAACCGAAGCAGAACTGAAAGAGGAATTGGAAGGACTGAGAAAAAGGGAACGCGAGCTAAGAAAGAAGAAAACTGCTATAGACACAAAAATAACTGATTATGAATCTGTTGAGAAGCAGAAGGTCTGTCCAACATGCGACAGGCCTGCAGACCCAAAAGAATTCGAGGAAAAAATCAGGGAGAAAAAAGAAGAGAAGGGCCAAGCCTCAGAGGAAGTGGCTGATTGCGAGGACAAAATCCGAGAAATGGAAAGCCTGCAAGATTCACTCCGGCAATACAAAAACGCCCAAGACAAACTACAGAACCTGAACGAAAGAATAGAAAGAAATAATGAAAGAATGGAAAAGGCGCATGAAAAGATCGGAATTCAAAAACAGCAGATAGAAGATGCCAACGCAAGGCTTGAAAAGGCCAGACACGAAGCTGACGAATATGACAGGGTTTCAAAAGAGATTCGCGCTCTCACAAAAGAGCTAGATGATGCCCGCTCACAGCTGGACGATGTCAGGGGCAAAGCCTCTAGGATTGAGACAACTCGGGACATGCTCAGAAAAGAAGTAGATGAACTAGAGAACGAAATAAAGAATATGGAAAAAGAAAGAAAACTAGCCGAAAAATTGAAAGAATACCAGATCTGGCTCGATGATTACTTGATGCCGACCTTGGAAATGATTGAGAAACACGTCATGCTGAGCATAAATCAAGAATTTAATCAACATTTCCAGAAGTGGTGGAGCATGCTCGTAGAAGACCCGAGCAAGGAGTCCCGGATTGATGAAGATTTCACGCCTTTGATTGAGCAAGACGGTTTCGAGCAGGATTACAATTACATGAGCGGTGGAGAAAGAACCAGCCTAGCCTTAGCCTACAGACTATCTCTCAACACGATCGTACAGAAAGTCTCATCAGGAATTAGGTCCAACCTCTTGATTCTTGATGAACCAACTGATGGCTTCAGCAAGCAACAGCTATTCAAGATAAGGGAAATACTTGACGAACTGAAATGCCCCCAAGTAGTCATGGTCTCGCACGAGAAAGAGCTTGAAAGCTTTGCTGATCAAGTTCTAAGGATCGAAAAGAAAGACGGCATTTCTCAAATAAAGCCAATTTGAGTGTGGATCAAATGGTCAAGCTCACTTTCTATGGCGGGGTCAACGAGATCGGCGGCAACAAGATCCTTTTGCACGATAGAAAGACGAAAGTGCTGTTCGATTTTGGCCAGTCCTTCAATTTTGGTGCAGAATACTTTACGGGGTGGCTTTCGCCGCGTGCAATAAACGGTTTGGGAGACCACTTCGAGTTTGGTTTGCTGCCAAAGATTCGAGGGCTCTATGCCAAGGAGAAACTGGCTTCTACCGATATTCCATACTCGGAACCAGAAATTGACGCAATTTTTTTGTCGCACGCTCACTTCGACCATGTGACTCACATTTGCTTCACCGACCCTCAGATTCCGGTGTACCTTGGTGTTGGTGCTAAGCTGTTTCTTGAGTCGATGGAAGAGACAAGCAGCTTCTGCGATTATGGAAACCACGATTACAGGACTTTTCGGACAGGAAAGAAGATTAAAGTGGGCGACATTGAAGTGGAGCCGATCCACGTGGATCACTCGATTCCAGCAGCTTACGGCTTCTTAATACACACTTCTGAAGGAACCGTTGCCTATACTGGTGACCTAAGGATGCATGGCGCAAGAAAGGACTTGACGGAGGATTTTGTGCGGAGAGCAAAGGAATCCAAGCCCGTCGCTTTAATCTGCGAAGGCACAAGAATGGCTTTGAAAGAAAAGCGTCAGAACCATTCAGAAGCGCAGGTGGAGCATCTGAGCAATGAGATCGTTTCCTCAACCAACAAAATCGTGTTCATTACCCATTACAGCCGAGACATGGACAGGTTCAGAAGTTTCTACAACGTCGCCAAAAAGAACGGAAGGAAAATGGTCATTTCTCCGAAGACGACGTGTTTGTTGAGCAAGCTTGTCGATGACGAGCGTCTTGACCTGCCCGATCCTTTGAAGGATGAAGACATACTTGTGTACTACAAGCGCAAGAGGTCAGGAACTTTCGACGACGCCGACTACTTCGTATGGGAGAGAGAATTCATGACAAAGATGGTGACGCACGAGTTCGTTCACAAGAACCAAAACAAGTTGATTATGGACTTGGACTTCTACCAGTTTGCAGAGCTGGTAGACATAAAGCCAGAGCGGGGCAGTTCCTTCATACACAGCATGAGCGAACCCTTCAGCGAAGAGGACATTGAAGACGAGGTCCTCCACAACTGGCTTGACCATTTTGGAATACAGTTTCACCAGCTGCACGCTTCCGGACATCTGAACAAAGAGCAGATAGCAAATCTCATCAACGAAATAGAACCAAAGAAGGTCTATCCTGTACACACAGAAAATGCCGACTTGTTCAAAAAGATAAGCGACAGGGTTCAGCTCATAGAGTGCGGAAAAGAATACAAAATCACGCCCACATAGCTAAACTATTTTATGCGGTAACGACAAATTAACATTTGATGTAAATGCAAATTACATGGCTAGGAAAAAGTGATCTCAATCTAAGGTTAAGTTTACGTCGTATAGTTTTCCATTCAATTCAAATATTATTCTTTCGTCTGTTCGCTCTACTATTCTTTTGTCGCCCAAGTCAAATTCTTTGTGATGATTTGGACAAAGTATGAGAATATTGTTTGGCATTTCCGTACCTTTTTCACTTTTTCTTTGTATGTGTGCTGCCTCTATGTAAAAACTTCCATCCTTCTTCAAGATGTTGTTGTCACATATTTGGCACCTAAAATTGCGAAGTATTTTGAGTTGTGCAATAGTTTTGTTGTTTCTTTTGTAAACTCGACCCTTGAATTCTATAGTTTCTGTTGATTCGGGAGTCAATGCGTTCAATTCCTGAATCATTTCCTTTCTCTTATTTAGGTCAAGAGAGATTTCCTTTGACATTCTTTCTGCCAAGTCTTCCTGTTCCTTTTCGTCGCTTCTAATGTATCCCAAGTCCTCCGCATTGTATTTTCTGCCGGTTACGATTACGAATATCCTTGTTAGTTTTTCGAACTCGTCTTTTCTCATACTTGAAATTTTGAGTGCTTCTATTTCATCGAGTATTATCCTTTCTGCAAGAATTGGATCGATATACGTGAATCCCACTTGTGGGACAAGCCTCTTGTTGCCAGAATATTTCTTCGCATCTAAAGGAACCGGGAACAGCAACGAAAGTTCTTTGTCAGCTATAATGTTGGAATACAACACGTTCTCTTTGAATCCGTTCCATTTTGTTCCCTTAGGCGACTCCAATATTTCCGAATTGCCATAAATGCCTACGATTTCGCCACGATGATTACTCAGATTCTTTGTGTAAAAGAAGATTGCAACGCTTTCTTTCTTAACAGGTGCATTTGTCCATTGAACGTATCCAAACACCTTCTTTTCAGTATCAAGTCCTTGCTTATTGAATTCGAAATTCAGTGATTCGTGACCAGGATATTGCCTAGCATACGAGTGCCCTGCATGTGGATTTACGTAAATGTTTCTCCACCCAGAATCATTCCATGTAATGTTTGCTATGATAATCTGACCTTGATGTTTGTCTTTTTCCATGAAAACACATTAGGCGCATTCAATTTCTTATCTCTTTCCAGACTAAACTTCCCAAAAGACCCATACTGCAAATAGCGCGCTGGCCTGTCCCGAAATTGGTTTTAAATGGTTTTTATTCTTCTTTTGCCTATTCGGGTCTAACATGGGCTTGTTTGATGGGCAAATCTTGGCCATGTTGAGGGAGATAAATCATGGGGGAGCTCCGACAAATCCTCCGAGAAGTGGGGGTTTCCATACCCAAACCCCTAGAGAAGGAATAAATACCATTTTTTACCATTTTGGGAACAAGCATGCGCGCCAAACCAGTCCAATGCACATTCTCTCAGCAGGCATCCCCAATGATTGCGCACGGATCAACTCATATACCAGCTCAGCCGATCAGTATTTTGCCATGAACATGAAACACGCCGGAGTCTTGGCAGTCCTAGCCGCGAGTCTCGCTTGGGCGCTGGAGCCAATATTCGCAAAGCTATCATACAATACCTC
>Ga0315274_10008338_pt1 | contig 15009 bp, 8 predicted proteins | sample YL17G02_20_MG_FD_203700 | JGI IMG/M metagenome (GOLD analysis project Ga0315274, IMG submission 203700) | Sediment microbial communities from Yellowstone Lake, YNP, Wyoming, USA - YL17G02_20 | ecosystem: Environmental > Aquatic > Freshwater > Lake > Sediment | place: USA: Wyoming | collected... | reverse complement strand
GCCGGTACTGCTTCCGGCGCCAGCAAAGGAGGGCGAAAGGAAATGAGAGCGAAGAAGCGTCCGGCAGTTTGGTCGCTCGCGGCGTTGCTGGTGATGGCCGCCGCATCTTACCTGCCGGCTCAGAACAACGGAACTGCTCAGCCCACCGAGACTGCGGCCGCCGCGCAGCCCGCGGAAGTCGTGCCTCAGACTGGGCTCCTTCCTCTCTACGGTGTGGACTTCTCCTTCGACCAGAGTTGGGTGGATGGGTCCTCTTTCCCCAGCCAGTCCGCAGACCACCCGAACTTCGGAGTCAATGCCACTTTCCAGCAGGTGTGGGATGCTCTGAAGCCGACGGGGGCCAACTGCATTCGATTTCGTGTTGACGTCCGGGATACCCAAAACTGGGCAAATCGCCTCGCCAACCTGTGCGTCTGGGCAAGGAGCAATGGCGTCAACCTCGTGCCAGTTCTTGTGGGCGCGGACCGCGGCAGCGCTCTTGATGACAGCTTTCCAAAGAATGCCGCGTCGCTCTCGAAAGCTCTGGGAGCCGCCTTGCGCGGCGATGGCCAGAACCTGCAAGCCTATAGCCAGATCCTTGGCTTCCAGGTCGAGGATAAGATAAACCACACAGGACTCCACGGCAAGATGTCGGCAGAGGCAGCGACGGCGCTTCTGCTCAAGGCCGCAGCCGCCCTGCGTGCTGCCGAGCAGGAAGCCCTCAAGGACACCGGAGTCTATGCCACCCCGATAATTGTGAGCGTCTCCTTCGACTATGAGCTGGTTCAGGCCAAGGCGATGGCGGGAGTGCCCCTGAGCGATGCCGCATACGACCAGGCCTGTCAGTCAATGAAGCAGTTTCTCGCCAGGCTGACCGCGTCCCAGGACGTAGACGTGGTCAATATCGAGTGGTTTGCCGGGAGCATCGGAGCCGGTAGTGTAGACAAGCTCCCGGTGCTTCTTAGAAGCCTCAAGGAAGACCTCGTGGGCAAGCAGGTTGCGTTCACGACCGGCTTCTCAACAGGCTTCAATGCTCCAGCGGATCAGAGGCAGTACTACGTCGCCGCGTTCACGAACCTCGCCGATTATCGCGTCCGTGAGGCGACGGAAGGGACGTTTCTCGGCGTGTTCTTCCACGAGGCGATGGACTCCACGGAGGCCGACCCCGCTCCCCCGACCGCCGAACTTCCCAGCGAGATGCTGAACTGGGACTGGTCGGCCAAGTCGGAGGAACTCGCATCTATGTGGAAGGGCACCGCTCGGTCGGCTGAGCTCGCCTGGTGGCTGAGCAAGTCCGAAAACCACATGGGGCTGCTCTCGATGAAGTCAGACCCGTCCGCCGGCACAACTCTTACGCCGCAGCCGGCCCAGGAGGCACTCCTGCAGATCGCAGGCGTCGTGACCGAGGCCAACACAGCAGTCGCCGCGGAGAACGCCGCGAGCGCACCTGCAGCCGGTGACACCTCCGCAGGCATGGCGCCCTCCGGCGAGTCCCCGGGCATGTCGTTCAAATCGAAGATCAAAGAGGGACTGCTGGGACTGCTCGACAAGGTTTTTCAGAAGATCGGTGACAAGATCCTGGCTACCGGCGCCGCGTCGAGCGGAGGCGGGTTCTACGAGAGCCCGCCACCGGCCGACATGGGCCTTGCTCCCGGCGCGACGCCCGTGGCAGCAACTACGCCGGCTCCGGGCTCCATCATCCTGGCCCCCACGGACATCAGCTTCAGCCCTCCGAGCCCACAGGTCGGCCAAGAGGTAAATGCCGGCGTCACAATCCACAACCAAAGCCCCGATACGGAGGCGATGGACCTGGTGGTCGCGCTCGTTGATTCGAATGGCTTTGTGCTCGGTGGCGGCGCTCAACAGAGCGGTATCAGTGTCGGCCCCAACGCAGCAAAAAGCGTTGACCTGTCATGGACGGCAAGCACGGCCGGAACGGCCTCAGTCTTCGGAGAGGTTTACGATGCGAGTCTGGCCAAAATCGCATCCGCTCAGGTCGAGCTCACCGTAGCCGACGCGCCGGGCGGACAAGGAAGCTCCGAGGTGCCCGGCAGCATCGAGTGCACGAAGGCGAAGATCAGCGTCGTCCCGCCGAACCCACACGCTAACGCCCCGGTGAAGCTGAGAGTCACCTTGGGCAACAAGGGCTCGGAAGACGCGTCCGGCCTTGATCTCCTGCTGCTGGATGTGGATGCCGACCCGAGCACATCCCTCCTTGCCGAGGTGGACGGGAACAGCGTTGCAGGGAACAGCGAGAAAAAGGTTGATTTGGACTGGATGCCCGCCGCGGAGAAGAGCTACAAGCTCGCCGTACAGGTCTGGCAAGGGTTTGACAAGATGCTCGCCGAGGCGAACCTCGATCCCCTGGCCGTCTCCGCAGCTCAGTCCACACCAGGAGATTCGGGCACGGGCGGCGAAAGCGGCAGCGTCGGAATACACCCCGGCGGCTTTAGGCAGGCTGACCGGGCCGCATTGAAGCTGCCCAAGCCCTGGCCCGGACCTCCGGGCAGCTACCCCTGTTCACTCCGGAGCACGATTCCGCCGGGCCTCCCGCGGGTCCAGGAACTGGTAATCGGTGAGCAGGCGCCGATGTCCGGCAAGACGACCTCGGTGACGCTCGGCCTGGTTAACCCTTACCCAAACGCGATCCGAAACCTGAGCGTTACGCTGCTCGCCGACGGCAAGATAGTTCAGACCAAGTCCCTGGGAGCGCTGCTTCACGGACAGAACCGCACCGTGGTGTTCCCAAATGCGGCAGCGCTCGGCGCAGGCAAGCACTCATTTGAGGTGATGCTGAAGGGAGGCTCCGGCAAGCAGCTTATGGGGTCGGCGAAAGGTGAGATCAATGTCAGCACGAGAATGCTCGCCACAGCCGCCGCCATTTCGTCCGGAAGGTCAGTCGGCCTGCATCCCACGCTCGGATCATCAGCGCTGGCGAGATCATCAAGAATGACCGCGGGCGCCGCAGCAGTTCGGTCAACGCTGCCGCCTACTTTCAACATCGGTGGAAGGGAGGTCATGGCGCGCGCCCCGTCTGCATCGCTTGCCCCATTGGCCCCGGCGTCATCCCGCCTGCCTAGTTCCGCATCAGAGGCAAGGATCGCCACTGTGACGCCTCCCACCACGAGCACTCGGGTTGCCACGCGACCCATCGCACCGGACGGGACTGGGATTACTCCGACGGGCCCAGGGGCAGGCACGACTCCCGCCATACCCGGGGTCAGGCCCACCACGCCCACCGTGCCGCCGAGTCCACTCGCGACCAGACCGGTGCCGACGATTCCGGGAGTGACACCTCCTGCGTCCGGAACCACCGTGGAGGGACCCATTGTGACGGCCATACCCGGTGTCACGCCTACTGCACCGCTGAAGACGGAGACTGTCCAACCTGGGGCCGCCACCATTGCACCCACGGCGCCCACCACCTCGATTCGCCCGACCACTCCCACGACTTCCGGCGCCACTGCCGCAACCACCACCGTGCGGCCAACTACCATACCCGGAGTTGCTCCACCGTCAACGGCTACCGGCACACCTACTACCGTCAGTCCGAGCAAAGGGACATCCGCGACTACGGCGACAGCCTCACCGACTACCGTCCGGACAAGTGTCACACCCACACTAAAGCCGGATCTGTCCATCACGCCTGCTGATATCCGGTGCAATCCGCCCTCGCCAAAGGCCGGAGATCAGGTCACGTTCGGTATAAGCGTTAGGAACCTCGCTAACGCTGCCGCCAGTGGCGCGAAGGTGGTTTGCGTGCTGAGAGCGGACAGGGTACAGGTTGGCAGTAAGGGTTTCACCGTTGACGTCGCGCCGAAAGGCGTTGTGTCGGTTCAATGGCAGGTTAAGACCACGAAGGCAAAGCAGTACTCGCTCGAAGTGGTAGTCTCGCATCCCTCGGAATCTATAACGACGAACAATCGCGCAACTGCAACCTTCAACGCGTCGGAATAGAGTCTGGTGGCTGTAACGGGTTACCGATTAGCCTCGGACGAGACAGTCTCGCCGATTTGTTGTCCCTCCGGCTCTGTCAATTGCCGGGGGTAGCGGCGGATCCGGATCGTCGCCTCAGCGCTGTGTCTGCTGCACAACCTTCCGACGAACCGCGACAGGCGCTTGGCCTCTACGATGTGCCTGCATGCCAACACTCACACATATCTCGACGCGCGGACGCATGTAATGACCAGGCCGGCAAATCCGCTGACCGATGGGTAGGTTCGATTGGCCGCCGTTCTTCCCCCAAATCTTCCGCCTGATACTCGCCTTCGAATTGCATCCGCCGCAGAGGTTGACAACATTGGAGCCCTTGCCGTAGTATCATGTCCGGAGGACGATTGTCGTCCGACCGATTCTGCAGTAAGCCCGAGCGGCAAACTCGCCAAAGGAGTGGTTTCGTGGTCACCGGCCATCTTCACTTCATAGACTGGGTATTCATCGTCGGCTACATGGCCTTCGCCATCGGATTGGGGCTTTACCATTCGAGGAAGGCGACTATGTCGGTGAAGGAGTACTTTGCCTCAGGACAGGGCGCGCCGTGGTGGATCCTCGGCACGTCCATCGTCGCAACCACCTTCGCCGCGGACACCCCTCTCGCGGTGAGCGGCCTCGTCGTACGGCGCGGCATCGCGGGCAACTGGTACTGGTGGAACGGCGCGCTCATGGGGATGTTCGCCGTCTTCTTCTTTTCGCGGTTCTGGCGGCGTGCCAACGTCCTCACCGACACCGAGCTCGCCGAGCTCCGGTACAGCGGCAAATCCGCCGCCGTGCTCCGGGGCTTCCGCGCCCTCTACTTCGGCATCCCGTACAACTGCATCATCATGGGCTGGGTCAACCTGGCGATGGCGAAGATCATCGTAGTTACCCTCGGCCTCCCGGATACCCTCGAGACGAAGTTCTGGGCGGTAACCTTCTGCTTCTTCCTGACGCTTATCTACACTGCGCTTGCCGGGCTCACCGGCGTCATGCTTACGGACTTCTTTCAGTTCATCCTCGCCATGTCTATGTCGGTGCTCATCGCCGTCCTCGCAGTCGCCAAGATGGGCGGCATGGACGTCGTGCTCGGCAGGATTTCGGAGATATACGGCCACTCGCAGGCGCACTCGATGACCTCCATCATACCTACTACGGTCCAGGGTGCCTTGATGCCGATCAGCTTCTTCCTGATCTACGTCGGCCTCCAGTGGTGGACAAGCGGGAACACCGACGGCGGAGGGTATGCCGCCCAGCGCATGATCTCCGCGAAGAACGAGAAGCACGCGCTGCTCGGATACCTCTGGTACAACATCGCGCACTTCTGCCTGCGACCCTGGCCCTGGATCGTGGTCGGCCTGGTCGCCGCTGCGATGTTCCCGTGCCTGCCGGATGCGGCCGGCGTGCTGGTTCCGGACCCGGAGCAGGGCTATATCAAGGTGATGGTGGACGTCCTGCCGATCGGGATTCTCGGACTCGCGCTCGCCGGGTTCCTCGCCGCCTACATGTCCACCGTGGACACACAGATGAACTGGGGCGCTTCGTACCTGATCAACGATTTCTACAAGCGGTTTATCAAGAGGGAAGCCAGCGAGAGGCATTACGTATTCGCTTCCGTCGTCGCCACCGTGATCATCGCGGTCTGCGGGGCCGGGATGACTTTCCTGATGCAGTCAATCGTCAGCGGATGGGAGTTACTGACTCAGATCGTTGCCGGGATCGGGCTGGTCTACATCCTGCGCTGGTATTGGTGGCGGATCAATGCATGGTCCGAGCTCTCGGCGCTGGCGACGGCCCTGGTGACCGCTTGTACTCTGAAGGTTTTCACGACTCCCTGGTTCGCCGCGAAGTACCTGACCGCCGAGAAGCTTGCGTCCATGCCCGAGTGGCTCGGCGGCGCGCTCAAGACCCTGAACACAATGATATTCCCCACGACTCTGCTCATACTCGTGCCGGTCTGCATGGCGGTCTGGATCACCGTCACCCTGCTGACGAAGCCCGTCGAGGACGAGAAGCTGATCGAGTTCTACAAGCGGGTGCGCCCTGCCGGCCGGGGCTGGAGTCGCATTCGGGATCTGATCGGGGCAGATGCGCCGCAGCCCGTCGGGAGCGTGAAGAAGAACCTGACGAGCTACCTGGTTGGGATCGTGTCGGTCTATGCCGCGCTGTTCGGAATCGGGCGGATCGTGCTCGGGTCCTGGCCTGTTGGCGTGGGGCTCCTGGTCGTCTCCGTCGCCGGCGGATACTTCATCTCCAGGCGGCTCTCTGAGGAGAAGTGGGTGGCGTAGGCGGCAACGGTGATCCTTTCACGAGAGGGGGCGGAGCTGTCCCGCTCCAAACTGCTCGCTCCCTTCGCGAAACATGCCGGCGCAGGCCAGACCGCCGTTAATCTCTCCCACGGAATACACCGAGCCGGACGGAGTCAGCTCTTCAACCACAGCCGGGATGCCGGCGGTCACATCATACACCAACTGCCACTTCCCGCCGGTCGAGCTTGTGAAGCCTGCCCTGTTCGAGTCCGCGTCCCAGAGCATGGAGCGTACCGGCTCTCCCTGAACTGAGTTGTGAGTCACGCTCGCAAGCAGGTTGGCTGGCGTTCTGGGGCAGGCGAGCATTGAGTTCAGCAGCGTATGGTATAATGGATACGGCGAATGAGTCGTGCGTTCTGCCATCTAGGAGGAGGTACACATGGGTTCAGCCCGCGCTCGATACTGTGCAGTCGCGGCAGTAGTCCTGGCTCTCTGCTGCGCTCTTTCTGCATCAGCGGCACTGGAAGTGCTGGATGCCTACTACCGCCCGGACGCTGCCCTGCCCCAGTTCAACTACTTGTGGAACAGCGGGTACAAACCGGGCGATGACCCGCCCAATTACATTCTGAGCGGCGCGTTGTGCGTCTACCTCCGCAACACCGGACCGAGCGCGGTCACTATAGACGATGTGCTTCTGGAATACGTCAGCCTCGAGCGGGCTTTCGGGTGCAAGCCGGCAAAGACGTACAGAGACGGCCTTGCCTACGCCTGCAGCATCCATATCCCATCCGCAGATCCCATCACCAGCGCCGAGCGGCAGACGCTGATTGACGCCGGCGAGCCTGTGTGGTATCGCGTAGACCCGGAGACTATAAGCGCCGGTGAGACGGCGGAGGTCTTTATCCGGATGCGAGTGCGGCATGCGCTCACGCTCTCGCTGACGATCATGCCCCTTTCGGGCGACCCGGTTCCCGTTTTGATAACCGTGAGCGACACCAACGTACCCCGCGTCGCGGGTTTCGCGCTGCCCTCGACGATGGATAAGCTGTATCTGTACTTCCGCCACCCGCAGAAAGGCAAATCGCCGCTCTACATCCTCCTGGATGGGCAGGATGTTACCGCGCTGTCAACTATCGGAAGTGACGGCGACATGGACGTGCTGCCCGTGGTGTGCAACCTTGCGGCGCCGCTCACAAAAGGGTCATTCCACTGCTTCCAGGCGCTCTACAACGATGGCACAAAGGCATCGGCGGGAGCGAGGGTATTCGCCGAGGACCTGGCCTACGGGCCGTGGGGCGGCCCGAACGGAACCACCACGGAGGGATCGCGGGCGCACGTTTTGGACATGGGCCGCCACAGCATGAACCAGCAGGTGCTCGGTGCTAATGGGGCGAACGACTTCATGAAGACTGCTGAGGGGCTGGCACTGCTGGATCAGTTGGGCATCTGGCGCATCGTCAACGACCCGGCGAAAGCTTACGGGCGACTCTCCGAATTCTTCCTGTGCGACGAGCCGGATGCCGGCGATGCGGCCGTCCTTTCGACCGTAGTGCCCACGTATGCCCAACTGGGCACTCTGGCAGAAAGCCTCGTATACCGCGCAAACACGTTCCGAGCGAGTTACCCGACCTATCCGACCATGCTGAATCTGGACTCCACCTTCAAACCTCATAACTGGTACACCTATGCGCAGGTCCCGGATATCTTCTCGGCAGACCCCTACTACCAGGTGCGGCTCGCCGATTCCTACTGGGTCAGGCCTTACCAGATACCTATATACACCAAGGCGACTTACATATACGCGGTGAGCAGCGTGTGCAAGGCGGGCTGCGAGCCGAAGCCGCTGCACATAATCCTGAACTCCACGCGGAAGCAGGACGGCGCGAGAATCTTCAGGTTCGGCACGCCCGAGGAGAAGCGCATCGAGGTTTACTATGCGCTGGCCGGCGGCACGAAGCACTTCTCGTACTGGTGGTTTACACCGGCAGCCCCCACAGCTTCCGCGTCGTGTGGCGTCGGAAGCGATGAGCCTGAGGCGGCAGCCCTCTGGCGAGAGATCGGCCTTGTCGGCGCTGAGGCCCGGACGGCCGGGCCGGTCATAGTTCGAAGTTGTCCGGCGCAGGTTCAGGTTACCGCGCCGGGAAACCTCTGGGTGCGCACTCTCATCAGCGGCCTGGACACGATTGTCCTGCTGTGCGTGAACGATGACTACGCCAACGACAGGGCCGGCACGACGGTACGGCCCATCAATGAGGCAGAGGTGAGCGTAGAGCTCCCGTCATGGCTCGACCCCACGCAGGTCTTCGAGGTGGATTACAAGGGCATCCACAACGTGCAGTACAGCAGAGCAGGTTCAACCATCGCTTTGGCGCTCGGGACGGTGAAGTTGACGCGCATGATAGTGATCACCAGCGACGCCAGTGTGCGCAGCACGCTCAGTCAACTCTACGACACGAAGTTCGGCCCCAACGTTTCGCAGCTCATACCGATTCACTAGGCTCCGAGCTGACGGTGATCTGGAAATGCTTTTGGAGGGAATGGGATGATGTCAGGAAATGGACAGCCGGCCCTGAGGCAATTCTCGGGAAAAGGATTAAGATACGCCCTCGTCGTCGGTGCGATTGCAGTATGTTGTTTGCGTGCGATTGCTCCCGCGTCCGCGGCTGTGATATACGTGAGGCATCATGCGGGACCGGCGGACGGCACCTCATGGGCAACCGCCTTCGACAAGGTGCAGGATGCAGTGGACGCGGCCGTCGGCGGCGACGAGATATGGGTGGCCGAAGGAACGTATGCGGAGAACATCACGCTGAAGAACGCAGTTGCGCTCTACGGCGGGTTCGTCGGTACAGAGACGCAGCGGACTCAGCGGGATTGGCGAATCCGCATCACGATTCTCGATGGCAATCGGGCCGGCAGCGTGATAGACGTCGCGAAAGACGTTACGCCCTCTACGCGCGTAGACGGCTTCACCATAACGAACGGCATGGCGGTCCTTGGCGGAGGAATCTACTGCAATTACGGCGCCGACCCGGTGATAGCAAACAACATCATCGTGAACAACTCAGCGGCTAACGAGGGCGGCGGGATATACTGCAACACCGACAGCGGTCCGACGATAGCGAATAACAGGATACTAGCCAACGCCGCCACCGCCGCCGGCGGTGGGATACGCACGACGGCAGGCGCTACCACAATCGCCGACAACCTCGTGGTCAGCAACTCGGCACTGAGCGGAGGCGGAATCTGCTGCGGGAATACGTCAACCGTTTCCCATGAGGTGATCTCGAACAATACGGTGTTTGCAAACACGGCGAACTCAGGCGGCGGGATATACTGTCTCGGCAACAGCGCGGCTTCCATCGCGAACACCATCGTCGCCTTCAACGCCAGCGGGATTCGCAAGGACTCCGGCAGCGGAACCGTCAACTTGCGCTACAACTGCGTCTACGGCAACATGTACAGTGACTACTCGGGGCTGTCCCAGGGTTCGAACGATATCGTCATTGACCCCTTGTTTGCCAGCGGTAAGTACGGCAACCTTCATATCCAGCCCAGCTCGCCATGCAAGGAGGCGGGCAACAACTCTTACGTTGTGGGCAGCTACCCGGATATGGATGGCCAGACGCGCATTCTGGGCACGGTGGACATCGGTGCGGACGAGTCAGACGGCACAGTCTGGTTGGTCATCCCCCGCATAGTCCGCGTTACGCCGAACGGAAATGACGCAAACGACGGATCGGGTTGGGATGTCGGCCATGCCAAGGTAAGCATTCAAGCTGCTATAGACGCGGCAGCGCAGGTCGGCGGCGAGGTTTGGGTCATGGCGGGAACGTACCTCGGGCGGATCACCCTGCGCGACTTCGTTTACGTGTACGGCGGATTCGCGGGCACGGAAACCAGCGTCTCCCAGCGCAACTGGAAAGGCAACACGACTGCCATCAATGCCTACCCAGCAGGCAGCGCTGTGACGGCTCGGTTCCTCGGCCACAGGATCAGCGCCGTGGACGGCTTCAGGATAGTTAATGGCAATGCGTACAACGGCGGGGGAATCTGCTGCGAGAGCGCTTCGCCTTTCATCGCGAACAACACGATCACCGGGAACACGGCGGACAACAAGGGCGGCGGCATCTACTTGAACAACAGCTCTGCCTCGGTCACAGGCAACACGATATTGGGCAACAGGGCTCTGACCTCCGGCGGCGGCATATTCGCCGACAGGGCGTGCGCCGAAATCTTCGGAAACAGCATTGACGGCAACTCGGCGAGCATCAACGGCTGCGGCATAGCCTTCAGCTCGGACAACGCTACCAGGGCGGTCAGCAACAAGATCCTCCGCAATGCTGAGGAGGCCACACTGGGTGATGCGTGGGGCGGCGGCGTGTCGCTGGCCTGCTACGGCACTCCGAGCATTACGAATAACACCGTGATATACAACTCTGCGAGCTACAGCGGCATCTACTGCAGCCCATTTGGCACACTGAGCCTGTCAAGCAACTTGATCGGCTTCAACTCCGCCGGGATATGGGCAGACGAAGCCTCATCCACGTCCGGGGTTCGGAACAACTGCCTGTACGGAAACACAGGCTACAACTACCTGGGCTTCGCGGGCGGGACGGGCGATATCTCCGCGAATCCGCTGTTCATCGCGCCGTGGCTCGAAGACTACCGAGTGAGGCAGAGCTCACCCTGCATAGACGCCGGCTATGACTCCGCGGTTCAAGCCGCGTGGACGGACTTCGACGGCAACCCGAGGAAAATGGGCCTTCATGTGGACATCGGCTCCTTCGAGTGGAACGGCGTGGCAAACCTGTCACAGAAGATCAACCACGCGCGCGCATTCCCCGAGGGCGTGCCCGTCGAACTCCGAGGCAAGCCCATTAGTGCCGAGTTCGACGGCGCGTTTTACATCGAGGAATGCGATAGGAGCTCGGGCTTGCGGATTCTGTCGAGCGAGGACGTCACGCCGGGGTATTTCGCCACGGTGATCGGCCAGATGACACTCGATAACGGGGAGCGGTCGCTCTCAGCGACGTCTGTGAGCACTACGCTGGGCAGTCCGGAGGACATTCCGGTTGCGCTGCTCTGCACGAACCGCGCCCTCGGAGGCGGCGATTACCTCTACAATCAGGGCGGAGAGAGTACGGGTCAACAGGGCATCACAGGGGCCTCCGGGCTGAACAGCATAGGCCTGCGCGTTACGATTGTCGGCAGAGTGGTTGAGAAGGACACCTCACTGCCCCCAACCTGGTTGCGGGTTGATGACGGGTCGCAGGTCATGGACGATTCCGGCCTACAGGGTGTGAAAGTGCTGGCAGAAGGGCTGAGCTTGCCGGACGTAGGGTCACACGTGCAGGTGACGGGTATAAGCTCTTGCTTCAAGGTCGGGAGCAACCTCTACCGGCAGATTCGGGCCACAGAAGTAACGGCCCTGGACTGAGTCCGGCGCCTCTTTTCCCGCTCCACGCATACCGGGGAAATCCAGCCAATCGCCTATCAGATCGGAGTACCCGAGTGAACACGTCAGGAGGGAAACAGCCCGCAGCTACTGCTCTTTCCATATCATGCCCTCGTCCTTTTCCTGATCTATGTCGGCAGGCAGGTAGGAATACAGGTCTGCGTTCTTAATGTAGAACCTTATCTTCTTGTCCGCTTCCAGCATCTCTGCGGGGAACGACGCCGTCTTCCATCTCAGGGTATGCCGCACCGAGTCGCCCCTGAAGGGCATACAGTCCTCGCGGGAAAAGCTTGTTAAGACGTTGTTGTTCCTGTCAACGAGCTCAGCGGTCACATATCCGTCCCCTTCGGTCTTTGCATTGATAATTACCTCCGGGGTCTTGAAGACTTCTCTCCGGCTGATGAGCCAGCCTTCCTTGTTGCCTGCACACATCGAGCAGAACCCGTCCAGGCGCAGGGTCGCGAGTCCGCTGTGGACTCGGACGTCCGGCTCTCCATGGAGCTTATCGCCCGCATGATAGTAAAAGTAAAGCTTATCACCCATAATCACTGGATTTCGCGGCGTGTAGATCTGCGATGACTCCCAACTCCCCTTTGGCCCGAGGCCGATAAAGGGTTTCCTCCCAGGCGTCCGGTTCCAGCTTATCAGGTTCCAGCTCCACGCGAACTGGACGTCCACCGTGCAAGGGCTGCCCTTCTCGGCTTCGTACATCTTGCTCGGGGAATCGTACTTGCCGTACTTCATCCATCTCGAATGGTATATCCAGGGCATGCCGATGTACATCCCCTGGTACGGAAACACAGGCATTCCATATACCTGGGTGGCATCGGGGTCGAGGTCATCAGCGCCGAATACGGGCCCCTCGACCGGCTTGTACCACTCCAGGCCGTCCCTGGACAGCGCGATTCCAACGGCCCGGTGTCTCCGGTTCGGGGTCTTGTAAGTAGATACGTACCGCTCCCGATATGGATCGTGGAAGAAGTTGACGACATCCGAAGTCTTGAAAAGCCCCGACTTCGCCCCATCCGAGTGCCAGTTGATGGCATCCTTAGAGAAGATGACCCGCGCAGTCCCATCGCCCGCGTAATTGTACTGCGCCCATTGGTATCTGGCAGACTTGGGATTGGGCACCTTGATGATGCTCCCGGTCCCGCCGTCGGTGATGTTGTTCTCGGCCGAGCCATCGTACTCGACCAGTCCCAGATTCGGCCTCTCCCAGTGGAAGCCGTCGCGCGATTCCAAGTAGCAGGACTTGGCGGCGCTCTCCCCGTAGCACTTATAGCGCATGGTCAACTTCTCGCCCCGCCACATGACGGTACCGCATGCGCAGACGCCCTGCTTCTCCCAGGGCTTCTCCGGACTCAAGATCGGGTTGCCGCCGTACTTCTCCACCGCATGGAAAACGCGGGTCAGCCCCCTGGACTCCTCCGTCACCATGGCGTCGAGGAACAAGCGCCTGAATGGAGGCTTGCCTGCGAGTTCCGGCTCCGGCCCGTTGATGCCCTTAGCGTGTTGGTTCATCGGTAAGACCCCCTTCATAGACCACTTATACAGACATCGTTGATGAACCTTCCCAGGTGTTCATCGCGAACGCGGCTTCCGGAGTGCAAGATGGCTAACTGGTCATCGGATTGCGGGTTCTACTGACGCCGACCTGCGGATTGGGAAGCCAAGCCTGAGCTTCTCGGGCAGCAGGAAACTTCAGGACTGGCGCGAATTATAGGGTAAGACTGCGACCGAAAGGGGATCGCTTCATATGTGTGAGTTCTGCGTGAAGCACGGCGAGGGGAAGAAGTGGTATCTGCAGGCGAAGAACTACGCGGAGGACCTGCTCAGCGACCTGCGGCGGCGCAATTTCATCACTGATTTCTTCAGCCATCCCGAGCGCCTTGGAGGCGACCTCGCGAACATGGAGAAGCTTCGGCAGCTCCCGGGCTTCGTGAGGCGTGCAATCAGCGCCCGGATAACTCGCGGCAGCAAGAAGATGCATTTCGGCCAGGTACTCCCGCTGGAGGACATCGGGCAGATCTTTTCATTCGTCAATTCCATCGTGCGATTGCCGTGCATGTGCCGGCACGTCACGCTCGGGCGTGAAGCACGCTACTGCTACGGCGTCGCGATGGGTCCGAAGGGCGGCGCTATAGCCGCTCTTCTGCGCGGACTGGACGACAGCTTCCTCTCCGGACCGGACACCGCGGGCGTCGAAGAGTTAAGCACCGAGCAGGCGCTCGAGGCAATCGCGGATCACGAGAAGGAGGGCCTCTGCCACAGCGTGTGGACGTTCATGACGCCTTTCATCGGCGGCGTGTGCAACTGCGACCGAATTGACTGCCTGGCAATGAGATCCACCGTGACGCACGACGTGAAGGTGATGTTCCGAGCGGAGTACGTCGCCGCGGCGGATCGCGACCTCTGCAAAGGGTGCCGCGCCTGCATGCGGCTCTGCCAGTTCGGAGCAATTGCGTACAGCGCCGCGGACAAGAAGGTCTCGATTGACCGGACGGCCTGCTACGGGTGCGGCGTATGCCGCAGCCTCTGCCCTGAAGAGGCCATCAAGCTCACACCCCGGGCCGCAGAACCACTCGCTGCCCGGCTGTGGTAGCTCGTTCCTCCCCGGGTCTTCGGATATGAACCCCCGGGGAACGTCCAACGCTCAACGTTCAACTCCCAACGCTGAACTTCACAATCAGGCCGAGGTCAGTCCCCATCTGGCGCCCCGAAACTGAGAGTTACCATCCTTTGGCTATAACGGTTGGAGACCGGGAAAAGATTCGCCGTATGTGCAAATACCCAGAAGTCTGGCGCTCCTCGAGCCGAGATACCGCGGCGCATGATCGGCGTCAAGCTGGCCGGAACGCTCGAACCGGACCGAGAAATGAGCTCCGACGGCTCACGTTACGTGGCCGACATTAGGCTAGTGTAGAGAACGTTCGCCGAGGATCGCGAGGTCTCCTTCTCAGCCGCCGGGATGCGCCAGTGTGTAGACGGCGCCGGAGATGAGCGTACCGGGGCACTTCTTAAGGACTACGGTTGACCCATCCTCGGAGTACACCGCGAAGTGGCCGGTGATTTCCCTGTCTCTGGGGACAGTGAGAATCTGGCGGTCGGGGCCGAGCGCGCCGGTCGGCTCGAACCGCGTGCCGTCGTCGGCGATGAAGACCACCTTCTTCTGGAGCCAGCGTGCCCATATCCGGTTTCGATCCAATCCGGGATGCTCCCCGGCACCGTACAGGAATCCGAGGAGCCGGTTCTTCTGGGTCACCCACCCGATGGCCACGATGAAACGGTCGCCGTCTCCGAGGTTCCTCGCAAGCTCCTTCGCGGGCTCCAAGCGCATGCCGTCCCTCGACA
>Ga0315274_10008336_pt1 | contig 15010 bp, 10 predicted proteins | sample YL17G02_20_MG_FD_203700 | JGI IMG/M metagenome (GOLD analysis project Ga0315274, IMG submission 203700) | Sediment microbial communities from Yellowstone Lake, YNP, Wyoming, USA - YL17G02_20 | ecosystem: Environmental > Aquatic > Freshwater > Lake > Sediment | place: USA: Wyoming | collected... | reverse complement strand
CCAAACGATGCAGCGATCGCTCCGTATGTCACGCCGATGTCGGCGATGTAAGTCATTGAAGAGAACATCGCTTCCGCTCCGTAGCGAGGATGTCCCATCCCAGCGGGATTCCAGTACATAGCCTCAATACCTTCAGCGCTTGCGATGCCGGCTCCGCCCATTGCAAAGTCCCGAGCGCCCACTGGCACCAGAAGTTCGCTGGCAGCCGCATTGCCCATCCTTCTGTTCTGCGCATTGACACCACTGACAATGACAACACATAATAGTAAAATCAGAAACAGAGTTGGAGTTCTCATCACTAGTCCTCCTTTTGCCTTTTGCACAATCTGCAAGGTCACGTTTTAGGGGTTAAGCCTAGCCGATTCATCTTTACCTAGTAGACCTCAAGAACTTCTTGTTCCTGGATGATAGCTACCTTGAGAATCCTCGTTACTTTACTGCCATCCGCCGGGAGTTCCATCTCGATGTGCACGATGTACATCCCGCTCGCAACAGGGATGTTGCCTTGATTGGCAAGGTCCCACCGGAAGAATTGTGACGGCTCGTTCTTGTTCAGAATCCGCACGATTTCGCCACCGATGTTGAAAATTCTGATCGTCGCCTTGGGCGTCAGGTTGGTAAATGTTACGAATCTTCCGAAGCGATAAATTTCTGCCGGGTTGTAAGCATAATAGGGATTCGGGAATACTCCAACTTTTTCTGAGCTTGAAGTCTCCTGATCCTTTCCGATCGTCGGTCCAACGGTGGAGTACGTGAAGGTATCTTGATTCGTGTTGATGACATATGGCACGAGCTTGAGTGTCACGCTCGGTGTATACGGAGCACGCCCCGACCGTAGGCTGAGCCAAAGAACCCAATACGCCTCGTTTGCACCTTCATTCGTTCCCATCCACCCCTTCCCACCCGCTTTGGTTGGATCATACTTCACGCCCGTCGCATCGTACGTAGAAGCCGTCACCCAAACGTAATTGTATCCTTGATCGCCATTATTCGGTAATTTAGGGTCGTACAGCTGGTAGTGGACATCCCACTGTTTGTTCTGATCAGGATCGTGAACAATGACATTGAGTTGTCGCGGCGACGCTGGATTCTGCACATCCCAGACTGTAAAGGGAACATCGAAAAAGCCTTCGAACGAATTGTCTGTGAGTCCCCTATAGAAGAACGCTTTCTGCGTGCCAGCAGCTGGGAGTGTGTACGGCTCACCAATGTCGTAACTGCCGTTCCCATTCAAATCGGTGTAGCCTGTCCTTGCCACAAAGCGGACTTCGACGATTTTGTAGTCCAGTGCCTCTACCGTACTCCCATTCTTGAAGTTCGCGCCAAGATACGCACCGCCTCCAAGTAGCTCACCAGCTGCACCAATTCCCTGTATGAACCATCGATTGGCTGAAGGAGTGGCAGTGTATTCTTTTCCTGCAAGCGCCGGCCCCACGACTTTCGTCATAACGCCGTCGACGATGATGTATCTGTCGTCGCCGCTCTGGTTCGTTTGTCCGCTCACGGCGACTCGATTCTTCGTTTTGTTGGTCACCTTCCATTCAAAATTGGTAACGCTTTGGCGGTCGAAGCTCACTTCATACGTGTCACCCGTGACTGCCGAAGGATCGACGACGACGGGACGGATCAGACCCTCACTCGGTCCACTGTGAGATGACTTAAGAGTGTCGCCGTATACGGAGGAATAAATCTTGCCGAACGGAACCTTCGGTGTGGCGATCACAACCGTTGGATTAGACTCAAGCGTGGCCGGCAAGTAACCCGGAACCGTTGCCACGCTGTACGCAGTCACGCCCAAGATGTATTCCTGTCCGTTGTAGACTTGTTCGACATCCAAAACATAATCGCGCTTGAACTCAAAGAATCTCCTGATCCCGCTATTCGTGCCGAAATGCACAGGAACCTTCAAGATCTGTCCCGACTTCGTGTCAAACCGCTCATCGAGAACAACGCTGGGGTCGGTAGGCAGATCGAACGCCGCTATTAGCTTTGCATCCGCAAATGGAGAAGTACGTCGTGGAAACTGGTAAACATTGTAACCTTCAAACGTGTACCCACCGGGCTGCACAACTTTCATTTCCGTATCCGTACAGCGGGCCGCATCACTCCCCCACTCCAGGATGACCTTGCCATCCAGTTCCGTCACGTTAACTTTCGGTGCAGTGGGAGGTCGTGGAACGCTGAACAACGCGTCGTAGGTGTTCTGGACGAATCGATCATTGAACTTCATGACAGCTACGCTCGATATCCGATCCGCACCCAATCCTCCGACGGTCCCAACGACGAGCTCTTGTGTATCGCCGGGTGCCAGCGCGAAAGGCCCGCTGCTGAGCACCTCTCGTCGATCACCGGGCGCCATCGAATACAACGTGGCAAGACCGTCAAGGAAACCTGTTTTCGCGACAGGATCTCCGGAGAGCGGATATTTTGTCGGCGTAACACCTGGCGGATGCGCGTAGAGTCTGTCAACCGCAGTTGATGGATCTGGAATGAATCCTCTTACGAGCTTATACCACCTAAGGCATCCTTCGTAGGTGGTAGCAGGCGGGTCAGAGACCGCACCTCCTGAAGAGTAATAGCTGAATGATGTCATCGGGAGATTTTTCCACCCGTAGATTCGCTTGAGATCAAAAACGGCCGAATCCCCGGAGGAGCGAGCGCGCGGGCCCTGAAGGAAGTCAAATCCTATAGAAGGGGGTGGAAGACCGAAGGTTTTGTATTGCCTATCGACCGCAATTCCGTTATAGATGAAGCCGAGACTCAACAAGGTATCGCAGCCGATCACATCCTCGGTAAAATCTCCCAGGTCGGGATCGAGTTCATGCGCGATATACATGCTGTCGATATAGAGAGCTCCTTTCTGACCACCGCCCAAGCTGACGCCACCCTTGTTTATGATCTTGACGCGCCGGAAGAACACCTGACCCAGTGGACCCGTGCTCTTGTAACCCCATGTAGTCGCCTGCGCCTCTGTGCCAAGTTTTTCTGACGCGCACAACGTTGGTGCGGGATCGAGGTCGTTATAAACCGTCCACATGACCTGGTCGGCGGGAGAATTGGGATCGGCACCCGCGACACCGGGTTCGTCGTAATTGCCCGCAATGAGGCTATCGACAGTGAATGTCTCACTGAACGCCGGCGGTTTGTCGTACCTTCCGTTGCGGTTTCGGTCGATGTACGGCGCGCCGTACTGCACCGGCCATTCCTTCCAGTCTTTGTCGTATTGCGCCAGATAAGCATCAATCTGCGTTTGAGTGATGGAAGATGGCATAACTTGAAGGAACCCTGAGACGCTTGTCCGTAGTTCATCAGACGGTATTTGTTTGTAGTCGCGCCGTATCTTGTATATCCGAACTTCATCCAGTGCGGGATCTGTCCCCGTGGCGCTTGCACCGGAACCGATGACACGCCCAGCGCGCGCCGCAGAACCACGAAAATGCCCACCCATCCGAATGACTTGCCCTGAAGGGGGAATCGTGTGGGCCGCATCCAGGTACACCTTTCCTGCCCATAAATATCCACCACCACTAATCGCGCTGACGGTACCCTTCGGGTAGAGCGAGTTCGGATCCCCGTTTGGTGAAGTAAAGCACCGACCGTCCGAACGCTGCCATGAATTGATATTGTTAATGTCAAGGTTCTGCCACAGCGGGGTGCCGGACACCTTATTGAGAAGATCCCTATCGGGAACTCCTTTGTCACTGTTCTGCGCTTGCACAAGGCCGAGCCCCAATAGGCTAAGTGCAACGAGTGCAGAAAAGTGATTGATAAAGTCAAGCTTCTTCATATTCTTGCCTCCATTGGATTCTTGCTCGCGTGAGAAGCATTGATTAAAGAGCGATCGCATCTATGGATTTATGTCCAGCTTGACGCCAATCCGTATCTGCCTGGGAGTGCCGTAGATATCTGCCGACTTGCGCTGAAGGTATGTCCATCGGTTCTCAAGATTGATGGTGCGATAGAATTCCGTGTAAATCGGAACCTCCCTCAACGCCTTTGACTGCGGGCTCCCGAGCCATCCATCGTCTTCCGCGGTTCCCGTTGTCTCGTAGACGTTAAGCACCTGTTTCGAATTGAGCAGGTTCAAGACATTGACATAGACCTCTGCGGTGAGACTGCCCAAGAAGTACAGCGCCTTGCTGAAGTTCAGGTCGATATTGACCACCCAAGGAGTTGAAGACTCATTGATCGGCTCCGTTGGTTTCCTGCGCGCTGAGGATTGGACCCCTACCATCCACGGGCTCACCGACGCCCCGAAGGCGTTGAGTATCTTGGTGTAGTTATGTCCGCTGTTAAATGTCAATATAAAGTTAAGACCTGTGCCTTCCAGAATCGGTCCTCCATCACCCTTGGGAAAGCGGTAATCCAGCGAGACAGAGCCACGATGACTCTGATTGAACGTGAGTGGATTTACGAACACAGGGAATCTTGAGTTGATCGTTACGTCTGAAACTGGACCATACCATTCGTAGGAATCAGAGGCTGTGCCGCGCGCGTCCGACAACATGTAGTTCACTCTTGCACTTAACCTTTGGGTGCGGCGAAGTTCAAGCGTGAGCTCAATCCCTCTTGTGCTGGAAAAATCTTCGTTGCGCCAGGCAACGTAGAGAGGCGTCTCCATCGATGGGTATTTGTTATACTGCAGCTGGTCCTTGACGTTCTTATAGAATCCAGTGAGCGTGAAAGCAAAGTTATCCGCTACCATCTGGCGCAGACCTATTTCATATTGTGTCGTGCGCTCCGGCACAACCATGAAGGATGGCGGGAACCCGCCCGCGGTTCCCCATGCAGCGCGTGTCATAGGACTGATATTCCGACTAAGAATAAAGTTCCCGGCGAAAAGTCTTTGGAGCTCGGGTAGTTGCACGTATTTGCCGAACTGCGCATAGAAGACGGTGCGGTCGCTCGCGGGAAACGAAAAACTGATTCGCGGCAACAAATAGAATTCTGGATCCTTCTTCACCAGCTGCGACTCGTCAATAAAATCAAGGGATTCATTGAAACCTGAAGCTCCGGTGGGATCCGGCGGCACCATGTTCTTTGTGTCATACATCTCGTAGCGCACACCCAAGTTCAAAATGACGTCTCGATATTCAAATTTGTTCTGGAGATAAGCCGAGGCGAAGAGCGGTCTCCGCGGTTCATCGAATCCGGCATCCACCTCGTTGCCGTCAACATCGTACCCGTAAAAGTTGATATTGCCGTTGCGCGCGAGAAGCACCTTTCGCTCTTCGCTGCTGGCAAATGACCTGAGTTGCGTTCCGTACAAACCGTAGAGAAAAACATTTGCGGCTTCAATATTATTGATCCTATAGGTGCGCATCACCCAGCTGTCGATGCGGCCGCCGACCTTCAGTTCCCAGTTCGAACTGATCTGGGATGTGAGATCAATGACGCCACTGATTGACGATTGCTTGTTCTTACTGTAGTTATTGTTCGGCGAGTTTGGATCGTTGAACGTAAATCCATTAATCGTGCTGTACGCCAGAGGACCAGAGAATCTTCGAAGGAAGCCGGTGTACCCTTTCTGCTGGTTCGCGATGCTGTCCGTGTACAGTTGCCAATTATCACCGAAATCCTCATCGTACGTTCTGTTGTTTCGTCGTGTGAAGGAGATCCCAATTTCATAGAAGGTCGATACACTAAGGACATGCGTGGTTCGGAAATTGACAAAGCCTGATGTGGTTTCGGTCATCATACTTCTGCCGTTCCTCAGTCGAAAATAATTCGCCAAAGTTGCGGGCCACGATCCGCCGGCAGGTTCATAAGTTTTCACGTAGCTTCCCGTCAATCGGAACTTCAAGGGGTTCATGTCGTACGACACTGTGCCTTGAAGTGTATTCGTTTCTAGCGAGTTGTTATAGAGATAATTGCGCTTATACTCGACTGTTCCATTTTCGGGGAGCAATCCCCCTGCTGCGCGTCCACCAAACCCGTCACTGGTCAACCCTTCAAAACGGAACGGCGTGATGTACACCTGTTGTTTATCCCGCATATAATTCTGTTGGCCAGCGATGAAGAACTTCGCTCCTGCGACATAGGGAATTGGTCCACCAACAGTGAGCACGGCATTGCGATAACCGAATGCTGTGGTGCCGAGAAAGGTCTGACCGGGCCTGGCAAAGTCATCCGTCTGGTAGTCGAGCGATACACGCAGATTGCTTCCGCCGGTTCTCACACTTGTTCGAACGATGGCCGAATTAGCGCCACCAAATTCTGCGGAAAATCCTCCCGACTGAATCGCAAGCTCTTCGATCGCTTCCTGAATGATGTTGACGTTTGCAGCGTTCAAAAACGGATTCGTCACGTTGGCACCGTCAACGAAGTATGCGGTCTCACCAGCACGACCACCACGCACGTATAGCTTATCATCCTGCTTTACCACACCCGCCTGCAGGGCAAGAATATTATCAACGCCTCTGAAGGGCAGACGTTCTATGGTCTCCGTTGTGGCTAGACGAACGGTGTTAGTCGTGTTTCGCTGGATAAGCTCACGTTCAGCAACGATTTCAACTCCCTGGACTTGAACCGTGGAACTCGTGAGTTGAAAATCCTGTGTCGTGGTCGTGATCGAACTCACACGGATATTGGACATGGCAAATGGTGCATACCCGATATAGGTCACCCGAACCGTGTAGACACCTGGAGGAACGCTTAGGATGATGTAGTCTCCGTTGACATCTGCCGCGGCACCGAGCGTCGTCCCATCGATCAGGACGTTCGCACCGACCAGCGCCTCCCCTGTCTGTTGATCGGTCACACGACCGCGAAGCTTCCCGTCTTGAGCGAGCAACATGAGAGGAACCAAGCATATGACCCCAGCAAGCGAGAGTAATCTCGACTTCTTCATAAGCCACCTCTTTAGTTAGTGATGGTGAATGACACAATCTGAGCACACGTTGAGTGAGTCTGTTACACTAAGGAAATTTGAAGTCTTCGTTCTCGATGAATGAACTCCGTTACACCTGCAAGCAGATTTAGTTTCGAAGCTGCGGGAGAAAATGCTGTGCGCGATCGCGTGATCGAATTCGTGATGAAACGATGTCGAGGGGTATGCGCGACCCTTGCCATTTAGTATCTACACATTCAAGAAAGGTTAAACAAACTGCGGGGTTTCCACAATCAGGGAATCCCTGATTTTGAGCTTCGAAATGCCTGAGGTAGGCAAAAACCAATGAAACTAAGGCAAGAGCGCTTACCGACTTGCTTATTCCAATGACTCTGCGAGCAGTTTCAGCTTTGCGTGGTGCGTTTCGCGTATGAGGGCCATCGCCAAGATCAACTCAGGATTCATTATTGGAATTCCATGCCTCCGTTCTTTCTGTGATCCCAAGAGGAATTTCCTTGCATCTAGAGTGCTCTCTTGTTTTGGCGTGACCATATTCGACGCTACGGCATCCCAACTGAGGTTTACAATGATTGCGGCTCTGTCTATCGCGATCCCAATAGTCCCCAGCGTTGACGCCGCTCGGTCGTGCCATGCAAGCGCTCGGTGCTCCTCTATTATGTATGCCCACTCCCCGCAAGTGAAAGGACGTGTGGAGCAATTCAGTGGTACCGATCAATACCGTCTCATCACGGAACTCCAAGAACGAGCCGCTTCCACCATCGATGAGGCTAATCAACTGAACAAGATCTTCTTCCTCGACCAGCACGAAATCAACTCCACCAAGCTTCACATAGAACCTACACTCAATACTGCGCCCTTGTCCCTTCTCTTACATAGTCTACCGTCTCCTCTTTCGTCAAAGCCTCGATGCCCAGTTCTTTTAGGGATATCCCCTCTTTGAGAAAATCCTGATTACAGATTATCGATCCAATCTGTATCAACGATTCCATCACGGGAACCTCAACACCGAATTTCTTTGCCAGGTTGTAACGCACCACCGTTCCAACTGGTATATCCTCAGTGAAGTACCTGTGTTCGACAGAATCAGGCCCTACGATTGGGGGGATAACGACATCCACAAACGGAGACCAAAACTCTATTCCCATGACGCTCGCCTTCCAGAAGAATTGGTCCTCGCGATGCTCAATTATCTTGATCCCCATAGCCTCTGCAATTTTTCTCTCCTCTTGATAAAAGGCAAACTGAACCCTCGAAATGGCGGGGCTCATTCCGTGTTTGTACATTGAATATTTGCCTTTCGGAATACCTAAGGTGCCTTCCATCTCCGAGACCTCCATAGCACCCACATTGAGGATTGAACCGGGAACGTGGACAACAGGATTTGGATTGGAAAGATCAACGCCGATGATAGTATCTCCCTTTTTAAGTTCCGTAGTTCCATTGAATGCGGGAATTCCTCTTAGAATCTCAAAGAACCTGTCTCCATCCTTACTCGGCAGGGCATCACCGAGGAGATTCCGGGTCCTAAGAATACAATCGATCTTGCCAGGCTCAATCACTCGAACACCGTACGGCGCGGAGCTCCATCCCCCAATCGTCACGTCGAGGTCACATCCCTTCTCGCCCATCATATTTCTGAGCATCAAGGAACCGAAATTGTCCGGAAATATGCTTATGATCTGGCCATCCTCGAGGTATGGAATCATTTTTTCGAAAAAGAATCGGTGCCCCTTTGCTGGAATGGCTAATATTACCAGGCCAGCTCCTTTTAGCGCCTCAGAAATCTCTGTGGTGATAACGTCCACCTTGGCCAGACCGGCCCGTCTGAACCATTTGAAGTTAAGCTGCCTGCCTCCAAGCTCTATTTCATGCGTTTTCACAACTTCCCCCAAGCTTTCTTGGGCAAACTCTGGCAATTCGTACAGACGCACCAAATAACCTGCAAGAGTGAACTCTGCTGCAAAGGCTTGGGCACAGGCACCGCCTCCAAGAACCGCCACCGGCTTTTCCAGTATTTCAGATTTCATCATCTTTGTCTACCTCTATTCTAAAGATCAATGATAAAATCAGCCTTATGTTGGAAGAAAGTCCCAGTCATTGCAGAGAGGTATGCCGAGAAAGCTTCATGGCGGTCACTTTTTTTGCGTGGAATATTTGATTCCACACACGTGGGTCAAGACACTCTTTGTGAAAACGAATGTTCCCCATAGCAATCCTGATGTGACCGCTTAATAAAGCTTTGTGAGCGTACCCGTCTGCTGAAATTTGACTAACGTTCAGGATCCTTCCGACTGCGGAGTCAACGGATCGAGCATCTGACCAGAGGTCATCAGATCCGCCAGAAAGGTCTTTGCAGGACCGGGGCACTGACCTCCGTCCTCCCCCCGTACTTCCCATCTTACGACACCACTCATTCATGTTGATCGGATCAGTACAAACCCAAGCGGAAGTTCATAAGCCATGACCAGCAAATCATTCCTTATTTCTCGAGCCAAAAATCAGTGGTCTCTGAAAAGCTCCGAAGCAGGCGCTGTGAGCCCGAATTAGGATCTTTTCGGCAACCATTCTCGGCGAAGCGCTCGCAAATTCAGCGTCTGACTCTGAAAGCCGAGTTTTCAATTCGCAGCAGAGCCAGCTTCAGAATGGTCGAACAGAGGCCTCTGAGCAGCGAAAAGCAACTTGTTAGAGATCTCTAACAGAGCATCTCCAGCCGGTCATTTGAGAGATCTTCCTTTCCTTTTCGGCTGTCATCCATGCCTCGAGATAAGAAAGCATACACGAATCACAGAAATGCCATCCCCAGTGGGCCTGTTTGGCGCTCGCAATACCGGCGATCTCCTCACCGAAAGCGGCAATGGTTTGCTCCCCCATAATCCCATCGAAGACCGAAAGCATCTCGTCACAATGCTTGTTAACGCATCCTAACCCGAACTCACTCTGACGCACGCAAGCGAAGGAAAGGCCCTATCCTACGCTCAATTCGTCTCTCCTTATAAACGACGCTTCACGCCCAGATTCCTGGTCAGCGTTATGCGTCGAGATTTCCAATTAGCTTCTGCATTTGGCAGAATGGTGAACGGTCTGAGCATGCGTTGAGTGACTCTGTTAAACTAAGGAGATCCGAGACGTTCTTTCTGGATGAATAGACTCTGTTACCCCTGCAGGTGGATTCAGGTTCAAAGGTGCAGCAGAAGACGTTGTGCGGGACTGCATGATGGAATTCGTGCTAAGGCAATGTTGAAGGGTATGCCCGACGCTTGGCATGTGGTATCTATGTTGTGAATTGCTCACAATCTAGACAAACCGCTGGTCTTCCACAATCAGGAAATCCCTGATTTTGGGGTTCGAAATACCTGAGATGAGGATATAAGAAGGGCGGCTAAAGCAAAGGAGCTTTCTGAGCTACCGATTTCACCCAGCCCGCCAGCGGTACGAGCTTTTCGGGATAGGCCTCACGTATGAGTGCCCTCGCCAATATCATTGCGGGATCCAATAGTGGAATTCCCTGCCTCTCTTTTTCGGTGATTGCGAGGGGAATTTCCGTGCACCCGAGGATGATCACTTCCACGCCGCGACCGAGCAAATGGTCGATTGCCTGTGCCAGACGAGTCCGGGCGATGTCTGTGACGGGAGCCGACTTAGCCTTAATACCGTATTCTCGATCGTAAATCGACTTGTGAACTAAGTTGACCTGAATGTCTTCATCCGGCAGAATCACGGCGTACCCCTCCGGTTCCAGATAAGCCTGATAGATTCTTGCCTTGGCGGTTCCAATGGTGCTGAGAAGCCCGATCTTCTTAGCATTTGGGAACCTTTCACGAATAAATCCATGATACAAAAGCCAGAACATATATTCAAGTTATTTGTGTTACACAACACTAGCTGCATCATGAGCATCGCGGTGAAGGGTTTGGAAATGGAGCCAATGCGGTAGATAGTTTCGCCATCCGCTGGAATTCGATTCGCAACATCTGCCCAGTCAAATCCTCTTTTCCACACAACGTTGTTTCCAACGACAACTCCCGCTGTGATTCCGCCTATGCTGTCCTTCGCAACATCTTGAGCGATCTGCGCTTCAAAACGTGCGATGGCAGACACAAATGGGGTGTGCTGACCGTAGACAATGGAGGAGGACGCGCTGCCTGCCGAGAAAGCCAGCGCGATAAGCAGCAGGCTCCGCGGCCATATTCCGGAAAGGTTTATTTGCGATACCCGCATACGGTTATCTCACGACGATCAGACGCCAAAGGCTCTCGGCAGTGGTAAGTGTTTCGTCGTCTAGAGCCCCGGAGGAGACTGAAGAACCAGTGGAATTGCATTCAAAAATGCAGTGACCATTGCAGTTTCAAGGACAAGGGCGACTTTCTGCAGCAAGCGTTGCCGGCCTAAGAAATGTGGGCATGGGCAACCGACACCTGCTCTCGCACGACTCCTGAACGCCACTGGGGCCCCAGGGGACTCCAGAGAGGTTAAAACAAAAAGCCTTCCTTAAGCGGATCATTCTCTTCCACCACGAACTGGTGCATGCCGGTGATGAAGGCGGTCCCAGTGATTTCCGGCACTCCGCCGGGAAACTGCCCAACCTGGGCGGCACCAACGATTCTCCCTGTAAAGCGCGTTCCGAGGAAGCTCTCGAGAGTGTACTTCTGATTAATTGCCAGACTCCCATTCGCAAAATGACAAACCATCTTCGCACCGGTTCCGGCGCCGCAGGGCGATCTGTCGACGCCTCCGCTCTGGCCGATCACGATGTCTCGCGCATGATAATCATCCAAATCTTCGTAAAGCATCAACATCTCCAACGAACGTATGTTCGGGTTCTCCGGATGCCTGACTTGAAACCGCCGGTTGGCGGCTTCCAGTATTTCCACGCCGAGGGCAGCAAGCCTTGCAGCGTTCTCAGGCACAATGGTAAGGTCGGTCCTCTGGAACTGCGTTACATCAATGAGCAAGAAAAAGACGCCGCTGAAGGCAATCGTGACCCGGAAGCGGTATCTGGAATTGACATGCAACTCCTCTTTGTCTGCGTATAGAAAAGCGGGTTGTGTGCGCATCGCCATGGCCTCCAGCTTATCACCGCGATACTCCGGCAACAGCGAGACCACGCCGGCTGGGATTTCCAGCTTGATCGATCCGTCCGCGGAGATGGATTCCCTCGGAATGAAGCCGGTTTCAAGGCCTGCTGTGGCCAGTCCGATCGAACTGTGCACACACGCGCGCAGATAGCCGCGACTGGTCAGGAAAAAAGCCCCCAGGTTTGCTTCCGGATCACACGGTTGCGTCAGGACTGCGCCGGACATATCTCTGTGACCCCGGGGCTCAAGCATGAGTAGCTTTCGCACCGAGTCATAGTGTACACGGAAATAATCCATTTTCTCGGCCACGCTGGAGCCCGGCAAGGGCGGCAGGCCAGCGATCAGCGTCCTAGTTGGGCCTCCAGCTGTATGCGTGTCAATTGTGGTCAGAATTTTTTTGAGATTCACGGCGTCCTTTCCTTTCACGCTTTGATCCTGCAGGTTTGCGCGCCATCAACAATCACGGTGGTTCCCGTTATGTACTTAGCCTCGTCCGAAGCCAGAAACAACGCAAGATACGCCACATCCCAGCTTTCTCCTTGCTTACCCGTGGGACACATCGCGTCACGTTTCCTCATCACCTCGCTAATGTCTCCGCCCCAAGCCTCCGTCAGCGCTGAAACCACGAAGGGAGTGTTCATCATCCCCGGCAGAATAGCATTTGCGCGGATGCCCTTGGAAGCATACTCGACCGCAATCTCTCTGGTGAGCGCAATCACGCCCGCTTTTGATGCTGCGTAGGCGAGTGACAATGCCGGAAGGGTTCGGATAGCATTAATTGAGGAAATGTTGATGATGGAGCCGCCACCTTGCCCTACCATGTAGGGCACTGCATACTTGCACATCAGGAACATACTCTTGAGGTTCACCGCCATGGTCCTGTCCCAGGCCTCTTCGGTAGTTTCAGCGAGGCCACCCGCGATCTCGATGCCAACGTTGTTGTGCAATATGTCGATACGCCCATGACGCTCGATGCAGTTTTCGATTATTCTCTTGCAGTCCTCGGGCTTCGAAACGTCGGCGCGAAGAGCGAACGAGTCGCCGCCCTCGCGGTCTATGATCGACTTTGTCTCCTCGGCGGCCGACAAGTTCAGATCAACGAGCACGACCTTCGCGGCTTCGCGCGCAAAGACTATGGAGGCAGCCTTGCCGTTTCCGATCCCCTCACCTACCGAGCCCGCTCCCGTAACAATCGCGACTTTCCCTTGCAGACGACCTGCCATAATTGACCTCCTTTTGAGTATGAAACGCGTGTGGATCTACAGAACGGCAAAAGACGATATCCGAACCGCCGGCAAGCGCAAGTGGCATCGTCCATACCCCGACGTGGTCTGCAATCGCTATCTCAGAGCGACTCTCTAAATCGGAGAGACATTCTGCCACCGTGCTACCCCAGACACAAAGGAACAACAGAAGAATCGGTTTCTAGTGCTGTTTCAATTAAGTATTCTTGTGTTTTGCGTTGCGTCGATTTCGATAGCATAGGAAGTCGTTGATTGCTGCGTTGACTTCCTGATGCGATTTGTAGTTTGAGTTAGAGAAGACAAAGCTTTTGAGTTCTGTGAACTGGCACTCGATATGATTCATCCAGGACGCATTAGTTGGAGTCCAGACCAAGCTGACTCTGTTTTGCCGAGCCCATTGTGCGACTTCCGGCCGCTTGTGGGGCGAAAAGTTATCGAGGATCAGGTAGATCCGTTCTTTGACAGGATAGCGTAAGCGCATCCATTTGAAAGCTCGCAAGACATCGTTCCAGCACTTGCGCTGGCTAGAGTATCCCCACAGGTGGTCTTCCTTAGTATCGAGGAAGGCAAGCCACTGTCGAGTTCCGTGCGGCCTGGTATAGGTTGCGGGCAAGCGCTCAGGGTGTGAGGCGCGTGCCCAGGTTCTGCCAGCGATGGGTCGAAGTTCAATGGGGCCCATCTCGTCATAACACAGAACATGTGAATAGCGTGGGATGGTCTTGTAGAGTCGATCTATGCGTTTTTTTTAGAACGGAACGCTGGATCTTTCGACTCCTTCCACGTTTTTGCGCGCTGCAGATGAACGCCCTCTTCTTTGAGGATTGTTCGCAGCGTTTGCAAGCTGATCTTGGGCACTACCCTGACCCGCAGAATGTGTTCACGGAGCTTTTCCAGAGACCAGTGTGTGAAAGGACAGCCCAGTAGCTTCGGCGGAGACAGTGCAATCTCGACAATATCGGCTCTGATCTCGGGTACGAACTCCACCGGACGACCACTCCGAGCCCGTTCCTTGAATAAGGCGACGCCATTGACATTGAACTGGCGGATGAGCTCGCGGATGTACTCCTCATGGAGGCAGGTGACTCTGGCTATCTCCTGCACTGTATAGCCGTGCGCAGAGTGTATAATAACCTGAGCCCGACGGAACGGTGTCCGGCTCTTGCCACGCCGCAGAATGCGTTGGATATGCTGACCTTCTGCATTTGTCAAAGAACGAACGAATGAACTCATTGAGGGACCCTTTCTCTCTGGCTCCCTCAAATCTGCAAAATCTAACTGTAAAGTACAAGATTACTTTTTAGAACTGGCACTAGCTTGTCAATTGGTCACAATCTAGACAACCTGCTGGGCTTGCACAATCAGGGAATCCCTGATTTCGATGTACGAAATACTCTAGGAATCCAGTTGAAAAGTGATGCCACCAAGACACGAATTCACAAAGTTTCTCGAAAGGGAACAAAATCAAAAAGTTTTTCTCTGTGTCTTAGTGACTTTGTGGCAAATATCGGGTTTTCGACCGCGCTTCTAGAGGGAAAGCTCTGTGATGAAAAATTGAGCAGAGGAAACGAAATCGATGAGAGGCCGGATTACGCTTCAAGGCAGGTCAATCCTTCACGGATGGCGAACTTTGTCAGGTTTGCGATGCTGTCAATATTTAGTTTTTCCATGATTTGGCTGCGGTGCGTTTCCACCGTCTTGACACTAATATTGAGCGCGGCGGCAACATGTTTTGTGGACTTTCCTTCGGCCAACAGTTGAATCACCTCGCGCTCGCGTGGTGTCAGGATCTCTAGTCCCGCTGAATCGCTTACAGCCAAATGACGAACGTAGTCTTTAATCAC
>Ga0315274_10008335_pt1 | contig 15012 bp, 7 predicted proteins | sample YL17G02_20_MG_FD_203700 | JGI IMG/M metagenome (GOLD analysis project Ga0315274, IMG submission 203700) | Sediment microbial communities from Yellowstone Lake, YNP, Wyoming, USA - YL17G02_20 | ecosystem: Environmental > Aquatic > Freshwater > Lake > Sediment | place: USA: Wyoming | collected... | reverse complement strand
AGGCGTATCGTGTCCTCGCTGACTTCGAGAAGCCCCTGTTCCTGGTATTTGATGAGGGCTTCGCCGACGAGGTCGGTGATCTTGATGCCGAAGCGGGTCTCGATCCCGCGGCGGTCGATGCCCTCCGCCAGTCTGAGGCCCATCACCAGGGCCTCGGCCGCCGCACGTCGCGTCGACAGGCTCTCCATGAACTCGATTGTGTTCTTGCCGTTGCTCTGCGCCGAGAGATAATTGTCAACATCCGAAATCCTGCGGAACCTCGCCCCGTTCACGTAGCTTGTCGCGCCGGGACCGAATCCCACGTACTCTCCCCCCGACCAGTAAACGAGGTTGTGGCGGCAGGCGAAACCCGGTTTAGCGAAGTTGCTGATCTCGTACTGCTCGTATCCCGCCTCTCCAAGAAGTCTGCGCGCAAGATGGTACATCTCGGCCTGGTTATCGCCGTCCGGAAGCGCCAGGCTTCGAAACTGCTTCTCAGGCAGGCGCGCAAGGCGACTTTCCGATTCAACGGACAGGCCGTAGAGGCTCAAGTGGTCCGGATCGAATTTCACAGACTCCTCCAGCGACATCTCGAAGCTCTGGACGGTCTGGCCGGGAAGTCCATGGATGAGGTCGAAGGACATGTTGCGGCATCCGTAGTCGCGGCAGGCGCCTATGAATTCGCGCGCCTCGCACGCGTCATGCAGACGGCCCGCGATAGCCAGTTCCGCATCGTCGAAGCTCTGCACACCGATCGATAGCCTGTTTACCCCGTTTTCCAGGAGGACCGGGATCTTGAGCAGATCGTCCAGGTGAGGGTTGACCTCGAAAGTCGTCTCCAGGGCCGCGGGAGCGATGCGTCGGATGGTTTCGAGCAATAGCTCTATGTCCCCGGTGCCCAGTGTGGAGGGCGTGCCCCCGCCAACATAGACCGTCCGCACTTCGTAACCCGGGTTGCTCTCGAAGTAGCCTTCGATCTCGCTGCAGAGGCGCTCGGTGTAATCGGTCTGCATGGAGGGTCCCGCGGGACGCGAAAGGAACGCGCAGTAGAGACACCGCGCTCGGCAGAACGGCACGTGGATGTACAGACCTATGGGCCGCAAATTCCCGTTGTTCATCCGGCGTTCTTCCCCGGGTACCCGTCTTTTCACCTGTGGGATTGTGTCAGAAAAGGGACTGAAGGTCAACTGCGGATATGAATTCGTTCCCCGGTGAAAAACGCGGAAAGAAAAACCCGCGCGATGCGCGGGGTTCTTTCTTGTTCGAATCTGTCATGAAAGGTTCACCTTGCGTAGACTTCCGCCGGCAGTTCGTCCAGAAGGCCGACCTTCTCCTTGATGGCGAGCGCGCTGTCCTCGTCTTCCTCCGGTCGGGCGACTCGGAACAACTCCTCAATGCTCGTTATCCCTTTGAAAACTTTCATCATGCCGGCTTCAAACAGGGTGTTCATGCTCTCTTTGCGTGCAGTGCGCTTGATGTCCTGGACCGATGCGTTCGCCATGACCATGTTTCGGATTTCGCGGCTCAACTGCAGAATCTCGCTGATGGCGATTCGGCCGGAGTAACCGTAGTTGTGGCACAGCTCGCATCCCCGAGCCTTGTAAAGCTTGACCTTGCTGGGATCTTTGTCGGGACCCAGGTACACGCTGATGAGAGCCTGCTCGTGCTCGGGGATATCGTAAAGCTGACGACAGTTCTTGCAGAGCGTGCGGATGAGTCGCTGGGCGACCATGGCAATAACCGATGCGACAATAAGGAACCGCTCGACGCCCATGTTATGGAGTCGGATGAGACCGCCTGCCGCGTCGTTAGTGTGGAGGGTCGAGAAGACGAGGTGACCCGTGAGGGCCGCGTTGATCGCCAGGTCCGCGGTTTCACGGTCTCGAGTTTCGCCGACCATTATCACGTCCGGGTCCTGCCGCAGGATGGTCCTCAACGCTTCGGCGAACGAGAAATCCACCTTTCGGTTGACCTGCACCTGGTTGATCGCCGCGAGCTGGTACTCGATAGGATCCTCGATGGTCACGACATTGATTTTCTCGGTTGCGATCGACGCAAGGGATGCGATCAACGTGGTGGATTTGCCTGAGCCGGTGGGACCGGTGAGGTAGATGATGCCATGAGGCTGAGTGATGATGTGCTTCCATGTCACGAGGTGGTCCCGTTCGAATCCCAATTGTTCGAGGGTCGCATGCGCCATTTCCTTGTTGAGGAGGCGCATCACGATCTTCTCGCCGTACATGGTCGGCAGGGTCGAGAACCGGATATCGAACGAGGCGGTTCTGACCTTCAAATCGATGCGGCCGTCCATAGGACGCCTGCGCTCGGAGGTATCGAGACCTGCGAGGATCTTGAGACGGGCGATAACCGCCGCCTGTGCCGCTTTCGGCACCGTCATGACCCTGTGCAGCATGCCGTCTACACGATATCGCACGTACAGCTTGTCTTCCTTGGGCTCGAGGTGAACGTCCGATGCTCCCTGGTCGACGGCGCCCTCAAGGATCGCCTCGACGAACCGAACAATGGGTGCGTCCTCCAACTCTGTAAGAGTGGCGGTTTTCCTGAGCATCTCCTTGATCGTGTTGCCGTCCTTCATCATCTCCTTGCGCCACTCGTCCAGGTGCTGCTGCGCCTCGTGGGAGACTCCGTACAGCTCCTGGAACCGCATATCGAGGGCCTTCTCGGATGTGATGTATGGCCTGACGTCATACCCGGTGGCAAGCCTGATGTCGTCGATCGCCATGAGATTCAGCGGATCGACCATGGCAACGATTAACTCATTGCCCTCCAGACGTATCGGCAACGCTTTGTGTCGCTTGATGACTTCCGGGTCCACCAGTGCCGCCACTTCTGGGTCCGGCGGCTCGTCCCCGAGATCGATCTTCGGAACCCCGAGTTGCCTGGATAACGCATCAAGAATCTGGGTCTCGATAACGAGCTCCATCTCCTGGAGCACGTCGCCGAGCCGCTTGCCGGATGAGCGCTGCTTCTTAAGGGCTTCTTCAAGTTTGGCCGGCGAGAGTATTCCGTCTTCAATCAGCAAATCGCCCAGGCGTTTCATGCCCGGTCCTGCCATAAAAACTCACCTCCTCCGGTCGGTACGAAGCTCTTTCACTTCGCGGCCGGAGTATATGCCCGTCCACAGGAAAACTCCCGCTTCGGGCGGATTGAGAGATTCTTACGTAGCAAACAGAGATGCACCAATCGTAATCGTGCTCCGATAACGCCACACATTAAGTTATCGGTGGAGTCTCGGCAAGCTTTTATGTAATGATGCACCCGCAAATCGGCTCTTAGGTCCAGCCGTTCAGCAACCTGCTTGCGACCGCCTGAAGCGCGGCCGAGTTCACAATGTATAGCACATTGAAGGAATTCGTGTCAAACGGCTCAGACGGATGCTTGGCACAATACTTCGGTTCTTATGATCCTTTTGGGTCCGTTTCGGTTCAGACCGAGGCTCTCTGTTGACCCCGGCATTTTGTCGTCCCAGGTATTGATTTCGGCTTTTTCGTGTGCTAGGATGCCCCCGACAACCCCGGCGGTACCCCTGGCCCGGGTTTGTGTTTTATATGGCTGAAAGCCGGCAGGGTACAAAAGAGGGTTAATCAACCTGATACTATTCTGTTTCCTGCCTCCCTGGAACTGTTGTGCATTGCCCCAGGCAGGCTCTTCGGGTGGGGTTGAACATTGTCAACGGACTGTTCGACTGGTGGGGGTCAGAAAGGAGGTGCACCTTGGTTACCCCATCATCAGCGACCGTCTTGATTTGGTATGGACCCGATCGGTCCGATGTGGAAGCCCCGAGACGCGTGAGAGGGAGTCAGAAGAAGGAAACACGGCCACTTCTTCCTTGTTTTCCAGGATCGCGTTATGGAGCGACCGCGGGGGATCGTGAAAGGTCCGACCGCATTCTCCGAAAACCAAGGAGGAAGTAATGCGAAGAATTTTTGTTCTGCTGGCATGTGCTTTTGCACTGCTGGCTCTATGGGCCCTACCTGCAGTTGCCGGTCCGTTTACGGACGTACCGACCGATCACTGGGCCTACGACGCGATCGATAAGCTGCAGGCCGAAGGATTCGTCGAGGGTTATCCGGACGGGACCTTCCGTGGGAATCGCTCATTCACCCGCTACGAGATGGCAATGGTTGTCGCCAGGATCTGGGACCGGCTCAATAGCGAGCTGAAGAATCTGGTCATCCCCGAGGGTGACTGGGCCACCAATGCCGACCTCGATGATGCTATCAGCATGATTGAGGACCTGCGGGCTGAGTTCCAGGCGGACCTCGATGAGATGAACATCAAGCTGGACGACCTTACCGGCAGGATGGATGCCGCCGAGGGTCGAATCTCGGCTCTGGAAGCCAACCTCGGCAAAGTCCAGGTCTCCGGAACTCTCCGGACCCGGATCGAGGATATCGTCACCAATGACTATGAAGTCTACGGTGGATTCCAGAATCCGGGCGGTATGGGTCAGTATTCCGCGATTATTGCCGGAACCCCCGGCAGCAATCCCGGCGAGATGTTCGAGTTCGAGGAATTGATCAACCTGGCATTCGACGCGAATCCGTCGGACTACCTCGATGTCCACATGAATCTTATCCAGATTGCGAGCTACCTGAACGCCCCCAAGGGCGATCGGTTCCCGGCGAATCAGGCGCTCGTAGTCGACGAAGCGTGGGCGAAGGCGGACATGATGAAGCTCATGGGCTGGAGCCCGAGCGAGCTCTTCAACCGCTTCAAGCTCACGGTTGGGCGCCAGTACGCTTGCTTCGGCGAGTTCGGACTGGCGTTCGACAATGGTTTCGAGACTCGCCCCGGCATTCTTATCGATGTCGGCGGCGACAGGCTCGACCTCAAGGCCTTCATCGGCCGGAACAGCCGTTTCGGCGAGCAGGAGGGCCTTGGTGTCGCATCCGCAAGCTATGCCTTCGGGGACAGCCGCTCAACAGTAACCCCCCGCGATTACTTCGCCCGGGTAGGTTTCAACTACCTCGGTACGGGTGTCGGTGATGAGCAGGGCATGGGTGTCGACCTTGACACCGAGCTTTTGAGCGAGTGCTACCTGAACAAGCTGCGGATCGAGTACTTCCAGCTCCAGCAGGATCAGCTGGGGTTTGACGTTTCCGGCTCGTACGGAAGCGACTATGAGACCGCCCTTATTGCCTGGGTTGACCTGTACAATGACGGCAACACCCGCGTCAGCGCGGCCTACGCCGACATCGGTCTGGTCCCCGGTTTCTCCTCGATCGATAATAACCCCTTCGAGGAGTACGATGCTCTGTTCACCGGTATCGGTGGCAACATCAACTACGGCTATGAGTCCGGCCTCAACCCCTTCCCCAGCAATTTTGTTGGCGGTGGAATGCAGGTCGAGCATACGTGGTGGGATATGGTCACCACGATGCTCACCTTCTTCGATGGTACCAACCAGGATTCTGAGGATTACCCTGTTGTAATCCGACTGAACATCCGTTACCCGCTCTCTGACGCGAGCGACATTGCCCTTGAGTACATCCATAGCGGTATTGATGCACTCACGCTCGCCAAGTTGCGGGGTGAGTTCCTAGTCAGGTTCTGACCATGTTTTCAGCCTGAAGATCTTTGGATCGAACAACTCCGGCCCCCTCACCAGGGGGTCGGTTTTTTTGTGCCGGTAGCTTCCCGGTAGCTGCTACCGGGGCTGCCGGCGCATCCAATCGTTCCCCCGATTGACACTCCCCGGCCGCTGCGGCACAATTGGTCCCTGATTCCCAAGATCGTCCGAATCCGAATGCGTGTTCGATCCGGAGGAGCCCGACATCATGATGAGGAGATTCCTGGTCATAGCGCTATTGATCCTGCTCGTGTTCAGCCCTGCGGTCGTCTCGGGATGCACCGAGTTCATGACCGAGGAGGAGAAGAAGGAATTCCAGGACGAGCTGAACAAGGCTCTTGACGAAGCGAAGAAGGAGGCCGAGCAGGAGGTCAAGCAGGCGGTCACCGACGCGGTCAACGAGCAGAAGGAGAGGATCAAGGACAGCATCACCGGCAGCGTGGACGAAATCCTCGACCAGCTCACCGGGGCGGGAGTGTACAGAGTGCTGACCGCGAACGTGGGCAACAAGAGCAAAGAGCAGTTCCGCCTGAAGCTGCCCCCGAATCAGAGGGGCGAGCGGCTCATTCGGGACAGGATCGGCGTGCTCAAGCCGGACATCTGCGTGATCATCGAAGCGTACAATCGGGATCAGGTGGAGAGGCTGATGTCGCGAACCGGGAAGCCTTACGCTATTTTCGGAGGCCCCTACGATTTCCTGTGCATCAACAAAGATGTTGTCGCGACGAACCCGCTGGGAAACGGTGAGTGGATTCTGCCTTGCCCGGACAGCGCGGACCTCGATCTCGGAAGCGATAGCGGCTGCAAGACAAGCTACGTGGACCTGGTCTTCAAGGAGGACTCGAGGCCTGCCAGGATCATCTACACCCATTTCGTCGGCTTCCTTTCGTCAACTTGGCAGGTCACCCATATATCGACTATCGACTGGATAGCCGACCACAGCAGGGTCGATTACCCCGTTCTCGTCATGGGCGATTTCAACAATGACTTCATCCGTGAGTCCTACGATCCCAACATGCCGAGCTCGATTCACATCAAGCAGGTAGTCGAAGGTGTCCCCCTGACCATCATGAACGCGAAAGACCCGCAGAGGTTTGGGTACATGGGGACCTACAGGGATGTTCTGGGCGAGATCGAGTCGGTGCCGCATGTGAACAACACGTATGACTGGGTTCTCGGAAACAAGTACGTTGCCCTTGACGACAAGTTCACCGGCGGCTTTGTGCGCGAGTTCACTCCCGACAGCTTCGATCCCGATCTGGACCACTACGCGCTGTTCGGGGCGATCAAGTTCACGGGCAGCGGCAACGCGCAGTTCACCCAAACGTCGACATATTAGGACACGCGGCCGGGGACAGGCACCCCGATTTCGCCATCCCTGACCTCGTCGCGAAAGTGAAGTAAATGCGTAGGCGAAATCGTTGTGCCAGTCCCCTTTCTCATTGCCGCATTGCCTGTCACCGGCACATCCCTAGCTCCAATATCCGTCTTTCGTGGGCTCAGGAAACAGCGCGGGAAGGCACCTGCAGTACGCATCGATCTCCGCGGGATTGCTCATCCTCAGGATATCTATCATGAGATCGTTCTGGCCGGTCGAAGGATCCATTGTCAGTGTAACCTTCCACTCCGTAGGACCGTACTTGGACTCGACCTTCTTGATCTGCACGTCTCTTACTGAGTGGACCGGAATCTCGTGGGTGTCGGCCCCCTTCGTGTACCTGAGCATCTTCCCGTCGCAGGAGAAAGATGCTTCGACGATGGTGTCGCCGAAGAGAATGTTCTGTTTGTGCGCGTAGACGGACTGGAAATTGTACGGGGGCAGCTGGGCGACAGGCTCTCCGGATTTCCTTCGATTGTTGATGTGCCTGATTATGGTCTGCCTTGCGATCTCGTTCCCGGAGCTCTCAAGCGTGTTAAAAACCATCGCAGGACCTGAGTAGGGCTCGTAGCGGGTCAGGTTGCGATCCTTGAAATCGAAACCCCGATTCGAGTTGCTGAGGAAATATATTCTCAGGAGTTCCGTCCCGAAGAGACCCTTCACCGGGCCGGCTCCGAACACCCTGTTCAGGGGGACGCTGACGACCGGACCTCTGGTCCGGCAATCGAGGATCGAATCGTCGACCCGCAGGAAGCCGTCTTGAGACTCTCTCGCCAGGCTCGATTGCTCTACACGGCTCCCGATTATCCCCCCCGCAACGAGCCACGCGACGATGTACCACCAGCCTATCACCGCGTCACTGAACAGAATAAGGAGCGCGAAAGGTATGCCGATCAGCGTGCCGACCCCAAAGCCCTTCAGGAATCCGACCGCCGACGCGTTCTTACGATCGTTGTGAGTGGGTTCGCGATGTCTCAGCAGGCTGGGCTCTCCGGAGGTGGGCCTTTCGCCGGAGGGTCGATCCAGAACCGGGGATACAGGCCGGGTCCGGACGTCAGCGGTATCCTCCTCCAACCCGGCGTTCAGGTCTATGAGTTCTTCGTTAGGGTCTCTCATAAAGAAAGAAGATTATACACCCTGCGGATTTGTTGCATCAGGAGGAAGAGACGAAAGTGATTGAGCGGAGCCGGACAAGACCGGCGGCCGCATGCGAAGGACGTGATTGTGATGGAGAAGTCGGGATTCCCGTCCGGTTGCGGATGCCTGCAAGTGACCGAGAGACAGCCTTCGAAGCTGCCGGAATGGGGTACGAAATGCTATACTCCCGGTATCCATATAGAGGAAGCCAACGTTCGGCTGGAGGTCTCTTGATGAGGTTACTCACACTGCTTGCCGCGATCCTGGCGCTCATCGGACTGGGCTGCTCGAGCGGCGCAATCACCGCTCCCGACCCGACATCGGTCACCGCCCGGACGGTCGGTGCCTCCGATTCGCATCGCATCTGGGGCCTGTGGCAGCTCCGGGCGGATCCCGCTCAGGGCACGCTCGAGGTAACGCCCCTTCGCGCAGGAGCCATGCACCTGAACGCTCTCAAGCTCCTGGAGCCGCCCGCCGGACTCAAGCTCAAGGTCGCCAACCTGAAGTTCACAGGGTCGGTCTGCGACGTGGACGTGACGATCGTGCACCCATTCCCCGGACTGAGCCAGTACATAGGCTTCGATGTCGCAGGCATCGTCATGACCAAAGGCACGCTCGGCGGATTCAGCGATCCCGGCCTGGCCATGCCCGGTCCCGGAGAGTCGCGCCTGCTGAATGCCGACGGCTGGTCGCGATGGTGGAACCCGGTCGAGTTCTCGATTCCGGGTCAGCCGATTTTCAGGTACCGCGACGGACTCCTCGGCAACAAAGACTCGGTCGCCAACTTCGATTGCACACTCAATGGATACAAGCTCTTTTCCGACGAGCTTGGCAAGGACGACGACATCCTTAGCGTCGATCCCACCAATAGACTGCCGCTCATGGACGGCTCCAGCAACACGAGACACTACACAATTGATTTTTCCGGCGGCGTGGTTTTCAATTACGCCGTCGATGCCAATTGGGTGCTCCCGGACGGCAATCCGCCCTTCACGCCGGACATGTATCCCCCGGACGCCAATTGTCCCGAAGCATGGGCTGCCTCGATCACCGAATTGGAGAATACACTTTACAATGACGGAATCAACAGCGGAGGAGATCTCAGTCTTCTGATCGATGTCCGCGACCACTACAACGCCGGCGCCAACATTGTCTGGGCCGAGTCTCCGGGGAATTTCGCACCGACAACTGCCGCGAGCCCTGTTGGCGGCGGCGATGGGTACAGCACGTACCAACTCGACATTGTCGGCGCGACCCCGCAGCAGGGAAGTATTGACATCCTCATTGGGGTTGAAAGCGAAGTCATAGGCTATGTTGACGTTCTTCCCGACAAACCGATAACCGCCTATTTCGTTCACACCTCGACTGTAGGGCTTGTTCCTCAGAACGCTCCGACCGCGATCATGCATGCGACGACCCCGACAACTATCCCCACGGGCGGACTGGTTTCCTTCGATGCAACCGACAGCACCGGCACGCCTCCGCTGACCTTCACCTGGGATTTCAACGGCGACGGCACATATGACGGTCCCGATGACGCCTATTCCGGTTCGCCGGACACGCCGACCCATACGTTTGATGTCGACGGCACGTACGATGTCACGGTGAAAGTCACCAACTCCAAGGGATTCGATATATCGGACTCCGTTGTCGTGCATGTGGGACTGAGTCCCGATGACATCTACGTGGACGGCGATTATCAGGGCACGGACTCGGACGGCACGCAGGCCAAGCCGTTCAAGACGGTTCAGGAAGGCTTGAACGCTGTGGCAGCCGGTCATACGGTGCACGTGGACTACCTGGACGGAGGCAATAATACCTATGACACCGCCGATATGGTTCTGAAGAGCGATGTGATGCTTCTTGGCGACAACTGGAACGGCGGCGGGCCGGGCAAACCCAAACTGGACAATGCGACGAACATGTGGGTCGTCGGAATGTCGTACGGCAACCTCACCAATTTCATCCTGGAAGGTTTTGAGTTGGGCGTGTCGAACGTCCCGGGCAGCGATGAGCACTGGGGAGTCTATATCACCGGCGGGAGCAACGTCACCATACGTCACAACAAGGTCAGTGATTACGCCGACGACACGGGACTTGAGGACGGCGACGGCGTGCCGATCTACCTCAACGGATGTGCGGATTCCATCATCGAGTTCAACGATATCGGCCCCATGACATTTCACAGCGACACGCCGGGCGAGTACGCGACGGTCCTGTGGGGCATTTACACCTATGACTGCACCAACATTCAGATCAGGAACAATTACATCCACGATTATCTTGTTGACTATGATGGCGGCGGCGGGCAGATCAGGGTTTTCCTCCTGCACTGCCAGGACTCTACCACCGCCGAGATTCACAATAATCTCATCTGTCACGTCCACGGCATCGGCAATTACGACTATCGCATAAACGGCATCAACCTCGAGGGCTACTCCGGCTTCCACCTGTACCACTGCTATAACAATACGGTCGACACTCTTGACACTTCGCAGTCGATCGCGTCGACGTCGCCGATCGGGCTGATTTTCTATTCGGCTTCATGGTGCCCGCCTTTCACGGACACTTACGTGGACAATGGTCTTGTCACCAATTTGATGACAAAAGACGCAGCCATGGCGATGGGCTATGTGGGAACAGGGTGGAATGATGAGATCAACGGCATCTGGTATTACCCGGGCATCGAATACTGCACGGGATACAACATTTCCGCATCCACGGACTTCTTCGGCAACAACTGGGACAAGGGCGATGGTCTTGTTGATGTGCCCGGAATCGACCCACTGTTTGTGGACAATGTCACGGAGCCGTACGACTACCGTTTCCAGTCCGGCTCGGGCTGCGAGATGGGTGATCCCAACTTAATCGATTGGGACGACACCGGTACGCCGTCCGGCGATCCCGATGAGCCCAACATTGAGAATCGATCGCGTATGGGCTGCTTCGGCGGCCCAGACGGGAATTGGGATCCAAATAATCTATGATTACAGAGAGATGCATGGCGTGTTTATGCAGTGATCGCAATCGGCGATAGGATAGGCGACTCACTTCTCCTTCGCGCCGTCGAGAATCCACTGTCTGATGATGTCGAGCTGCTCGCTTGTGAGTTGGGCGTAGTGGTCTCCCTTCTCGACCTTGAGGACCAATTTGCTGGTGGCGGGTTCACCGGGCGTGACGACGCCTGCGGCAATGACCGTCGCGTAGGTGCTGAGGTCAAGCCCGCCCATTGCGCTCGACCCGTGGCATGACGTGCAGCTTGGGGCGAAGATGCTCGCCACGTCGGCGTTCCATGTGTAAAGGTTTTCCGCAGGCGCGGGCGTTTGAGGGGGAGGCTCTGTGGGCTCGGATGGCTGGGACGGTGCGGGGGCGGCGGCTTGAGGCGGGGAGGGCGGAGCTTCGGTTGCGCTCTGGGGCGCGCCGTTCCAGATCCATGCGCGGATCATCGAAATCTCGTCCGTCGTCAGAGTGCGGGGATGTCTTTGCACTTCGATCTTGTCGATGAGGCGGCTTGAATCGGGATCGCCGGCGACGATTATCCGTGCCGCCATCAGGGATTCGTAGGTTCGAAAATCCATGCCCGCCATGGCCGATTCGCCGTGGCACGACGTGCACCTCTTCTCGAATATACTTTGAATATCGGTGACCCAATAGTAATCGGGTATGGTCTGCGGATTCTGCTGCGGCTCCTCAGCCGCGGGCTTCTCCTCCTCAGGCGCAGGTTTCTCCTGTTCCGGAGGAGGCAGCGGACCTGACGGAGCGCCGTCTTGGATCCATTTGCGGACAGCCGAAAGATCCTGTTCGCTCAGGTGCCCGGGATGCCCTCCCGCCTCCATTTTCGCGATGAGCTTGCTTGCGCCGGGATCGGCGGGGGTGATGACGCCTGAATCCATCGCGGCTTTGTAGTCTGTCAGATTGAGACCGCCCAGCGACATCGAGCCGTGGCATGACCCGCAGCTCGCCGAGAAGATGGCCGCGATTCCGGTGGCCCATGTCAGGCTCGGGACTTCCTGGGGCTGCTCGACGGTCTCGGCGGGTCTCTCGATTTTCTCCCCGGGCTTGAGAGGTGCGCCGTGCGAAATCCATATGTGAACCATCGCTAGATCGGATCCCGATAGCTCTCCCTGATGTCCGCCCGCCTCCATCATCGTGACAATCGGGCTGCCATCGGGGTCGAATCGCACAATCGCCCCGGAGCTGAGAGCTGATTGATACTCGGTGACATCCAGCCCTCCGGCTCCGTGTATGCCGTGGCACGATGCGCAGTTTGTCGCGAAGATGTCGGAGATCCCGGACTCCCAGGAGATATTGGCGACATCGAACCCGCCGGGCAACCTCCCCGGCTCGACCTTCTGGTCCTGCGGAGGCGCTACGGGTCGGAACACCGTGACGAATTCCGGGGGTATGATCTTCTCTATGGACGTCTGCTCGAAATACGCGAAGTAGACAGCCCACCCGAAGAGGAACACGGCGACGGCGGAATACAGGGGAAAATCGAAACGCCAGTATCTCAGTCTCGCTTCCGGATCGATGGGCTTGGGCGCAATGCCGGACCTTATGTCCGCCAGCTCGAGCGGATGCTCTCGAAGCATCTCCTCCTCGGTGACGTACCCGGTGAACATGCTTGTGTTGAGGTACTTGATCAACACGAAGTAGAAATGCCAGACGATGATCGCGAGCACCGCCAGCAAAGCCTCGTAGCCGTGAGCCACCTTCGCCGCAGGGATGAACTGGCCCGGAAGCCAGCGCGTTGTCGCGACCGGGTTCCACATCATGAATCCGGTGACGGCCATGATGATCGTGCCCCAGACGACCGCCCAGTACTCGGCCTTCTCCGCGAACGTGTACCGTCCCTGCTTCGTCCTCACTTTTGAAAACCCGAGATTGTAGGCGAACGCCCGGAAGGCCGCGACCGCGTCGTTCAAACCCGGCGTGATCGTGCTTCTCGTCAGCGTGATGAATGCGCGATATCTCGTCACCCCGACGTGCACCAGGGCCTGGAGGATGAGGATCATCGCGCATACGTGATGAATGTGCCTGACATTCTCCACTCCGCCGAGAAACCCGACGATCGTTTGTGCGACCGGCGACGTGGCGAAAAACTGCACCAGGCCGGTCAATGCAAGCAGGCTGAAATTGACCGCAAGAATCCAGTGCTCGATTCGGTACCGGAGCGGGAATCGCAGGAACATGCTCGACTTATCCATGTTTGCGCTCCTTCCGGAAGTCGATGATCTGACGAGCGTAGTCGGAGACGACGAAAATCAACATGCCCCCGATCAGGCCGGGAATCAGCAGCCGATAGAACCAGGTGACCCAGAACACGATGGGCCGGCGCGTCAGGCTGGGTTGAGAATGCCCCGGCCAGGCGTCGGAGAAATTCGCGGTGGCGTACGGATGGCACTTCCGGCAGGTGGCGAGAAGATTGGCCATTGCCACCGTCGACTGCGGATTGTCAGGAGCCAGAATGTCGTGCACTCCGTGGCAGTCGATGCATACGGCCTTGTCGGTTTCCTTGTTCGGAGTGACCGCCTCGGTCAGAATGACGGTCTTGCCGTGAAAATCCGATTTCCACGTTTTCACCACGTTCGGGTTCAGCCCGTACTTAGCCGCCAACGCTCTGTCGGCGTGACATCTCGCGCACACCTGCGGCGACTGCATGCGGAACGGGGCGTTCGAAGGCCCCTTGATGAAATGGGCGCCGTGGCAATCGATGCAGTCGGGGACATCAGGGTTGCCCTGGCCCTCAAGCGCGGAGCCGTGCACGCTCTCGCTGTACAGATCGTATATATCTGAATGGCATGACTGACACGTGTGCGAGACCTGGATCCTGCTCTCCTTCAGAGGAATCGTGTCGTGCGAGCCGTGGCAGTCGGTGCACACCGCCGCTTTCAGGTTGCCCTGCGCAAGCGCCGTGTCGTGTACGCCCCCGTGAAACTGACCGGCGATATCGCTGTGGCACTCGAAACACGCCTCGTTCCGTTTGATCGTGTAGATCCGTCGCGACTCCTCCTCTATCGCTGAATGAGGATAGCTAGTTATGTTCACGTGGCACTGTCGGCAGGTTATGCCCTCCCGCCCGTGGATTGACGTCGCGAATGCGCCCGCATCGACCCCCAGCAGCAGGGTCTCTCCGGACGAAAGCTTCGTGCTCAGTCCGGGGTTGCCGTGACACGCCAGGCATTCCTGGTTCGGGCTCGATGTCTCCCCGAGTACCCTGGTGGACACGGAGTAAGCGAGTATGCATGCCGCGAACGCCGCGATCACCCTGACCGCGACACGCTTTCTCCGTATGAGCGAATGCAGTGGAGTTCTTTCCATGGATCTATCCCGAGGACGTCGGGGACAAAACAGGACTCAGCGGGAAAATCAATGCTGGAATAATCATTGAGAACATGACATATTACCCGGCTCACGAAACTATCACAGGGAACCGGACTAATCAAGACCCTGCGCTGTCCGCGGATGCTTATGGCGAGAAGGCGATAATGACCCGATTTTTTAAGCCTGATTCCGGGACAATTCCCGTTGACAACCAGCGGTCTCAATGTTAGCATCCAATGTTGTTTACCGGGGTGAAATAGTTTCGTAGAGGAGTATCAATGAGACCAAAGTACGTCGTTCTGCCGATATTCTTCATCCTCGCAGGTGTGCTGGCCGCATGCAACAGCGATTCCGGCCCGGTCGGTCCCCCACCGGGCTCGCAGCTCAGGTACTTGTCCGCAAATGTGTGCTCCGGCTGCCACATTGATATGGGCAAAGAATGGGAGAGGACGCGTCACGCCAGCGCTCTTCCGAACCTCCTGGCCGGTGGACATGTGCAGGACTACTGCATCGTGTGCCACGTGACGGGTCTGGACGGAGACCCGGCGAACAGCGGCTACGACGATCCCGACCCGGTCGTGCAGGAGAGATTCGGCGGCGT
>Ga0315274_10008331_pt1 | contig 15014 bp, 14 predicted proteins | sample YL17G02_20_MG_FD_203700 | JGI IMG/M metagenome (GOLD analysis project Ga0315274, IMG submission 203700) | Sediment microbial communities from Yellowstone Lake, YNP, Wyoming, USA - YL17G02_20 | ecosystem: Environmental > Aquatic > Freshwater > Lake > Sediment | place: USA: Wyoming | collected... | reverse complement strand
GCCTATTTCTTTTATGGTAAATGTATTGAAAGAGTTCTTCTGGGGATTGCAGCCGAAAAGAGTAATGGTTTTTGTAGACGGCTCTAACCTATACAAGAGCGAGGCACAGATACGAAAAAATAGTAACAGCGACTTCTCAATTGATATGAAAAAGTTTCTGAAATTTTTGAGCGAAGGGAACGACCTAAAAAGAGCATATTACTATAACTCCCTGCCTGATAAAGCAGATGGAAGAACAGTAACGATGAAAAAAATGAACGAACAGGGGATATTGGAGGATGCAGTAGTTCCGATAATTGAAGGGGAACTTAAAAGATACGAAAGTCTACGGTTTAATGGGTATACTGTAAGGTTCAATTACCTAAAATACAATAATGAAGTTGACGGTACGGGGAAAGTTATTGGTAGAACGCCATTCCAGAAAGGAGTGGATACAATGCTTGCTTGTGATGTTATTTCTCACGCCCACAATGATGCTTATGATATTGCAATAATTGTAGCAGGGGACGATGATTTTGTTCCTTTGATTGAAACAGTAAAAGCAGTAGGCAAAAATATTGGAGTTGTCCAATTTAGGAAACCGATTGGAAGGAACCTTGCCCAACACGCTGATTTTGTTGTATATCTTGACAATTATATGGGCGAAATCAATTACATAAAAAAGGCTAAACCCACCAGCCCTGCCAACTCAACTTTAACAGATAAACCACAAAAGAAATAAAATCAGCCTTTTGTGCAAACACTATTTCTCATCAGCCGTCAATGCAAAAAAACCGCACAGGGAAAGCATTAAATAGCGGCATAGCATAAATTACTTGCCGCGCAATTTGCGGGGTTTTTTGTTATGGGCACGATAAGGCCGGGTTCTCTTGTAAGAGTTAATGAAAAAAAGCGCGAGCCGCAATCCAGCGCCGGGAAGTACCGGGCTGCAATGATATCGCCGAAATGGCAGCAGATGAAGCTGCAGATTCTTGAAGCTTACAGGGATATTGGCAGGGGCTGGGCAGGCTTTCAGCCGCCGGAGAGGGCGAGCATCAGCGCTATTGCGCGGACGCTCTTTAGGAAAGGGCGTGTCAATGCTTTCGGAAGCGACCAGATAATCGCATTGGCGCTTAAGCAGCTTGCCGCAGAAGGCAAAATTTCCCTGCCGCCGAAGAAATTCAAGCGGCCGCCGAAGAAACCCAAGCAGCAGGGAACTTAACGCACCGGCTGGGCGCGCTGGCGCAAAGCGCAGGCGCGCTGCTGTGCGGCATTTTTCTTTTTGCGGGCGCGCCAATGAATCGGGAGCATGCTTTCTGCGCTGCGCCTGCGTAAGAAAACCATTATTAATACCTTTTCCCTTATTAATTCGGAAAAAACGTTTTAATCCAAAAGGAAGGGTGTTTTGGTTGAAGGTCATTGTTGATAATACTGTCGTGAATTTTGTCGAAAAAAAGCCCGTTGACCTCGCGGGCTACACGCTGATTGAGGGCTTTCCCGGCATGGGGCTTGTGGGCACGATTGCCGTCAAGTTCCTGAGCGAAAAGCTCGGCTGCAGGGAAGTCGGCTATATTGACAGCAATATTTTTGTGCCAATAATAAGGGTGCATGACGGCATGCCCGTGCATCCGAGCAGGGTTTACGCGGACAGCAAGCACAAGATAGTCGTTCTGGTGAGCGAGCAGATAGTGCCGCAGCCGTTTGTCGACAAGCTGAGCAAGGCGATTGTCGACTGGATCCAGAAGAAGAAGATAAAAAGGGTCATTTCCCTAAGCGGCATAAGGGCGATGACGGACAAGCCGGTGAAGGAAATAATTTACGGGATTGCTTCCGACGAGGAAAGCAAGAAAATGCTTAAGCAGCACAATGTGGAGATAATAAAGGACGGAATAACAAGCGGGATAACGGCATTGATGATGCTTGAGTTCAAGGACAGGGCGATAGAGGCTTTCAGCCTGCTTGGCAACGTTGAAATCGCCGCGGACTACAAGGCTGCCGCCGCGCTAGTGGAGAAGCTGAACGGGATGTTCGGGCTGAAGATTGACGTTAAACCGCTGCTTCGGGAGGCAAAGGACACCGAGAAATCCATTGTCGACCACCTTAAGAAGCTGAGGGAAGTAAGCGGTGAAACCGCGCGCTTCGAAAACGCGGCCCAGCCGGCGCAAGAAACACCGATGTACACGTGAGCTCTGCCTTGTTTTCCCGACACAAGCAATTTGGCTATTCCCGCCGCGCTAGCGGCATGATGCAAATGATTAAAAACATCGGCAAACAAGGATTAATCAAAGGCAGCAAAAGGTGTTTTTTTGACTAACGGAGGAGGGCGCAGAAGGCGGGTTCCGGTGGCGCCAAGGCCAAGGGGGCCGCTGATTGAATTCGCACCGCTTGACGCCGAGGTCGCCGGGCTGATGCAGGAAGCCCAGCGGGAAATGGGCATTACCAAGCCGCTCGGGCCGCGAATCGCGGGCTACAAGCCGAAGTCAAGATGGGCTGGCGCTGAGTGGAAAGGCGGGGGCAGCGGCGGGAACCTTTGGATGCACCCGCTCAGGCTGTTGGCGCGCTTTTTCGGCTATAAAAAAGTCGGGTATTTCACAAAGGCTGGGCGGGCAGCGTACAAAAAGGACCTCAGGGTGATGCGCAGGGGCGAGGCTTTGCGGGAAACCACTGGTATTATCCAGCGCATGGAGGCGGAAAGGCTTGCTTATGAGAATGCAGTAAGGGCTGCTTTGAACGCATTGAAGGGCGGCGTTGCCGCAAGCACGGTAAACGAGCATAATGCCGGCTTCCATATGCAGCAGTACAGGGATGCTGTTGACGCGGCGCGCACGGCTTTCAGGGAAAAAATAGCCCAATTGAAGGAAGGGTACAGGACAGCCGCTGCGGAAGCCGGGGTAATAAAAAAAAGCAGGTTCAAGTACTGAAAGAGCCTAACCGGTTTTTGCGCCGCAAAAAAATATTTATTCCGCGATTGAGAATTTGCTTCCCTCTTTCAGGCGGAATTTTTTGCGCAGGTTCACTCCGGATATTATTTCAATCTCGTTTTCCCCGTGGGCGCTCCGCTCCGGGAAAATTATTGCCGCGGGCTGTTTTCCCATGGCTTTTACTGGATAGGCTTTTATCGGGCCGAATGCCCTTTCGCCTGTTTCAAACCCCTCGATTTCTGCGGGGGCTTTTCCCGCAAGGAACTCCTGCAGTTCGCCAAGGCCAACCACAATATTGAGCGTGCCGAAGAAAGGCATGAAGCCGAGCTTTTTTTTGAACTGCAGCAGGTATGGCTTCCTTGAAATGTAATAGCGCCCCTCGCCAAGGCCTGTCTTTACTGTTCCCTCAATTTGCTGGCACGGTTTCCTTGCCGCGAACAATTGGCGCAGCTCGCCGAACATGCGCCTTAACTGCCGCATTCCGCTTTCCGTGGCGCTTACAGTGCATCCAGTTGGTGTGGCGTCAAGGGTTATGAATCCCGCTGCTGCAAGCTGCCTGAGCTTCCTTGAAGCGGTCTGCTGCGAGAAAGAGAACTGCCTCCCGATCTCCGCTGTGGAAGTCCTCATGCTGCCCTGCTGCCCCGCCCCTGAGGCAATGAGCAATAGCAAACGCAAATCGCTGTCCTGCAATTTATTCACCAAAAGGAAAATAAAAATCTGCCTCATTTTTCGGCGAGCCGCTTTTCAATTGCCGCCCTGCCAACAACCATTGCGGCAAGCATTGAAACAATGAACAGCAGCAGCGCGAGCGGGTTCTCGGGCATCGAGGGCAGGTTGAACGGGCTTCCGCTTCCGGCTCCGCCCAATTGCACGTTAAGGCTGTTTCCGCCGGGCAGCGTGGTTGTTTCGCAGTTGGCCCTGTGCTGTGTGTCAAATCCCTGCTGCTTGAACCCTTCCGCCAAAGGCAGCAGCTGGCTGTTCTCAGGATACCACAGCCCTGTATCCGGGTCGTACCAGAAGCTTCCGTTCGGTCCCCTTGCCGTCCTGAGGACTTCCGGCGGTCCGCCGTTATAGCTGACAGTCGGCGCCCCAGAGCCGTCAACGCCAAAGTCAAGCGTGTGCTCCTGGCCGTCGGCTGTCTTGAATTTCACTCCGGTCGGGGTTTGCTCTATCGGCCCGGCAAGCGCCTGGTCGTAGACCTCGCCTGTTTTCTTGTTTATTATCCTCACCCTGTCCTGGCAGCAGCCGGGTTCTGTCGGGCTGCAGGTCGGGCTTGTTTTCTGGCTGTAGAACATGAACCTGTGCGTGTCTGTGTCGAAAATCTGGAACGGGCCCATTTTCTGTATGGACTTGTTGAAGTTTGTGACCCTTTCCGTTATGCTGCTGTTGTCTCCGGCTTCGGTGTTCGGGATTGCCTCGAGGTTAATCGCCTGCTCTTCACAGCCTGTTTCCGCGTTCTGCACTGTCGCGGGAGTGGCCTTCATGCCTTTTGCGTCTCCCGGGCGCAGAATGCTCTTGTCGTTGTACCTTATCCAGATGAGCAGCTCGTTTGTTTCCGGCTTGTACAGTATCACGCCGTTCTTGAACTGTATGGAGTTGAATTTGCCGAGCGACACCTCCCTTCCGTTGTGCATTGTGCTATTCCTGTCGCTCATTATGAGCACTTTCGCGTTTGCGCCCATGACTGTTTCCCTTGGGACGCCGTTCGCAGTGATGCTCTGCGCCTTCTCGTCCGCGGTAACGCTCGCGTAAACGTCGGTTATAATCGCCTCAACACTTCCGAAAGCGTCGGTAATCTTGTTGCCGTTCAATGGGACACCGGTCTGCTCCTCGATGTTGCGCTTTATGCACTCGAGCACGGTCGGCTCAAGAACCGCAATCTGGTTGTGGATGTCCATCTCGAACATCGGCACTGCATTCCCTTCGGTCGGAAGGCCTATTTCCCCGATTCTCTGCGGTATTGTAATTGCCGGAATCCTGCCGTCGGGCCCAGACATTCTCGATTGGTCCTTGCTTGTAATCACTGGCTCGACAGGCCCGTTGTTCTTGCTTATGCCGATTTCGCCCTTCGGCCTGTCTATTACAACCGCAATGTTGCTGTCATTGTCCTTCAGCACTGTCTTCGTCACATCGTCATAAACAGCGGGCATTGTGTTGCCCTTGAACCAGTAGAAGAACAACTGCCTGAAGAAGAATATCCCGTAGGATTGCCCGACTGTCTTCAGGTCTATCTGCAGTATAGTCGAAGCCTTTGCCTTGTCGCTCAGCTCCTGGGCTTTTTCCGCGAACTGGTCCTTGAACCTTTCCCAGAGCCCTTTCTGGCTTTCCTTTGTTTCAGGCGCAACAGCAAAGTGCTCCTTCACTTTGTCCTGGCTCTCCGCCAGAGTCCTTTCTTCGGCTGTTTGATTGGCCTTTGGCGCTTCCACGGCCTGCTTCGCGGGCGCCTTGCCGGTGAGCGTGTCTGTGAAGCTCTGCACAGCGTCGCCGACCTTCTTGCTGGCGTTCTGGTTCGCTGTCTGGCCGGCATCATTCTTGGCGCCGGCCTTGCCTTCGGCCGGCGGGGAGAACATGTGCACATAATAGCCCCCGACATCGTCCACACAGTCCTGCAGCTCCGGCGCAATAAGCGTCTGCTGTATCACGCTTCCCATTATCCCGCTCCAGAAGAAAAGCGCATAGCCCGCGCTTTCGCCGAACGCTAGAATAGCCGCTGCCCTCTGCGGGTTGTCACCGACGAACCCGAGGCCTATTCTCTTTACGGCGTCCTTGCATGTTTTCTTTTCCTCAATGGCTTTCGGCAGGTCTATCTGCCCGCCCTCAATGCCCTGCTCGCCCCCTGGGCTCGAGCCCTTGAGGTTTGTGTGGTAGCCGAATGAAATAAGCGTTGTCCCCCCTTCTTTCGCCTTGTCGGTTATTGTGTCCTCGACCATGTAGGACTGCATGTCCTGCTTTGTGTTGAACGCAATAACTCCCTCGCCCTCGCCTGTTTTCTGCATGCGGGCGAGGTCTTCCGGGCTCTGCGATTTGGGCTGCAGCAGAACGCTGCATGTCGCGCACTCGGCCTGCGTCGATGTGAAGTACGCGACGTTCTCGACGCTCCTTCTCCAGCCGCTTCCGGGCTTTGCGAACTGGTCGTAGGCGTTTTTCGCCGGCAAATAATTGTCCCAGACATAATTGAAGACCATTTTCCACGGGAGCTTCTCAAGCACCTGCCCGAAGATATCCCCTTCATCGCTTCCCTCGTTCGCGAAGAAGTCAATGAAAGAATTGCTGAAAATAGGGTGGTCGCCCGTGTACATTTCAACGCTGTTCCAGGTGTCCGGAAGCTGGTAGGCGCTCATTCCCTCAAAGCCGAAGCCCCTTTTTCCCTCCCAGTAGAGGTAAGGCATTATGGTCCATTTTAGCCCGCCCTTCACGCTGAAATAGCTCTTCAGTATTTCGTCCTCCTGCGCCATCGCCTTGTCCAAAAGGCTGTAGTAGCGCCTGCTTTTTCCCGCGAAATTCCTTTCCACAAGCGCGTCGTAAATCCTCTGGGTGTTGTCCGGGAAGCTGCTTCCGAGCCTTCCGCTTACCCTCGCGTGCGTAAGCCTGCCGGCGAACCTTTCCGGTGTCTCCGGGTCAACGGCTTCCCAGTTCGCCTTGTAAACCTTGACAGTGCCGTGCCCCGGGGTTTCCTTGACAATGTAGTCCAGAGTGGTGCTGTTGATTTGTATTACCTCGCCCCTCTCTGTTATGACCGCCTTGTCGACAAAGCGCGAGAAGTTCTTCTGCAGGTCCTCTACGGCAGTTTCGCCGATGAACTCGCCTTTCGGGCTTATTTTGTACAGCTTGAGCAGCCCGTCCGCCGTTGTCTCGTACTCGCCGCCGGCGAAACCGCCGTCGTTGACGTATTTCTCAAGAATCTTGTGGATGTGCTTGCTGTCGCCCGTAAGCGGCTGCACAACCTGGCTTGACATCGGCTTCACGCCCACGTCATACAATCCCGCGAACTGGTCCCTGACCCACCATTCCGGGGCGTCAAGCGAGAACATGTCGTCCATCCATTTCATCATTCTCGCGTTTGTCCTTGCATACTCGATTTTCGCGGCGACCGCCTCAACGCTTCCCGCGCCGAAGCGCGAAACAGTTTTTTGGTAACTCTCTAACGCCTGGTTGAAAATAGCCTTGTTTGTCTTTGCGACGCTGTTAAGCTCCCTTGAAATTTTGAAGAACTCGCCCTTTCTCACAGGGTCTGTTATTGAGTCAAAAAATCCGCCCGGCTTTCCCCAGTCGCCGACCATTTTCCTCGCGCTGCCGCCCTTTATCATCAGGTAACCAGAATCCCAGTCGGCGTTCTCGGTCATCTTCGCCCATTCGGGCCCGAAGCCGTACTTGTCGACCTGCGTTATTATGTTCTTCGCCCTTCCTTCGCCAATCAGGGTGTCGGGGCCCATGTATTGCCGCCTGAACCAGTTCGCGAACTTGTTCTCCGACATGTCCCATGGCCATCCCCTTCTCCTCGCCCAGCCGAGGTATTTCTTCGCCTGCCCGAAAAGAGTCGGCCCGAAATTGCTTATGACCATTTCCGCGCTGAACCAGCTGTTGTAGTACTTGTCGAAAAGCGAGTAGCTGCTTATGAGGCAGCTGTTATTGTTGCAGTTCGTGCCCATGTCGGCGGTGAAGTCCGCTGTCTTCACGCTGTTCAAAATCATGTTCTCCGTCCTCTTTGCGATTTTCACTTTCAGGCTGTTCAGGTCGTCCTCTGCCTGGGTGCCGAGGTTCACCTGCAGTTTCTCGGCCTCTTCCTTTGTGAACTGCCCCTGCTTTTCTCCGGAGAAAATGTCCTTGACGTCGTTCCACACAGTCTTGAAATCGCTTACAATTCCTTCGCCGCTGTTCCTGTACAAAAGCCCCTTGTCCTCGACCGGGCAGCCGAGCGCTTCCATTTCGGCAGGAGAGAGGCTGGCACACCTTCCGACCCTCAGGCTGTCGTAAAGGCTCACGCCGAAAGCGAACGGCCCGGGGGTAAAGCGGTTGTAATAGTGCATCAGTTCCCCGGCGTCAATCTTTGTGCCCGGCACCTGGTTCAGCAGGGCAGCGGGATTATTCTTGTCAGGCTGCTGGACAATCAGGTTGTTCTCAAGCTCTTTCCTGTTCGGCTTGCTGCCGATTCCGCTGCTTATTTCGTTGATTCCGAAGCCGTTGCTGTCAACCTCTGTGAGCCTCTTCAGCTTCTGGACTTCCTGCGGGTGCAAAACCTTTTCTTCGGGATTGCTGCCAGGAGTCCTGCACTCGAACTCGGCGCGCTTTACTGCTGCCCCAATACTCGGCGCTCCCGTGAGGCCTGTACCGGGGCTTCCTGCAGCTGTTCCCGCCCCGGTGGCGCCTGGCGTGCCTGTGCCAGGGGCGCCGGCGCCAGCGGTGCCTGTTCCGGCCGCCTGAAGCAGGATTGTTAACGCGCCTGCCGCAATTTCAGGGGCCGCTGTTTCGGATGGCGCCTGCATTGCGCTTGTTCCATATCCCTGCGGCTCGGCGCCTGTTGCTGCGGGCGCTGTTTCAGCGAACGCGCCGCCGAAGGAAGTGCCGAACATCAGCAGGATGAAGGAAACGCTGAACAGCCGCCGCGAAACCATGCCATTGCCGCTCGTCATAGGCTGCCCCAAAAAAGCATGTAAATTAGCCCCGGATAAACCCAGGGAAAAACGAAAAAAACAGCCATCCATGCGATTAGCGCCGTAAGGTATGCCGCGGCAAAGTTGTTAGGAAGCCCTTTCAATTTCGCGCGCTTCTCCAGAATTTCGCTTATGAACGCCGCGAGGAAAATCAGCGGCAGCAAAAGCAGCGCGAAAACAAATGCGGTGATAATGTTTTTTGCGATTGTGAGGAAGAACGCCAGGCCGTATTCCACTATGCTTGTAGCCGCGAAACCCGGCGCGGCTCCCATCCCGGGGGTTTCAATTAAAGCGAGCCAGTACGGCACAAGGTACAGCGTGAAAACAATGGGCAGCAGGATTATGAAAGTGGACGCGAAAACGCTCTGTATCCATTCGAGCCTGAATTTTTTGGCGAGCATTTTGTGCAGGCGCGCCCCAGCCAGGGCGAGCAAAAATGCCGGAATTGCCGCCATTAAGGCCATTCTGAGCAAATCCAGCACTGCCGCAGCCAAATCTGCGATTAAATCAACCGGCATAAATAGAATATAGAAAGCAAAAGAAGTATAAAAACCTTCTTTTAACAGCCCTTTCTTTTCAGGCCAGCCGTGCGGAAATCCGGCGGAACGCAAACAGGCAATTAAAAAAAACTGTTTTTTTGGGCCAAGGCTTTTTTTCAGAAAAACCTTACAATTAAAAACCAGAATAAACTATAAACTATTGAAAATACGGGTTTTTGGAAAAGGCTTTTTTATGGGCGATGATGTTCCGCGCAGGCTTAAGCGCTTCGACAGGGGCAGGGACGAAAAGCAGGGGCTGCCCCCGGCAGGCAGGCTAGATGAGGAAGAAAAAGAGGCAAGCGAGCTTGTCAGCCAGCTGCAGAAATCCCCGCGTGCCCGGGAGCCCGGAAAGGAAGTTACAATGGGGCTGGCGCTTGAGGAAGTCAAAAGGTTTAAGGAGAAGAACAACCGCCTGCCCGACAAGTCTGAATACGACCAGATTGCCGAAAGCATTTACGCCCAGCTGCAGTCGGCTGAGGAAAAGAAAAGGGCAGAGGAAAAAATGCAGCGGGAGAACAGGAAGATTGAGGACAGGGAGAAACGCACCGAGGAAAGAGGGGAAAGGAAGCCGCACGGCAGGCAGGCGAAAGATGCCCCGGCTGCAGGCACCCCGCAGGTTCCGCGGGAGATAAAGCCAAGCCCCGGGCCGCCTGCCGCCGAACTGGGGGATAGGGAGATAAAGGAATTGAGCATTGAGGACTTGTTCGGGGAAGAGAAAAAAGACGGCGCAGAAAGCAAGGGCGGCAGCGGGGGCATTGGCGACGAATTCAGCCTTGAGGGGCTGGAAGACGAAAGCGAGGGCATAAGCGGCAAGAAATGCCCCTGCTGCAAGGGCATGGCACAGCAAATCATCTACTGCCACGAGTGCGGCGCGGCTTTCTGCGATAAATGCGCAAAGCCGGCCGAGCAGATAGGGAGCGAAAAGAAATTCATCTGCCCGTCGTGCGGAAAAAAAGTCTGAAAAAAAGGGCTTAAGGAAAAACTGTTTTCAGGGCGCTGGCGACGCGGGGGCCGCGGGATTGTGTGTAACACAGTCCATCTTGCCCAGGTCCATTCCGGTCGGCAGCCACATCGTGAGATTGACCTGCGCGGGCGGGTATTTCTCGGCGCCGCCCTCCGCAATCTCTATCATCTGTATTTTCGCGTTGCTCTGCGCGGTTTGCCCGACGCCGGCAAGCAGCTCGTCCATGTCGTCGAGCGAAACCGGATTGCACAAAAGAATGCGCTTCTCGGTATTGCCGAGCACTATGCCCCTGTTCTCCATCCTGAAAGAAACCCCTGTGACCTTTCCGCCGCTTTCCTGGAAGTCGGTTCCCGCCACAAAAAACATCGCGTACGCGAATTTCTTGCTTTCAGGCAGGTAAATGTAAAAGATGTAATCGAATCCGTCGCCGAACGGCTGCATTATCCCGCTGATGTTTTCCGCGAGAATCGCGCTTGTTTCGTCCAGCACCTTGTCGTCGGCGTAGTCCTCCTTCACTGCGGCTAGCAGGTAATCGATCTCCTTGGCGTTCTCAAGCGTCTGCCCCGCTATTCTGGGCGTGCTGCTGTACAATATTGTTTCAAGCGCGGACGTGGCGTACTCGCTCCTGTACTGCCTGGCGACCTGCTGCTCCACAACCAGCCCGTAACTTGCAGCGAAAAAGAAAAGGAAAGCGCTCAGGCCGCTCACAATCAGCAGGAAATAAAGCGAATCGGTAAGCGCGGCCTGCCCCCTTTGGTTAGCGCGCGCAATTCCCCTAAGGCGCGCCCATGGGTTATTCTTGCCGGCGAAACCGGCAATTGCCCTGCAAAAGGCGCTGGCGCGCCCTGCTATTTCCATGCGGCCACCACCAGCAGCATCGGCTTGACGTAGAACATGTTCCTGGCTTCGTCCTTGAATTCCATTGCTATCGGGAAAAAGCGCACTATCAGCGACGTGTTTGCGACATCGGGCGGGCTATCGGTGTTTGTGCATTCGAATTTGCCCGCGGCGGATGAAAAGAAATCCGGCCGCATTGTCTCAACGTCAATTCCCTTGAAGTCCTGCCCGGGGCCTGTTTTCAGCGGCAAAAGCCCCGCGAGAAAGCTGACACGCTTCACTGTTTTCGCCTCAAAGCATCTTTCCGCGAACTGGCCGAAGCCCGTGAGATAATTGTCGCCCCTTATCTTGCCGCTAAGGTCCAGGATAGTGAGCGCGTCGCCAAAAGCGGAGTTCCTCTTGTCGAAAACGTTCCACGAGAAAGTGAAAATATAGAAGAACATCACCAAAGCGAAAAGCAGCGGGATAAGCGAAGGCAAATCGTCGCCAATCGGGCCCAAAAAGCCGTTCTCCGCAATGCTCATTTTTTCATCCTCCGCACGGCGGGAAGCACGGCGAGCTCCTGCCCAGCAGGCAGGATGCCTTCTGCATGTTCTGCTCGCAGACTCCCGATGCGCTGCTGCATGCGATTATGTACAGGTAGCTCTTGCCGAGGTATGTTTCCTTCACAAGCTTGAAGGTGTTCTTGGGCACTTCAGGGGACATCGGGTCAATCGTTATGCTTTCGCTTTCCTTGACCTCTGCGAAAACCCCTGTTTCCTCAATAGGCCATTCGAAAAAGGTTATCCTGGCGTTCAGGACAATCCCTTTCGCGGCTATCAGCTTGTCGGGCTCCTTCCTGCTGGCAACCTGCAGTATCAGCGTGCTGAGCTTCCCTTCCTGGTATGCCTTTGGCTCCCTGTTTATGTACATGAGGTAATAGTAGCGCTTTGTCAGCTGCATGCCGCCAAAATATTCTATCACTTCCGGCACTGTCGCGCTTGTGGTATAGCACATGTCCTTGCTGCTGCTGATAATTGAAATAGACTGGGCATAATTGTTGACCATTCTCTGCGCGGCATTGCTTATTATCATGTCGGTAAGCCCGAACATGAAAAATGAGACAATCGCAAAAATCGCTGTCACCAGGATGAGGAGGTTCAGCTTGCTCAAGGTAAAGCCAAGCATGCAGCTCACTCCGTTGACCTGTAGGCGCAGATGGTCGGGAACGTGTCGGTCGCGCGCGTCTTGTTAAGGAAAGTGTAGTTCGCCTGCGGGATATTTTCCCTGAAATTGACCAGCTCGCTTTTGTCCCTTGTCTTGCACTTGAAGCTATCGTCATTCCCGGCTGTTTGGGGAAAAACAGTGTCGGGGCTGATGTTAAGGCATTTCCTTATGGAAAAACCGCCGCTGGCGCCCGTGTAACTGTACTGCAAAAGCGTGCAGATGCTTTTCGCGCTGCCGCAGTAGCTCGCGCAAAGCTGCGGCTCGCTGAAATCCTTTATCTTTATTATCTCCTCGGCCTCGTTGAAGCAGCTGCTCAGCCGGAAATTCAGGGTCTGCGGGCTCTTTTGCGTCACGGCAATCTCCAGCTTTGTTTTCATTTCCTCCAGCTTGCTGTCTGTTTCTCCATAACACTTCTGGACCATCAGGTCGGACATTGCCCTCATGCCGATGAAAATGACAAAGCCCATTACGATAACGGCGATCAGCAGCTCGAAAGGCGCGCTCTCCTGCCCCCTGTTGCCGACCATTTTTCAATCCACCAAAAAGCTTATGCCGGCGCGGGCTGCGTCTTCTGTATTATCCTCTGGCTCTGCTTGAACATCGGCTTTATGACGGCAATCAGCAGCAGGGCGGCTATTATCAGCACTATCAGCATGTAGACGCTGCTCCACTCGCCCTGCGCCCTTTCTTCGCCCAGAAACCTGCCCATTTTTTCCAGCATACCAATAATGAGGCAAATGCCATATTTAATTTTTTGCCTGCCGAAAAAACGCGGAAATCCGCGCGGCTATAGCAAAAAGCCAACATATTTGGATATTTGAATTGCTTTTTGCATATAACAAACCGCCAATAAAAGCTCAAAAATATAAGCGGTTTGCTATAAGCGGGAAAAAAACAAGAAAACCGGGAAAAAGAAAAAAACAAAGGGCAAAAGAAATTTTGCTTATGCCCTCTTGATTACAATCGCGCAGCACTTTGCGTTCGGCTTGCAGATGTTCCCACAGGACTCCAAGATATCTGGGGCGCCCTCGAGGTCTACAAGCTTGTGGTCCGCCAGGTCAGCCGCCAAACCATCATCAGTAGCTTCAACCCACTTGTTGCACACCACTGCAATCTTCGCCGTGATGTTTGTCGTGCCGTGGTAGATGAGCCTCTGCTGGGTCGCGTCCTGGCTGTCGCAGCCAAGGCATTCAAAACCCTTCTCCGCATCTGTCGGGAACTCGCCTGTGCTCATGCAAATCTGGTTCTTGCCCAGCGCGACTTTTTCCGCAAGGCTGCTTCCGGAAATGTCAGTGCCCGGGCTGAAAGAAACAACCTTTGTCGTCCTCAGGCTGCCGGGAGCGTCAATCAGCGAGCCAAGCAAAGACCTTGTCTCATCGGTCGGGTTCGCCGTGATAAGCCCCATTACCTGCATTATTATCGGAATAAGAATTGCGAGAATCGCCATTGCAACAACAGCCGCGATTAGCAGCTGGAAAGTGCTGTAAGCCTGTCCCCTGCTGTCCATGCCAAAAATCACCAATTAGAAAACGGTTTTCTAGTATTTAAAATTTTCCTTTATTGTTTTTGAACAATTTTCAGGTCTCAGCTGAATTCGTCGTCGCCGAACCTTATTTCGCAGTTCATTTCGCAGCCGCCGCCGTCCGCGCCCTTGCAACGGTAGTAAACGCTTGTCTGTATCAGCGTTGTTATCTCTATGATGGCGATGTTTGTGACCTCGAAGGCGCTTGAGTCAATCGCGCTTATGCTGATGCAGCCGGGCGCGAGCTTTTCGCCCATTTTTGCGAATTCCGCGAAAGACCTGCTGGTATAGGTGGAGCCTCCTTTCAGGATGAGGTCTTCCTCAAATATGACGCTGCCGTCCGGGCTGTTCAGCGCTTTTTCAAACCCGTCAAAAAGCCTTTTCTCGCTGACGCTTGTCTTGATGCTGTCTATCCAGTTGAGCATTCCGATTATTATCACCAGGATGAACACGACCATTATTGCCTCGACCAATAGCCTGAAAGGCGCGCCCTCCTGGCCCCTGCTGTCAAGCCGCAAAAATCTTTTGCTGTTTGCGGCGGGAAACATGTTCGCTTTCGGCCGCGCCCCAAAAAAATGCCGCCGCGCCAAGGGAGGTCATCCTCCCATGAATCCGCCGACGACAACGCCGCTCGCCACAACGCTCACAAGGAAAACCGCGAGCGCTATCGGCAGGGCTTTCGCGAGGTTTATCGCGAAAAGCAGCTTGTTGTCCTCCTCAATCCTGGTGGTGAAATAGGTCATTATCACGACGAGCTCCAGGACATAGGCGCCTACAATCAGCAGGAACTGCAGCGGGGTCACCATGCTCTGCAGGGAAGCGATGTCCACGTTGAAGCCCATGCCGCTCAGTTTCGGCACGGACATTCCCGCCGCGCCGCCTGCGCCGGACTCGAGCGACTCAAGCGTCTTGTTGATGCCGCTGCTGTAGATTGTGCTGAGCGTGAGCATCACCACCTTCTGAAGCGCGGTTGTCACCCCCAGCACAATGGGCGCGATGAAGACTGCCATTGTCCGCATCATTCCCGTTGTGTCGGAAATAAGCACCTTAAGGGTATGGTTCACTTTCTCGCTGTTGGACATCTGCAGGCTGAGGCTGATCAGCGTCCTTGCCGCGACGTTCACCCCGAGCCTGACGCTGTCGACCAGTATCCGCATTCCGGTCTGTATTGTTTTGCTCGGCATGTTGCGCATGCTGCCGTAGTTCTCGTCGAAGACCGCGGATTCAAGCGGCATTCCCATAAGCTCGATGTTCTCGACTGTCCTGCCAAAAACCCTGCTGCTGATCTCAAAGTCCGGAAGGAAATCCTTCGCGTGCTTCATCGCCTCCTCGACAGGCCTGTTCTCGCCCATCCTTGAGGCGAGAATGTACAGGCTGTCCTTGAATTCCGACTCC
>Ga0315274_10008330_pt1 | contig 15014 bp, 12 predicted proteins | sample YL17G02_20_MG_FD_203700 | JGI IMG/M metagenome (GOLD analysis project Ga0315274, IMG submission 203700) | Sediment microbial communities from Yellowstone Lake, YNP, Wyoming, USA - YL17G02_20 | ecosystem: Environmental > Aquatic > Freshwater > Lake > Sediment | place: USA: Wyoming | collected... | reverse complement strand
GTCCCAGCGCCTTCACGTTTCCGAACGTGAAGGCCTGGCACGCATACGTCCGGATGTTATGTCCGGTGTCCCAGCGCCTTCACGTTTCCGAACGTGAAGGCCTGGCACGCATACGTCCGGATGTTATGTCCGGTGTCCCAGCGCCTTCACGTTTCCGAACGTGAAGGCCTGGCACGTGTACCTCCGTTAGGAGCCACAACAAAACTTATATTTCTTCCCACTCCCGCAGGGGCAGGGCGCGTTTCTCCCCACCTTCTGGGAGTGAGCCTCCTCGGGTTTGTTCTTCCCGCCTTCCTTGCCGCTTTCCTCCACCACCCGCAGGGCCGGCCTCTCCTCGGCCTTCACCAACTGGACGTGGAACATGTAGCGCAGGAACTCCTCCTGGATATTGGCTATAAGCTCCTGAAATGTCCCGAAGGCCTCGTTCTGGTACTCCACCAGCGGGTCGCGGCCGGCGAAGGAGCGCAACCCCACGCTGTCGCGCAGGTGATCCATGTCGTAGAGGTGGTCGCGCCAGCGGTTGTCTATGACCCGCAGCATGACCAGGCGCTCCAGCTCGTGGATGTCCCGCCCCGAAGCGGCGAACTCCGCCTCCCTCGCCGTGTAGGCATCCTGGGCGTCTTCCGCCAGGGCTTCCCTGAGCCCCTGGTAGGTCACGGCGTCCATGTCTATGCTCTCCGGGTCGAAACTCACCGGGTACAGCGCACGCAGATAGCGGAAGAGCCCCTCCAGGTCCCAATCCGTCGGGTGCTCCTGGGGATCTATATGCGTATCCAGTGCGGCCTCGATGGCCTCGGGGATCATCTCCTCCACCCGCGCGTGCAGGTCCTCTCCCTCCAGCAGGCGTTCCCGCTCGGAATAGATCACCTCTCTCTGGGTGTTCATCACGTCGTCGTATTTCAGGAGGTTCTTGCGCACCTCGAAGTTGTTGGCCTCCACGTTCCTCTGGGCGGTCTCTATCGCCTTAGTCACCATCTTGTTCTCTATGGGATGCTCCTCGGGAAGATGCAGTCTGTCCATGATCGAGGCGACGGTGCTGGAGGCGAAGATGCGCATGAGGTCGTCCTCCAGGGAGAGATAAAAGCGGGAGAGCCCGGGGTCGCCCTGGCGGCCGGAGCGGCCACGCAGCTGGTTGTCGATGCGCCGCGCCTCGTGGCGCTCCGTGCCCAGGACGTACAGGCCGCCTGCCACGATGACCTGCCCCTTTTCCTCCTCGCACTCCTTGCGTGTCTCCTCCAGCACCTCCTTGTACTCCTCCTCGCCGGCCTCCTCCTTCGCCGCCAGCTTCTGCCGGGCGAGCATCTCGGGGTTTCCGCCCAGCATGATGTCGGTGCCGCGTCCGGCCATGTTGGTGGCGATGGTCACCGCCTTCAGGCGGCCGGCCTGGGCCACGATCTCCGCCTCCCTGGCGTGGTGCTTGGCGTTGAGGACCTGATGGGGGATGCCCCTCTTCTTGAGCAGGTTGGAGAGCCGCTCCGACTTCTCGATGGATATAGTCCCTACCAGGACCGGCTGGCCGCTCTCGTGGCAGGAGATGATGTCTGTGACCGCCGCGCCGAACTTGGCCTCCTCCGACTTGTAGATGAGGTCGTTCCTGTCGTCGCGTATCATGGGCATGTTGGTGGGTATCTCCAATACCTCCAGCCCGTAGATCTCCTCGAACTCGGCGGCCTCGGTGGCTGCGGTCCCGGTCATCCCGGCCAGCTTCTCGTACATGCGGAAGTAGTTCTGCAGGGTGATGGTGGCGAGGGTCTGGTTCTCCTGCCGCACCTTCAGGGATTCCTTGGCCTCCACCGCCTGGTGCAGGCCGTCGCTCCACCTGCGCCCGGGCATGAGGCGCCCGGTGAACTCGTCCACTATCAGCACCTGCCCCTCGGTCACCACGTAGTCGACGTCGCGGCGGTAGTGCTCCTTGGCCTTGAGGGCGTTCTGGAGGTGATGCACCAGGGGGGTGTTCAAGTGGTCGTAGAGGTTCTCCAGCCCCAGTATGGTCTCCACCTTGTGGATGCCCTCCTCGGTGATGGAGACGGTGCGCGACTTCTCCTCCATCTCGTAGTCCTCGCCCAGCTTCAGGCGGGGCACCACCCCCGCGAACTGGCGGTAGAGGCGCGCCGACTCCTCGGCCGCCCCGGAGATGATCAGGGGGGTGCGGGCCTCGTCGACGAGGATGGAGTCAACCTCGTCCACGATGGCGTAGTTGTGGCTTCGCTGTACCATGCGGTCCTGTCTTATCTCCAGGTTGTCCCTCAGGTAGTCGAATCCGAACTCGTTGTTGGTGCCGTAGGTTATGTCGGCGTTGTAGGCCTGCGTCCTCAGCTCCTTGGGCATCTGGGCCTGGACGAGCCCCACCGACAACCCCAGGAACTTAAAGATGGCCCCCATCCACTCGCTGTCGCGGCGGGCCAGGTAGTCGTTGACCGTTACTATGTGTACCCCTTTGCCCTCCATGGCGTTGAGGTAGGCTGAGAGGGTGGACACCAGCGTCTTGCCCTCGCCGGTCTTCATCTCCGCTATCTTGCCCTGGTGGAGCACCACGCCTCCCATTATCTGCACGTCGAAATGGCGCTGCCCCAGGGTGCGCACCGCCGCCTCCCTCACCGTAGCGAAGGCCTCCGGGAGGAGCTCCTCCAGGGAGTCGCCCTTCTCCAGGCGCTCCTTGAACCGCCCGGTCCTGGCCCGCAGCTCGGTGTCGCTCAAGCGCTGCGTCTCCGGCTCCAGGGCGTTCACCACGTGGACCACTTCCGCGAGCTGTTCGAGCCTCTTGCGCTCGCCCATGCGTAGGACTTTTCCGAAGGTCTTGAGCATCGATCCCTTTCCTTCTCAGATCCTTTTATCTATTCTCTTTCCTTCAAGCGTTCCCGCAGAAGTGACTCACCATGATGCGTATTCGAGATGGCAAAAGGGCTCCAGCCATACGAGCTGGGTGGCCACCTGCTGCAGGTTGCGGGATTACTCCTCTTCTTTGAAGATCTCCTCAAAGCTTTCCTTGAGTTCCTCTTCCTCGAGCACCCTTGCCTTTTGCTTTATCTCCCGCTCCGGCCTGCGGCGCGCCCGCGCCTGCGATTCGACCACCTGGGAGAGGGTGCGCAGCACGATGGAATCGTAGAGTTGCCCGCGCTCCATACCCATCTCCTCCAGGGCCTCCTGGGAGGAGAGCTTCTTGGTAGGGTGGTTTGTTAGCAGGTCGTAATCGCTGACCACCCCGATTATCTTTGACCCCGTGGGAATGCGCGTGGTTCCTGCTTCATCCTCTAACACCGGATGGCAGTAGCGGATGATGTGGGCGATGGGCCGCAGCCGTGTTACCTGCTCCAGCACCTCGGCGCCTTTCTCGGCATGGCCCGGCGCTTCCTCCTCTCCCTCGTACTCTATGCGTCCTATGTCGTGCAACGCGGCGGCGTAGCGGATGTTGCGCGTCTCCTCGGCGGATACACCCACCTCCCGTGCCACCTCCGCGGCCAGGTTGCTCACACGGCCGGAATGGCCCGGCATCCCCCGTGAAAGGTCGAAGGCGTCGCCGATTACCCGCATGGTCTGGAAATACCTCTCGTCGAGCTCCTTATCCCGGTTGGACTCCAGGCGCACCAGCAGCAGCGGCACGAAGAAGACGAGGAAATTGAGCCACGGGATGCGCGGGAAGTACAAGGCCATGAGGGCGCCCGCGCCGGTTATGGCCAGGTAGATGGGGAAGGTCTGGCGCATCTGCTGTGGCAGCACCACGCGCCAGTTGCCTCCCACTTCCATCGCCGTCTCCAGCGACGAGGTCAACATCTCGCCCAGAAAGAACACCAGGGCCATGGCCAGGAAGGCAAGCGGGAAGACCAGCGCGCGTTGCAGTACGGCCGGGTTGTAATAGGTAAAGAACTCGGTGGCGTTGGCGGGTCCCGGCCCGAAAAAGTTGGGTGGATAGGGGTTCCATGTCATCCCCCATCCCAGGTTGGCTATGAGTTGGTAAACGACCCCTGCCAGGGCGACGATATAGGTGCGCTGCACTATGTGCAGGAAATCCCCTTCGCCGGAATGCTGGATACGCGAGAAGGCGCGGCCCAGGAGGCTCCCCAACAGGAATATGAACACCACCTCGGGTACGGGCCGGATGGCGATGATGCACAGGACGGCTGCCATCCCCAGGCGCAGGGGCCTTCCCCAGGGGAACTGCACCCTCCAGGTCTCGAAGAAAGCGAGGATAGCCACCAGCCCGAAGGTGCGGGCAGGGTCCAGGTCTCCCCACTTGACGAAGGGTACACATACCCCGAGCACCACCAGGAAGAGCGCAATGGATACGAGGCGCAGCGCCTTTAACCGGTTCTCGTTCACTGCGCTTCACCTCCCCCGCCGGGGTATCCGCCCTCTGGCTCCGCTCCGTCTCCCGGGACCTCGCCGCCCGCTTCCGGCCGAGGGTATGCGATCTCTCCCGCCTCCGCCTCCTCGAGGCTGTGCATGGCCTCCTTCTCGAAGCGTTCCCGCGCTTCCCTGCGTTCCCGCATCAGTTCCTCTCTCCGCCGGGTCCTGCGCCCGCCCCCTCGCGCCGTTTCCTTTTCCCGCTCGGGTGCTGTGGCTGCGGCCTCCTCCGGCACGGCAGCGATGGTCTCGCTCGCTCTTTTCTCCTCGGCCTCCAGTGCGGCTACGAAATGCTTCACGATCTCCGGGTCGAACTGCCTGCCGCTGTTCTCCCGCAGCTCGGCCAGGGCCATATCGCGGCCTTTGGCCTCCCTCCAGGGGCGCCGGTGGAGCATGGAGTCATAGGCGTCCGCCACGGCGATGATGCGCGCAGTCAGGGGTATGGTATCGCCAGAGAGATGGTCTATGTAACCGCCGCCGTCGTAATGCTCGTGGTGATGGCGCACCGCCTCGGCCATGTCCGCAAGGTATTCGACCTCCTCCAGGCGCGAACCCCCTTCCAGCGGATGGACCTCGATCTTCTCGAACTCCTCTTCGCTCAGCGCCGACTGCTGCAGGAGGATATCCTGGGGGATGGCGGGCCGCCCCAGGTCATGCAGGAGCGCGGCATGCCGCAAGCGGTTGACCTCGTAGAGAGGGAAGCGCAGTGACCTGGCGATGATAGCCGCGTATCCCGCCACCCGCACCGCATGGCCGTCCAGGTAGGGCTCCCGCTTCTCCAGGTGGGTCACCAGCACCTCCATGCTGCGGTCGTAGGCCTCGAGCAGCTCGATGTTCTTGCCGCTGTAATACCAGGCCGCTCCCAGCAGCGCGGTCAAGGAGAGCACCGCGAAAAGGCCGCGCACCGCCCCTGCCACAGGCTGCATGAGGGTTTTTATCACGATCAGCTTGCCGGATGCATCGATAACCACTTGACCGGTTTCATCCTTGAGGATGTCCTCCACGTAATAGAAGGCGTTCTGTGCGTAGATCACTCCCATGCACAATCCGACCAGGGCGTAGAGAAGGTAATTGGGCAGGAGACGCAGGGCATCCGACTTGAGGAAGTCCAAGGGTTCTACGCCCTTCTGCCACAGGATGGTCACGGCCATGACCGTGGTGTTGACCGCCCAGAAGACGGCGGCGGCCACCAGTACGGGCACGATCGACTTCAGGCCGGAGGAAAGAGTGAAGGACAGCGAGGCGCCTCCGAGGGCATGGTAGACCGCCGCCGCAGCCCAGGTCGCCATGGCATACATCACCCCATCGAAGAGCAGCCTCCAGGGATCCTCCCTGCGTTGCACGAGCCGCAGGTGGAGGGCGCCGAACAGTGCGACGAGCATGGCCGAAGGCGTGTTCAAGGCCGCGATCGCGGCGAAGATGACGATGATACCGTAGGTGGACCTTCCTTCGAAGCTCAGCCTCTCGCCCATGGTCTCGCATACGATCATGAGGATGCCCAGGAAAAGGACGGACAGCCAGTAAACCGGCTGGTCGGATACCAGGGTGAGCACAAGGATCACCGCCAGGGACCCCGCCGCCATCATGACTGTAGCGGCCTTCACTCGATTATCCATGACCATCCTTCCTCACCGGCGCCCCATCAGAGGCGCATGGAAGCCCCCCGCCTGATGATGTAATCGAGGACCTGGCGTGCCATGTCCATGAACTTGCGCATATCATCCTCCCGGTTCGATCAAACCGTAGTTCCCATCTTTTCTTCTATATACCACGTTGGTCTCCTCCGTATCGGCGTTGATGAAGACGAAGAAGTCATGGCCCACCAGGTCCATCTGGAGGCAGGCCTCCTCGGGGGTCATGGGCTTCAAGGGGAAGCTCTTGGTCTTCACGATGACCGCTTCCTCTTCCTCCTCTTCCTTGACAGCAAGCGGGGACTCCTTGAAGGGATTCTTGGCGTGATGCGAACGGTCTATGAGCTTCCGCTTCACCTTGCGCGCCTGGCGCTCCAGCTTGCCCGAGACCAGGTCGATCGCCTGGTACATGTCCACCGCCGACTCCTTGGCCCGGATGATGGGACCGCTCGAGAATATGGTGACCTCGACCACCTGGTTGTCCGGGATCTTGGGATTCCTCTCCACGCTCATCTCTATCTCCGTCTTCAAGATGCGGTCGAGGTATTTCTCAACCTTGCTCACTTTCTCCAGGGCATATTTGCGCAGCGCATCGGTGACCTCGAGGTTCTTCCCCTTGACGATTATCTGCATCCCCTTCGCTCCCTTCTCCTCCGTTAAAAACCCAAAAACCCATACCAGGTTCAAGGGCGGTATGGGCCGTCTTCAGGACCTATATAGCGGGTAAATCCAGGCCCCGGGCCTTAACCCGGCGCTTCTACGCTCGACTCGCATAAGCCTAACATACGTTCAACCCCGTGCCAATTACATGGGGTCAGGTCTTGTTTTTTGCATACTAGCGTAACTTGATGGACCTTTAATACCGGAGTATCCAAAAACAAGACCTGACCCCCTTTCATAAGAAGGCTTCGAGACCCGGCTGACCTGGTCTTTGACCCCACACTCGCCTGCTGAGCGGCTCGCAGCGGGCGAGATCCCTTCCGGGTCATGCCCTCGCCCACCACTAATACGCTTCTCCAGCTTATATGCCGGGCAGGTCTTACCCCTAAGCCGCACCATGCTCACCAACCAAGAGTTGGCTTACGTGGGTCGTTTTGCCTGCGGCTAGCATCGACTTTCAACCACAGACCCGGGCCGAAGCCTTCCTCTCCCATTATAGACCATTACGAAAATATGCCTGGCTTGTCGAGCCTTAAAATCGAGTGAGACCCTAAATCCACCGACACCCGAAAGCGCCGTGATCCGGGATGGGGCTGTGGGTCTCTCAACATCGGGTGACGTTGCGCCACCCCTCGCTCCGCAGCGTACGAACAGGCCGGAGAAAGACCGGCAAACCCATCGCCGGCTATACAAAACACCCCGGGGTGGGGTTACGGGCTTCGGGTGAGACCCTCAACTCCTTCCCTGCCTCAATGCCCATCCAGATAATCGTTATCGGATAGCCAAACCAGGACTTTGGCTACACTCTCAGCGGTGCTCTCGCTCACCGTATCCAGCACCAGCTCCGGGTTCTCCGGCTCCTCGTAGGGGTCATCCACCCCCGTGAAATCCTTGACCTCACCGGCGAAGGCCTTGGCGTAGAGCCCCTTGGGGTCGCGCTTGGCGCATTCCTCCACCGGGCACTGCACGAAGACCTCGATGAAATGCTCGATGTCACTACGGATGACTTCTCTAAAGGAGCGATAAGGGGATATGAGTGCCACAATCACAGCCACGCCATTGCGGGCGAGCAGCTTGCTCACGTAGGCCACGCGCATGGCGTGTTTCTCCCTGTCCTCCTTGCTGAAACCGAGGTCGCGGCTGAGCCCCTTTCTCACCTCGTCACCGTCCATGACCTCTACTCGCAGCCCATTACTACGCAACTTTTCCTCCAGGCTGATAGCGATGGTCGTCTTCCCGGATGCAGGAAGCCCGGTGAGCCAGACTACGAAACCTTTTTCCATGCCCGTACCTCCAGGATGATCAATCCTCACCCTCCAATCCCATGAGCTCCGTGAAAATTCCATAGAGTTCCTGGATATGGAGATATTCCTTGCCTATGCTCTTGCTCATATCCTTGCGGGGGTGGTAAATGATGCCTACTCCCCGCCAGTCGTGCACCGCGTCGTCCGGGCCGGTGTCGTTCTCATCCAGGTACATGCCGGGGTGGCCCATGGTCCCCACTGCCCTCCAGGAGAGGTCGTCGAAGAAGACCATGAGGTCGGAGGCGTCTCCCTCCACGCGCGTGTATACCTCCTGGGGCCTCACGACCATGGTCTTCCACTCCTCCCCCTGTGGTCCCCGGATGTCTCTTAACTCCTGCGCCAGCGCTTCGACTTCCTCTTCATAACGCTCTGGCGCGATTGAGCCCTCGGGCTCCCTCCCCTCAATGTTCAGGAAGACCCGGGCGTAATAACCTCCCCACCCCCAAGCTCTCGTGTTAGACCAATCCACTGGGGCGTCCTCCAGCCTTATCCCTTTTTCGACTTCGCCCCGAAAGGCCAGGTATCCACGCTCCGCCAACCACTGGTTGATGCAGAAGGCGCCCTTCATGCCCTTGGCACCGTGGTCGGAGACCACCGCCACCGCGGTCTCCGGGCCGCATATCTCCAAGAGCTCCCCGATACGCTCGTCTAGGAGGATGTAGTAATCCTCCAGGGCCGAAGCGAAGGGAGAGCCCGCCTCGAAGAGATGGTGGGAGGGGTCCTGGTATCTCCAGAAGGCATGCTGAACCCGGTCGAGGCCGATCTCCACCATGATGAAGAGATTCCAGGGGTGCTCCTCCATAAGATATGACGCGATATCGAAATGGCCGGCGGTCATCTCCCGCAGGGAACCGAGCAGTTCGGACTTGTCCTCCGCCCGGAAGGCTACGTCGGGCACGTAGCAAAGCCCCTGTTCGCCCAGTTCCACCGCCAGTCCCCTGGGGTAGGTGTAGGGTCGGTCAGTGTTCGGGGTGAGGAAACAGGAGATGAGGTCCCCCCGCACCTCGAAGGGTGGATAGGATGGAGGCACACCCAAGAGGATGCTGCGCCTGTCCTGCGCGGCTGCCCGGTCCCAGAGGGTCGGGCGGTCGAAGGTCTTGGGATCCACGATCCTTATCTGGTTGTAGGTGCCTTGCTCCCGGCTACGGAATCCGTAGGCGCCCAGCTCGCCCGGCTCCCGGCCGCTGAACATCACCATCCATGCGGGTACGGTGATGGGGGGGATGCAGGACTCCACCTCACCCCACCAGCCTTTTCCCCGCAGCTTATCCAGGTTTGGGAGCTTACCGGCATAGCGATGGAAAAGTAGCTGGGGCACGGCGGAGTCCAATCCTATGACGAGGAGCCTGGACTTCTTCGACATCGTCTCACTCCACGAAGGGATTCTCGAGCCCCAGGAGTACTTCGGCCACCTCCGGACGTAGCATCTCCGGCGGGGGTACCTTTCCCTCCACTATGAGCTCCCGCATGCGGGTTCCCGAAAACCCCACCTGGTCCTCGGGACCATGGGGGCATATCTTTTCGTTGACTACGCCTCCACAACGCAAGCAGAAGGAGAAGGTGTTGAAAAAAACTGGCACGATACCGAGGTCCGGGAACTCACCGAAGATCTCCTGCGCCGCGAAGGGATGGTAGAAATCGCCCACTCCGGCGTGGTCCCTTCCCACGATGAAGTGGGTGCAGCCGAAGTTCTTGCGCATGATGGCGTGGTGTACCGCCTCCCGCGGACCCGCGTACCGCATCTCGTACTGCAGTATGGCCATCACCGACCGTTCCTTGAGGTAGTAGTGGTCGATGAGGGCCTGGTAAGTGGCCAAAATAGCCTCGTCGGTGAAATCTCCGCTCTTCTTCCTGCCGATGACCGGATTAATAAAGAGGCCATCGGCAAAGGTGAGGGCTGTCTTCTGCACGTATTCGTGACCCAGGTGAGGGACGTTGCGGGTCTGGAAGCCGACCACTTGCCTCCAACCTCTCTCCCGAAAGAGCACCCTTGTCTCCTGCGGGCTGAGTCGGTACCGCTCGAAGGGGCTGGGCTCGAGCCGCAGCAGCCGGATCGGCCCTCCGGCAAGCATGTCGCCCATGCGCGCCGTCTTGGCGACCCCAGGATGGGAGGCGTCCTGCGTGCCGTAGACTTTCAGGTTGTGATCTTCGCGTTGCCACGGGAAGATCTCCTCCACCTCCATCATGGCAAGGGGCCCGTCCTCGGTCTCCCACAAGGCCACCCTGTCGCCCTCGACCACACCGCCCTCGGGGGGGAGGTCCAGGACAATGGGCAGGGCCCAGGGGATATCTCCGGGAAGCCGTAGGTACTCGAGGACGTCAGTATATTCGTCACGGCGCAAGAAGCCTTCGATAGGGCTGTATATGCCCTGGGCGATGTTCTCCACCTCGCGGGCTTGCTCGGTGTCAAGTCGCAGCTTCTTCAGGCCGCGCGCCTCGGCGCTTGCCTCCTCGAGCTCCTCGGCAGGGATCATGCGGTCGAGCAAACGACCGCCATGGGGAAGCGGCATGGTCGCCTCCTCAGTCCAGGTAGCCCAAGGAACGCAGGCGTTCCTTCACCCTCTCCTCGTCCTCGCGGGAGAAGGCCTCCGTCTCGTCGGCCGTGTCTTCGGCTAAGACCTCGCGCAGTACGTAGACCACGTAACTTGATACGGAGGTGAAGCCGGTCCCCTCGATGCGGCTCTTGATCTTTTCGAAGAGGGGGGCAGGGATAGAGACCGAGGTAAACTTGGAGTCCTGTCCCTTTCTCGCCTTGACCATTCTTATCCACCTTCCCTTTCGCAGACTTTAACCCGACATGGGCGGCAGAAAATCATTATATATAATTATACGTTTGAAGGTGTCACTATACCGGGCGCGATGACCATCGGTTAAGGATGGCCGGTCGAGGGCTTAGTACTCCGTTCCATAAATACGGTCATGCACCGAGAGTGCCGATGCGCCGCGCCCGCAAGGCGCTTGACCCTGCGTACTCACTGAGTACGTCGCAGGGAGCGGGGCTAGTCTAGTCGCTGTGCGACGAGACGTATTGCGAGGAACCTGGCGACGAAGCAATCTCGATTTAGTATCACGTCGCGGCAGAAAATAGGCTTATCGCGAAGCGAGAAGCCGTATTGCGAGGAGGCGTAGCCGACGTGGCAAACTCGATTGGGCAGGACATTTCTATAGGACGTGAAACAAGCGGATGCAGCGGCGTTCGAATGCGAGCGTATTTATGGAGCGGGGTACTTAGTTCAGAGGTCCCGCGAGGCAGCGGAGGATCATCCTCTCGGCTACCTGTTCTTCGTTCACGCAGTACCTGTTTTCCTGCATCGCGCGGCGCAGAGACTGCACCAGCTCCACGCGGACGTCGGGGATATCCTCCAGTTGCGACAGGACCATGCGGGTTATCCTGTAGTCGACCATGGGCCGGGAGCCCCTGCCGACAGGCGGTTCCGCAAGCAATCGCGGCATTCCATGTATTTCGTGACCGGGTCTTTGCATCCTCTTCTCTCCTCTTCAAGTTATTCTCGTTATCGACATGAGGAGTGTTTAGATTTACCCGCAAATACGGCGACGCCATTTAAACCTCTACCACGTCCCTCTCACATATGCCGGGGATATAAAAACAATCGTCTCCTGTCTCAGGTATGGTCCTGTCTCCCTTCCGGAACCGGGTCCCCCAGCAGGTCCCGGGCAATAACACAGGCGGTCACCCTACCTGCGCCGCTCGCCTTGAGAACCGCGGCGCATTCCGAGAGGGTGGAGCCGGTGGTGAGCACGTCATCCACGAGGATGACCTCCTCACCCCCCAGTGCCCCTCCAACCGCCCTGAATGCCCCTTTCACGTTGGAGCGCCTGCCGTCGTGTCTCAACGAGCTCTGGGCAAGGGTCGGCCGCGTCCTTTCCAGGAGAGGGGCTACGCTGAGCCCGAGGGCGCGCGCCATGCCCTCCGCCAGCTTCTCTGCTTGGTCGTAGCCGCGCGCCCGCCGCTTGCGGCGGTGCATGGGGACGAAGGTCAAGAGGGGACGCTGCGACTGCAGCAGGGGCGCAAGACGCGTAGCGGCCATGGCGCTCAGTGGTCGGGCCAATCTCCACCCGTTGTCGTATTTCAGTTTGTGTATGGCCGAGCGCATGGGCTCTTCGTAGACGGCCAGGGCGACCGTGGCATCGATGTGCTTTATCCACCCTGTGCACTCCATGCACTCCTCGACGGCGCGAAGTGCAGGCCTGCCGCAGCGGCGACAAGCCGGGCCCCTGATCAAGGGCAGGGACGCATTGCAGACCGCGCAGAAGGGCCTGCCGGCGTATGTTCCACAACCGGCGCAGCGGGTGGGGAAGAGCAGTTCTGCCGCCGTCCCATAGTTAATCATATTATATATAATATACAAATATAATATGTTGTCAATCACAATCATGACAAGGAGCAGGTTTATCCTGTGGTTGATGGCCGCTTGACGCGGCCGCCCGCGGGAAGTAGCGGGATCGCCAGGATCTGTTCAGGCTGTGTGGTCGTTTAGAAAAGCGGGGTCTGCAGGTAAACGATATCAGCTACCAGGAGCGCGTTTACACGTGCGCGCACATGTCGATCGCAGGGTCGATCCGGGCCGTGAACGCGCCCTTCCGGGTGGCGGTCACCGGTCATCTTTCTCCTCGTCCCCCTTGAAGTGGAGGTTCTTCTCGATCACCGAGCCCGGCATGATGCTGACGCTGGGATGGATGATGCTCCCCTCACCGATGACCGTGCGATGTCCTACCACCGTGTTCGAGAGCAAGGCGGCGCCCCGGCCGATCTCCGTCTCCCAACCCACGATGGTATCCATGAGGTGGGCGTCCTTGCCGACGTAGCCGTCTCCCCATTTGATGCCGCGGTAGAGGATGGCCCCCTCATCGATGATGGTGCGGTCCCCTATCACCAAGGGCCCGAAGAGCCTCGCCCCCTTTCTGACCTGGCACTGGGCGCCGATGCAGATGGGGCCGACCATGACCACCTCTTCCTCGATGATCGTCTCGTCCCCTATCCAGACGTCATCGCCGATGCGCACCCCGGGGATCTTTACCTTCACCTTGCCGGTAAGGGCGTCGAAATTGCCGGCCTTGTACTCCTCGATGCTCCCCACGTCGTTCCAGTAATCGCTGTGTTGATAGCCGTAGAACTCGATACCCTCCTCCAGGAAGCGGGGAAAGAGCTGGGACCCGAAATCGTAGAATCCGGCAGGGATCATCTCCAGGACCTCGGGCTCGAAGACATAGATACCGCTGTTGGCCACGTAGCTCTTGGCCTCCTCCCGGCTGGGCTTCTCCTGGAAACCGGTGATGCGCCCGCCCTCCCCGGTTATCACCACCCCGTACTTGGAGGGATCGCTCACCGTGGTTATGACCAGGGTAGCTATACGGCCGTGTGCGGCGTGGAAACCGTACAGGGAGGTGAGGTCGAGGTCGGTAAGGGCATCGCCGCTGATCACCAGGAAGGTATCCCCACCGAGTTCTTTCTCCAACTTCTTAACCCCACCCGCGGTGCCCAGCAGCTCCTCCTCGTAGGAGTAGGTGATGGTCAGCCCCCAGCGCTCCCCGTCTTCGAAATGGCGGGTGATGACGTCGGGGTGGTAGTGCAGGTTGACGTAGAGTTCCGTGAAGCCATGGCGCGCGAGGAGGTCGACGGTATGCTCCATCACCGGCCGGTTGACGATGGGGACCATGGGCTTGGATATCTCCTCGGTGAGGGGCCGCAGCCGCGTTCCCAGGCCCGCGGCCAGGATCATCGCTTTCATCCCTCATCCGCCTCCTTGAGATCTCGCAGTGCCGGACCGTAAGGTGGCCTTGCCACCCCCCTCTCCGTAATGATAGCCGATATCAGCTCCTCCGGTGTGACGTCGAAGGCGAAATTGCGCGCAGCGGCACCGGCGGGCGTTACCGTCCCGCCGCCGCATCCCGTCACCTCGCCGGGGTCCCTCTCCTCGATGGGGATGGCGGAGCCGTCGGCGACATCTAAGTCGACGGTGGAAAGGGGTGCGGCGATGAAGAGGGGCAGTTGGTGATAGCGGGCCAGGATCGCCAGGGTATAGGTCCCGATCTTGTTGGCGCTGTCCCCGTTGGCGGCCACGCGGTCGGCGCCGGTGACAACCGCATCCACCTCGCCCCGGGACATGATGTGCCCCGCCATGTTGTCGCAGATCACCGCCATGGGGACGCCTTCCCGCTGCAGCTCCCACGCGGTAAGGCGCGCTCCCTGTAGCAGCGGCCGGGTCTCGTCCACCCACACAAAGGCGACTTTTCCCTGCCGGTGGGCTTCCTTGATCACCCCCAGGGCGGTGCCGTAGGAGTAGGTGGCCAGGCCCCCGGCGTTGCAGTGGGTGAGGATGCGGCAGGCGTCGGGCAGAAGCCCCGCCCCCAACTTCCCGATGGCGCGGTCGGCGGCGTCCTGTTCCGCCGCGATACGGTCCGCCTCCGCGAGCAGGAGGGTGGAAAGCTCTCCGGCAGCGGTCCTCTCCGCCACATCGCGCATGCGCCCCACGGCCCAGGAGAGGTTGACCGCCGTGGGCCTGGTGCGTGCCAGTTCCTCGCACGCGCGTTGCACTTCCGATACCCCCTCCTCGGCGTGCGCCGCCAGCACGACACTGTAGGCGGCGGCTATGCCTATAGCGGGGGCGCCCCTGACGCGCATGGTAGCGATGGCATCCGCCACCTCTCGCCAATGGGCCAGCTCGAGATAGGCTTCCTCGCCGGGCAGGCGCGTCTGGTCTAGCAGGATGACCTTGCCGTCCCGCCAATCCACCGCCTTGAAGGCTTTGCTTTCCGTCAACCCGTCTTCTTCCTTGATCTACTACCTGAACCGATGCATCGATCCAGCAACCATATTAACACCCCTCGCCCCTGTCGGTTGCAGCAACCCAGCGAAAGAACGTTTCAAGATGGGCATATTGGTGGCTAATAGAAGAATGATCCACCCCAGGCGTAGTCCTACTATAAAAAACCAACGAGCCCGGCGAGCAAGGTGCTCGGAGGAGCTTGCGACGACGACCAGCCTTGTCGCCGGGCCACAAGAACACCCTACGGGGTCGGTCGCAGGACATAGCGGAATAAAGACTCGAAACGGGCA
>Ga0315274_10008329_pt1 | contig 15017 bp, 3 predicted proteins | sample YL17G02_20_MG_FD_203700 | JGI IMG/M metagenome (GOLD analysis project Ga0315274, IMG submission 203700) | Sediment microbial communities from Yellowstone Lake, YNP, Wyoming, USA - YL17G02_20 | ecosystem: Environmental > Aquatic > Freshwater > Lake > Sediment | place: USA: Wyoming | collected... | reverse complement strand
TGCCTCTCTGATAGCCCGCGCCTCGCGCTGGCCCCACCTCCCCGCGACCTCCCGCAGGTCAAGGCCCTCCCGCGTGCGGAGGCGGAGCATCGCGACCTCCAGGAGCACGTCCCTCGCCGTCGGAGAGAGAGAAGCAGCGACGGCAGCAGGAGCGGCAGCAGCAGCAGCAGCGGCGGCGGCGGAAGCAGCAGCAGAGGAGGAAGCTTCCGCAGGAGAGGCGGCGCTCGACTTCTTCGGATTCCCGTCCTCCTCCCTCGGCACGCCGTCCCCCCTCCTCGCCAGCTCGTCGACAAACCCCGAGTAGTCCCTCATCGACCGCGGCCTCGTCACGCGGACCCCGCGCAGGCGCGAGGAGGCCCCGAGGCCGAAGGCGTAGTAGTCCTCGTCGCCGCGCCAGTAGACCCCGTTGTGCCTCGACTCGTGTGACTCCGAGGCGGCCTCTTCCTCCTCTTTCTCTCCTCCTGCTCCCGCTTCGCCCTCTTCGCTTCTCCTTCTCCTCTCGGGCTTCGAGTAGTTCGAGACCTCGTAGCGGGTGAAGCCCGCCGCGCCGAGGACGCGAGAGGCCTCCCGGAGCATCTCCGCGGCGTCGTCCTCTTTTGGGAGCGGGCCCGGGAGGGTGAACAAGGGTTTGCCGCTCCGTTCTTCCACTGCCGCCGCTTCTGCAGCCCCCTTCTCCTTGCTCCTCTTCGCCGCGCTCTCCAGCCGCGCAGCGGCGTCCCCGAAGGGCGTGCCGGCCTCGAGCTGCAAGTCGTACACAGAGACGTGGTCAGGTCCCGCGGCGACGGCCCTGCGGAGCGTCTCCCGCCACGTCGCGAGGTCGAGGCCGGGGAGGCCCGCAACGAGGTCGAGCGACCAGGACTGCAGCCCCTTGGCGCCCGCTTCGGTGCCCCGCCGCCGCGCCGTCGCCGCTACCTCGAGCGCCCTCTCGACGTCCTCGGCCCCGTGCGATCGCCCGCACCCTCTCAGCACCGCCTCGTCGAACGACTGTACCCCCACGGAGAGGCGGGTGACGCCCGCTTCGACGTAGCCCGCGAGCGACGCGGCGTCGAAGGTCCCGGGGTCGGCCTCGAGCGAGACCTCGGCGCCCCGCGCCAACCCACCGAACCTCTCCGCGAGGGCGGAGACGAGCCTGGCTATCTCCGCGGGGGGGAGCAGGGAGGGGGTGCCCCCGCCGAACGAGATCGTCTTCAGCGGGGGGAGAGGACGGGGAGGGGAGGGGGCGGCGGCGGGGCTCGTGGCGGCGATCTCGGCGAGGAGGGTGTCGAGGTACGAAGCCACGCCCTCCGGGAGGCTCCTCCGCCCTCCTCCTCCTCCTCCTCCTCCTCCTCCGCCTGCTCCTCCTCCTCCGCCTCCTCTTTTGCCTCCGTTCTTCTTCGGCAGCAGGCTCTGGGCCCCGGCCTCGCCCAGGGCGCGGACGGGAAAGTCGCAGTAGAAGCACTTTTTGACGCAGAAGGGGAGGTGGACGTAGGCCGAGGTCGGCGGCGGCGGCAGAGGGAGTTCAAGCCGTCGTTTCCGGGTCGACGGCGACGAAGACGGCAGCGGCGGCGACGTTGACTCGGGATCGGATCTCGCCGCGGCGGCGACGTGCGTTCTCCTCCGCTGCGAGCAGATCTGGGTGGGGCAGAAGCTGCAGCATCTCGCCGCCGACAAGTGCCTGCTGTGCTGGGCGATGCACGAGCGGAGCAGGTACAGAGAGCGCACGCGGGAGGCGAGGAGGAGGGGCGGCATTTGAATTCGACCCCGTTTTTTTTTCCTCTTCTGTAGTTTTGCAACCTCGTTTTTTATCTCGTCCTCACTTATGTTTTCTTTCTTTCGTTCCTCTCGAACGATGAAACTTTTCCCTTCGAAGAACAACACGATGCAGCAGAATCAGCAGGAGCAGCCTTCCTCCGACGCCCAGCAGCCTCTGCAGGCCAAGCCCTTGGAAGACAGAAGCTCCGGGGCGGTCCCAGGGGCGGCGACGGGAGCCGGGGCGCCAGTCTTAGCTGCTCCGTCAGCGACGCCGTCGGCGCCGACGCAGACGCCGACGACGCCCCTCGCCGCCGCGGCCCTCGCCCCGACCGTGCCCTCGACGCCCGCGTCCATCCTCCCGGCGACCTTCGCCTCCTCTTCGCCCGTGACGCCGCAGGCGGAAGCGGCCCCGGAGCTCTTCCCCGCCGTCGCGCCTGCTCTTCCTCTTCCTCCTCCGAAGCCCTCGCTCCCGCCGCAGACGGCGACGCTGCGCCTCCTCGCCGTGGGGCCCGCCTCCGTGGGCAAGCGCTCGCTCGCGCGCGGGCTCCTGGAGGGGCTGCTGGAGAGGGAGAGGGGGAGGGCGACGGAAGAGGGCGGCGGCGGCGACGAAGGAGAAGAAGAAGAGGAGGAGGAGAGCGACGACGAGGACGAGCTCTTCCTGTCGGCACCGAGGCTCCCTGTCGTCGGCACCGCGACACTTTTCGTCTCGAGCTCCTCCTCCTCGGGAGCCGAAGCGCCGCGAGACAGCGTCCGCGTCCGCATCTCGTGCTCCAGCTCCACCTCCGCGCGCGTGCTCCCCACCCTGAGGGCCTGCTATGCGTGCGCGCTGGCCGCGGACGCCTCCCCTCGCCGCCGCAGCCGCATGAAGCAGCAGCCGGCGTCGCTCCTGTTCGACGCATGCTGCTTCTGCCTTCCGCCGCACGCGCGCCCGGGCCCGCGCGAGCGCGCGGCCTTCCGCGCGCTGTCGGAGCTCGTCCCCACGATCCCGGTGCTGGCAAAGGCAGACGCGATGGCTCCGCGGGAGCTCGAGGAGACGCGGCGCGCGGTGCGCAGGGCGCTTTTCGGCGGAGCGAGCGGCGGCGGAGGCGGCGCCGGAGACGGAGGCGGGGCCGCCACCTCCTTCCCCTTCTCGCGAGAGGCCCTCTCCGCCGCGGGCTTCGACGTCGATGGCTTCGGCGCCTCGGCCGCGCGCTTGATTGTGCCCGTCGTCTGCGGCGCTCGCGGCGGGCTACTCGAAGGAGGAGAGGGAGGCGGAGCCGCCGCTGCTTCCGCTCCGTCGTCTCCGTCGTCGACCTCCAGGCAGCAGCACCCGCACTCGAGGCTCCGCGAGCTCCGCGCCCTCCTCCTGGGCACCGGCGTCGCCGGGATGCTCTCTGCCTCCTCCGAGCGCTTCGAGGCCTTCCGCGAGTCCGAGCTGCTGGCCAAGAGGTCGAGTTCTTCCTCTTGGCGCTCGCGCCGCAGGGGGAGGCAGGGCAGGTGGTCGAGAGGAGAAGAGGACGAGAACGGCAGCGGCGGCAAAGGCGAGGGCGATTTCGGAAGGCTCTCTCGCCGCGGCGCCCGCGCAGCCGCCGCGCAGCAGCACCAGGGCAGGGGCGGCAGCCTCTTCTCCTCTGTGGGCCGCGCGATCGGGCTGGGGCCGCCTCTGAGGCGCGGGAAGGAGGAGGAGGCCGAGCCCTCTCGCCGCCGCCACCGCCGCCCGTCGTCCTCTTCCTCTCCCTCCTCCTCCTCCTCCTCCTCCTCTCCTTCCTACTCCAGCGATTCCGACGAGGGAGGAGGCGGACGCCGACGCGCCCCCTGCCGCGTCCGGCGCTCCTCGAGGAAGAAAGCCTCCCTCTGGGCCAAGCTTTTCACGCCGCTGGGCCGCGCCCTGGGCTTCCCGGAGGAGCGCCGCGCCGGCGGCGAGGTCGTCGCCGTCGTCACGAGGGCCGCGCTCGCGCGCGTGCTCGCGACGGGCCTCTCGGGGTACCTCCTCGTCGCACTCGCGTGCTCTTCTGGGGGGACGGACGGCTTCCGCGCCCGCGTGTCCGCCGACCTGGGCTCGCTGCTCGACCGCTCGCTGGGCCGCGCGGCGAGGACGGCGAGGGAGGGTGCGGCGAGGTCCGAGCGTGCCGCGGCGATCGGCGTCGAGAGGGCCGCGGCCGCGGCGGAGAGCGTGGCGGCGAGGGCGGCGTCGCGGGCGCACGCCGCGAGGGAGAACGCGCACGCACACGCCGTCGGCGAGAAGTCCGTGACGGAGCAGGCCGCGGCGAAAGGCGGGCGAGCGTTCTCGGCGAGGGAGGAGCCGGCCAAGGCGCGCGGCGGCGTCTTTGGGAAATGGATTTCGGGGGGAGGAGGGGCTGAGTGAGCGACTTTTGTTTTGTTTTTTTTCGATCTGATTTTGTGTCGGAGCGCACAATCATTATCGTCATCGTTGAGTGTTTTCGAATCGCAGAGAGAGAGAGAAAGCGCTGGGCCGTCGTTGTGTGTTTGGGTGAGAGAGACAAGAGAGAGTAAAAAGTAAAAGGTCGATGAAAACAAAAAAAAAGAAAAAGGTTTTCTGTTCTGTTCAGTAAAATAAAAATAAAAAACGCCTCCATTCGTTACTCTCTCTCTTTTATTTACTCGCTCTTGCCGCTGCATCTCTGACTGCCTCCTCTGCCCACTATGTGCGATGGATATGCCTGGTCTTCGGCGGGCAAGGTGAGAGAGAGAGAAGAGAGAAACGAGGTTTGGTTTGAAAACTCTCGACGCTCCGATCAAGCCAATGCATTTCAAACTCACTCTTCCCCCCATCTCCATACCTCTATCTCCAGTTTCCGCAACGCTTATCGATGCTCCTGAGGACTCTCGACGGCGGAGCGGAGTTTGATCTCGATGCAGCCTCCATGGAGAGGGCGAGGCTGCTCTCTTCGATGGCGGCGTCGGCGTCGACATCGACGTTGCCAGCCGACGACTTGCCTCTGTCGTCGTCGTCGTCGTCGTCTGCGCCGGCCTTCTGGGGCGCCGACCTCGACTTCCGCGAAGGCGGCGAGGCGAGCTCCTCTTCCTCCTCCAGCGCCATTCTCGAGCTCTGGTCCGGTGCGAGGGAAACGGCAGCGGCGGCCGGAACTTTCTCTTCTTTCCAGCCTCTTCCCTCTTCTTCGTCTTCTTCTTCTTCCTCTTTGCCGCCGGCGGCGCTCTTCGCGGCCTCGCTCGCCGGGGCCGAGGCCGCCGCCGTGGCCCGCCGCCGCGAGCGCGACGAGGAGGCCGCCCGCGCTTCCGCGGCCCTCGAGGGTGGAGGAGCAGACTTCAACGTCGGCGCCGACGAGGACGACCCCCTGGCCCCCAAGCGCTCGAGGCCGCCCCCGCTCGGCGCGGTCTGGCTGCGGTCGTGGCTCTCCAGAGCGAGGCCGGGAGGAGCAGGGGGAAGCGCCGAGGACTCCGACGCGCTCGCCACCGCCGTCGCCCGCCTCGTCCTTGAGCCCAGCTCCTCGACCTCGGACGAAGGCCTGGCCGCGGAGCTCTTCGAGCTGCTCGGGGGGGAGGCCCTCGACGCGATCCGGGAGCTGGTCGAGCGGCGCAGGCCGCTGGCGGCGGGGCTGCGGTCGCTGGCGACGGCGGCGCGCGCCGCCGCCGCCGCGGCGGAGAAGGAAGCGCTCGAGGAGTCGGAACAGGCCGCCGGCGCCGGCGCCTCGTCCTTCTCCTCCACGGGGGGACCCTCCGTCGGGGCCGGGATCTCCGTCGCCACGGCGGCGGAGCGCGCCGTCGAGAAGGCCCTCAGGAAGGCGAGCCGAAGGGCGGGCAAGAACGCCGCTTCTTCCTCCTCTTCCTCTCTGCAGCTCGACGCCGCCTCCGCCTCCGCTTCTGCTGCCCTCTCTTATTCGGCGCGCGGAGCCGACCGGGACATCGCATGGATCGCCTCCCGCGGCGTCGACTCCCTGGCCGAGGCCGAGCGCGCCGCGGACCGCGCCGCGAGGGACCCGCACTCCCTGCCGGGCGGGCTCGTCCTCGCCGCTGCCGAGGGGACGTCCTCCTCCTTCTCCGCCTCGGCCCGCGCCCTGCCCGCGGGGACCACCCGCGTCGCCAGGAAGGGCTACGAGGAGATCCGGGTCCCCGCCCCGAGGGGCGCGCTCCCGCCGGACTCCGAGGAGCCGCTCGTACCCGTCTCGGCCCTGCCCCCCTGGGCGCGGCCGGCCTTTGCGGGCATGGCCTCCCTGAACCGGATCCAGTCGCGCATCTTCCCCGCCGCGTTCAAGTCGAACGTCAACCTGCTGGTCTGTGCGCCAACGGGGGCCGGCAAGACGAACATCGCGATGCTCGCGGTGCTGCGGGAGTGCGGGTCGCACCTGGAAGAGGTGAAAGCGAGCGGGAGCGGTGGCGATTTTCGTCGCGGCGGCGGCGACGGCAGTCGCGGCTGTGGCGGCGGAAATTCGAACAACAGCGCCCGAAACCATCCTCCTCAACCGTCCTTTCCCCCTTCCTTCCGCGTCCGCAAGAGCGACGTCAAGGTCGTTTACGTCGCCCCGATGAAGGCCCTGGCGGCGGAGGTCACGGCGGCCTTCTCGCGCAGGCTCGCGCCGCTCGGCCTCTCGGTCCGCGAGCTCACGGGAGACACGCAGCTGTCCCGCAGGGAGATGGAGGAGACGAACATGATAGTCACGACTCCGGAGAAGTGGGACGTCGTGACCCGGAAGGGAGGCGAAGGGGCCGGCGCGAGCAGCAGCGGCGGGAGCGCGGCCTCCGCTGTGCGGCTGCTCATCATCGACGAGGTGCACCTGCTCAACGACGAGCGCGGCGCCGTCATCGAGACGCTCGTCGCGCGCACGCACCGCGCCGTCGAGGCCGCGCAGGTCGTCATCCGCGTCGTCGGGCTCAGCGCGACGCTGCCCAACCACCGCGACGTGGCCGCGTTCCTGGGCGCGCCCGCCGGATCGGGCGTGTTCCACTTCGACGCGCGCTACCGGCCGGTCCCGCTCGACATGACCTTCGTGGGGATCTCCACGAAAAACATCCAGCAGCAGCGGCAGCAGATGGACGACGTCGCCTACGAGCGCGTGTCTCAGGCTTTAAAGGACGGCCACCAGGCGATGGTGTTCGTGCACTCGAGGAAGGACACGGGCAAGACAGCGCGCGCATTGCTGTCCGCAGCGCGCGCCAAGGGGGAGGCGGCGCTGTTCGACGGCGCCACGCTCGCGGCGCGCAGGCTGCCCGACGGCTCCGCGGCCCCGCCCGAGCTCAACCCGCGCGCCTCGCTCGCCGCGCGCGACCTCTCGAGGTCGAGGGACCGGGAGCTGCAGGAGGTCGCCGGCGCCGGCGTCGGGCTCCACCACGCGGGCATGCTCCGCGCCGACCGCTCGCTGGTCGAGCGCCTCTTTGCCGAGGGCAGCGTCAAGGTGCTCTGCTGCACCGCGACGCTGGCCTGGGGCGTCAACCTGCCCGCCCACTGCGTCGTCATCAAGGGCACGCAGCTCTACGACCCGCAGGCGGGCGGGTTCACGTCCCTGGGCCTGCTGGACGTGCAGCAGATCTTCGGGCGCGCCGGGAGGCCCCAGTTCGACACCTCGGGCGACGCCGCGATCATCACGACCTCCGAGGAGCTGCCTCACTTTTTGTCGATGCTGACGCACCAGGCCCCCATCGAGTCCCGGTTCGTGGCAGGGCTCGTCGACAACCTCAACGCCGAGGTGGTGCTGGGCACGGTCAGCTCCGTCGCGGAGGGCGCCGCGTGGCTCGGGTACACCTACCTGTTTGTGAGGATGCTCCGCAACCCGCTGGCGTACGGAGTCGCCTGGGCGGAGCTCGCCGCGGACCCGCGCCTCGAGGGGCGTCGCCGAGCGCTCGTCTCCGAAGCAGCGAAGCAGCTCGAGGAGTGCCGCATGGTGCGGTTCGACGAGCGGAGCGGCGCGCTGCACGCGACGGAGCTGGGGCGCATCGCGTCGCACTTTTACGTCTCGGCCGCCACCGTTGTCGCGTGGAGCGAGTGCCTTCGCCCGGCGATGACCGAGGCCGACTTCCTCGCGATGCTGTCTCGCTCGTCCGAGTTCGAGAACGTGGCGCTGCGGGACGACGAGGCGAGCGAGCTGGAGGAGCTGTCGAGGAATGCGTGCCCGTTCGACGTGCGCGCCGGCGGAGGGGGAGGGAACAAGGACAAGAAGAAGGGCGGCGGCGGAAGCGGCGGCGGCCGCCATGGCGACGCCGGCGAAGACCTCTACTCCAAAGTCACCACCTCTTCGTCCGGCCCCGGCGCCACCACACAGGGCCGCGCCGTCCCCGCCACGGCCACCAAGCACGGCAAAGTGTCGGTGCTGCTCCAGGCCTACGTCAGCAGGGCGCGCCCGGACGCGTTCTCGCTCGTCGCCGACAGCAACTACGTCGCCGCCAACGCGCCCAGGCTCTGCCGCGCGGCGTTCGAGATCCTGGTGCGCCGCGGCTGGCCCGGGGCGGCGGAGCTCGCGCTGTCGTTTTGCAAGGCGTTCGACCAGAGGCTGTGGCCGCACCAACACCCGCTGCGGCAGGTGGAGGCGCACGCGCAGAGGCTCGCGGGCGGGGGCGGGGGAGCGGGCGGCGGGAGGCAGCGCCTCTTCGGCCGCAACGGGCCGCCCGGGTCGGCGTCGGCGATCGGCGACGAGGCGCTCAGCAGGCTCGAGGAGCGCGCGATCTCGCTCGACGTGCTCGCCGACGCCTCCGCCCCCGAGATCGGCGCTATGATCCGCTCTCCGGCCGCGGGGGAGGCGGTCGCCGCGGCGGTGCGCCGCTTCCCGCACCTCGAGCTGTCGGCGAGGCTGCAGCCACTGACCGCCGGCGTCGTCAGGCTGAGCCTGTCTCTGGTGCCCTCCTTCGAGTGGAGCGACCGGTGCCACGGCGGCGGCGGCGGCAGCTCGCTGCGGTGGCACGTGTGGGTCGAGGATTCGGAAGGGACCAGGATGCACCACGCGGAGCTGTGGACGATGACGAAGAGGATGGCGGTGGAGGCCGCCGAGGCGAGGAGGTTGAGAGGCGGCGACGACGACGGCGAGCTCGATCTCGACTCTTCTTCTCCTTCCGCCTTCCCTCTTCCTCCTTTCTCCGACCCGGCCGCGACGCTCGTCTTCACCCTCCCGGCCCCGGACCCGCTTCCGACGAGCTACTATGTGCGCGCTCTCTCCGACGAGTGGGCCGGGGCAGAGGTGGTGCTTCCCGTGCAGCTGCGCGGCGCCCTGCGCATGCCGGCGCCGCCGCCGCCGCCGACGGAGCTGCTCGGCGAGCTCGACCCGCTGCCGCTGTCCGCCCTCGACTGGCCAGAGGCCGAGCAGCGCTGCTTCTCTCCTTTGCTGAAGCACCTCAACCCAGTGCTGACGCAGGCGTTCCACGCGCTGTACCACTCGGACGAGAGCGTGCTGCTGGGCGCACCGGCGGGGTCCGGGAAGGTCGTCGCCGCCGAGGTCGCGATCCTGAGGCTGCTCCGCAAAAAGAAAAATCAGGCTTCCTCTTCTTCGGGTTCTCCCTCTTCTACTTCTCCGATCGCGGTCTACCTGACGCCGACACGAGCGCTGGCGAGGGAGCGCGCGGACGACTGGAGGGCGCGGGGCCTCTTTGGACGGGGCTTTAGCGCCTCTCCTTCGAGCTCCGGCCCCGGCCTCGGCTTCCGGCTTGTCGAGCTCTCGGAGGAAGCGGAGGGGGCCTCGCAGCAGGCTTCGCTCCTCGCCTTGGCGGACCTCATCGTCGCCACCCCCGGAGCCTGGGACGCCGCCACGAGAGGAAGGAAGGCGTCGCTGCTGCTGAAGAGGGTCGGGCTCGTCGTCCTCGACGAGGTGCACCTGCTCGACGGCGGCGGCGGCGGGGCCGTCCTCGAGGCCGTCGTCTCGAGGATGAGGCACCTCTCCTCTTCTGCGCCTCCTTCTTCTGCTTCTTCCTCCTCCTCCCCTGCTCCCTCCGGGGCGATCCGCTTCGTCGCCCTGTCCGCGTCGCTGGCCAACGCCGACGACGTCGCCTCCTGGCTCGGCGTCGACTCCGGCCCTTCCTCCTCCCACCTCCTCAACTTCCGCCCCTCGGCGAGGCCCGTGCCGCTCGAGGCTCACATCCAGGGCTACCCGGGCAAGCACTACCTCCCGCGTATGGCCTCGATGAACCGGCCGACGTACTCTGCGATCGCGGCGCACGCTTCCGCGGGCAGCCCGGCCGTCGTCTTCGTCTCATCGCGCAGGCAGACGCGCCTGACGGCGCTCGACCTCATCGGCTGCGCCGCCGCGGCCGACGCGCCGCGTCGGTTCCTGAGGATGAAGTCCGAGGGCGAGCTCGAGCTTGCGCTGGCGACGGTGCGCGACTCGGCGCTGCGGCACTGCCTGGCCTTCGGCGTCGGGCTGCACCACGACGGCCTCTGCGGCGGCGACCGCGCTGCCGTCGAGAGGCTGTTCAAGGAAGGGAAAGTGCAGGTCGTCGTGGCCACGTCGACGAGCTCCTCGACGGCAGCTCTGCCGAGCAGCCTCCCCGTCCACCTCGTCGTCATCAAGGGAACCGAAGTCTACGATCCGGGCAGCGGAGGGTACGTCGACCTGCCGATCGCCGACGTCCTTCGCATGATGGGCCGCGCTGGCGTGGGCTTTTCTCCCTCTGCCTCTTCTGCCTCTGCCTCAGCCGGCGTCGCCGTCGTGATGGTGGCCGAGTCGAAGAAGGCGTTCTACAAAAAGTTCCTGTGCGAGCCCCTGTCGCTGGAGAGCGCGCTCGCGGAGGAGGTCGGAGGAGGGGGAGGAGCGGGAGGAGACGCTTCGCCCTCTCCTTTCCTTTCCTCTCTTTCTTCCTCCTCGGCGCTCGCCGACGCGCTCGTCGCCGAGGTCGCGTCCGGCTCCGTCCGCTCCCGCCAGGGCGCGGTAGACTTCCTGACCTGGACCTTCTACTACCGCAGACTGCTGAAAAACCCTTCGTACTACGGGCTCGAGGCGTCATCGGGAGGAGAAGCGGGAGGGGAAGGGGAAGGAGGCGGCGGCGACGAGCCGCGCGCGCCGAGCACCGCCGACGCAGCGCGCCACCTCTCGTCGCTCGCCGAGCGCGCCCTCCGCCGGGCCTCGCGCGCGGGGCTCGTCTCCGGGCTCGTACCTCTAGAAGAGGACCGCGCAGGGACCAAGGAGATCGCAGCGACGGGCCTCGGGCGCATCGCGGCGAGGTGGAGTCTGGGGCTGCCCGCAGCGGCGGCGCTCGGGGCGGGGCCGCTCCTCGCTGCCCCTCCTCCCAACCATCAGCGGCAGCAGCAGCAGCAGCAACAGCAGCAGCAAAAGCAGCCGGCGCTCCCCTGCGCCGGGGGACGCTTCAGGGCGCTCGTCGACCTCCTGACGACCTCCCCGGAGCTCTCCCGCGGGAGCGGAAGCGGGAGCGGCGGAAGCGGCGGAGGCGGAGGCGCCCTGCGGGCCCGCCGCGGGGACGAGGCCGCCCTCGCGGCCCTCGCCGCCTCCTCCCGCTGGGGCGCCTCCCCGGCCGGAGCCCCGCTCGACTCCGTCGCGGCCAGGGCCTCGCTGCTGGTCCAGGGGGCCCTCTCGAGGACGGCGAGGTGGCCGTCGCCGGACCTGGCCGCGGACGCGAGGCGCTGCCTCGGCGCCGTGGCGCGGCTCGCCGCGGCCGCCGCCGAGCTCTGCTCGCCCGGGGCGGCCGAGGCCGGGACAGCGCTCGCGGCCCTGGTCCTGCGCCAGGGCCTCTGCCAGGGCCTGTGGCCCGGCGACCCCCCGGCGGCGCAGCTGAGCGCGGAGAGGAGGGCGGGGGCCGCGCTGGCCGAGGCCGTCCGCGAGGAGGACGCGGCGAGGGGGGAGCGCGGGGGCGGCGCCGCCGCTGCCGCTCGCGCCGCTGCCGTCCCCCGCTGGCTCTCCGCGGCCTCGGACGCCGACTCCCTGCAGCGGCGGGCCCCGAGCCTGGGGCTCTCGCCCCGGGACGCGGCCTCCGCCGCGGCCGCCGCGGCGCGCCTTCCCGCCCCCACGCTCTCTTGGAGGGTCGCGGCGGGGGCGAGGAAGGAGCGAGCGGAGGGCGCCGCAGCCGCCGTCGTCGTCGACGTTTCGGTCGCCCGCGGCCGCGCCGTCCCCAACGGGACGGCCGCCGCCGCCCCCCGCGCCGTCGCTCCCAGGAGCCCCGGGGTGCGTTTCGAGGCGTGGAAGCTCCTGGCGGTCGCCGGAGACGGCTGGGGGAGCCGGGAAGGGAGCGAGCTCGGCGCCGGGAGGACGCTCCTGCGGGCCCGAGTCGTCCGAGGAGGAAAGGAAAAGGAAAATGAAAACGACCCCGACCTCATCCTCGGCGGCGACGGCTCCCCGACGACGCTCTCGCTCGAGCTGTCCCTGCCTTCCGCCCCGGCCTCGTCCTCTTCCGCGAGCGTCCCGGAGGCGCTGCTGCGCTGCCCCGTCGACCTCTGCCTGGTCTCGGACTGCTATTCGGGGCTCGACGCCGCCGCGCGCCTGCCGCCGCTCGGGGTCCTGCTCTCCCTCCTCGATCCCCCCCGTCCTTCCTCCCCTTCCTCCCCTTCGAGCGCGCCGCTGCCCTCGGGCGAGGGCTCTCCGTGGTCCGCGGCCGACGTCGTGGCCGCGGCGATGAGGGAGGAGGAGGTGGAGAGGGAAGCAGCGAGGAGGCAGAGGCAGCGAGGCGGGGGAGGTGGCGAGCGAGGCAGCGGCGGCAATGCTGCTGCTGCTGCTGCTGCTGCTGCGCCTCCTCCTCCTCTTCCTCCTCCCGAAAACGATCCCGATGAAGGCGGAGACGAAGAAGAATCGGCCACCTACGGCGACGACGCCCCTCGCGGGCGATAGAGAGAGAGCGAGCGCGCGCGAGAGAGAGGCGCACTCTGTAACAAAAAACTCAACAGCACTTGCCACTTGAAAAAAAAACCGTTTTCAACCTTTGACCTTGAAATCAGAAAAAAGTTTCATCGGTGATCGCGACGATGCCTCTCCCAGCAGCCCCTTCCGATGCCCCGGCGGCGGCCGAGGACACCGTCAACGCCGCCAACGACAACGCCGAAGCCGGCGGAGGAGGCTCCAGGCGCTCACTCCGGGCCCGCCCGCAGCACGTCTCGTACCGCGACGACGAGCTCGCGTGGGAGGCCCTGTTCAACCAGGAGGAATCGGACGATGACGACGGCGGCGGCGGCGGCGACGATGAGGCGCGAGGAGGAGAGCAGAGGCCCAAGGGCAGGGGGCGCGGCCGTCCCCCGAAAAACCAGAGCGAACGTGTAGGGCCCGTGGAGACGGTGCTCGGCCCCAGCGGGAGGCAGGTGCGTGTTTGGAAGGGTCGACGCGAGCGGGGAGAGGGCGCGAAACTCATTCGTGCCCGGTCGAGGTTCGCGGTGTTTCCGTTTCTTTTGGATGCGGCTCTGTCGTTTCGACGGCGAGCGACCTCTTCCCCTTCGAAGCCCGCGCCCGGCTCGTCGCCTCCTCCCTTCCGACCTCGCGGTGCTGTTGATGCAACGAGAGCAAGTTTCCGCGCGCGAGGGCAGAGGCGATGAGTGCTCGACTGCGGCGGGTGCAAGGAAGCGCTCGAGGTTGGGAGAGACGAGGAGAAAGCCCGGGGTTGAGGGGGATGCTGAACCTCGACCCGAAAAGGAGGGGCATCGCCGCTTGGAGCGCGTGTGTCCCTCATTGCCTTTGTTCGCCTCTTTGGATATATTTTTCTCCTTCGTTCTCGATCGCGGTCGATCGCATGCGGCTCAAGTCGTTGATCGGAGACGAGAAGCGAGGGGAGGAGCGCGGGAAAGCGGGGGGGCGCAGCAATGGAGTTGGAGAGAGAGAGAGGGGGCCCTCGACGGCGGAAAAAAAAAGAACCCGCTCCCTTCTCTTTTGCTCGGCCGCCAGCGATTCGGAGCTCTTTGGCCCCCGATCCGTTGCTCGCTCTTCTTCCCGCGTTCTTCTCGCCGCGCTTCTTCTATTCTCTTCCCACGGCCACTGCTGCTTCTCCCCCCTCTCCATCTCAGGAAACCTCACAAGAAAACCGAAACAATATTCGCACATAAAAAAAAAACGAAACGAAAAAAAACAAAGGTCATCCCCGTCGCCTCGGTCAACGTCTCGGGGCTCTTTACCCCCTCGGCCCCTTCCTCGGGCCCGGACGACGTCGCCCTCGACGCCGCCACGGGCTTCGCCCTGGGCTTCCCGCCCTCGGCGCTTGCCGACGACGAGGTGAGCTCGGGGGCGCTGCCCCCCGGGGCCTCGGTCGCGGCCTACGCCCGCGCGAGGAACCGCGTCTTGGGTCTCTGGAGGCGGGACGTCCGCCGCGCGCTGCCGCTGGCTTCTGCCCTGGAGGGGACGACGCAGCGCGGCGCGCCGCTGGTTGCCGCGGCGTGGCGGTTCCTGGACGCGCACGGGTTCATCAACTTCGGGATCGACGGGGCGGTGAGGGGGGCGAGCGCCGCGGCGGGGGCGGCGGCGATGAAAGCCGACGGCGGCGGCGGCGACGGCGGCGACGGCGACGAGAACCAGAACTCGAAAAGACACGCACCCAACGACCTCAGCGACGCCTCGCTCGACGCCCCCGCCGGCGCCACCTTCCCCGGAGGAGACAGGCCCCCCGAGGGCGGCTGGCGAGGCTCCGTGCTCGTCGTCGGGGCCGGGGTGGCGGGCCTGACGGCCGCGAGGCAGCTGCGGCGGTCGGGGCACCGCGTCCTGGTGCTCGAGGGCCACTCGCGGCCCGGGGGGCGCGTCCACGCAGCGGTCCTCGACGGCGGCGACGCGAGCAGGCCGTTCTCCTCCGACGGGAAGACCGCCCTCCGCGGCGCCGCCGACCTGGGGGGCTCCATCCTCACCGGCATCGACGGGAACCCGCTCGCCGCCCTGGCGAGGCAGCTCGGCGCCCCCCTGCACCGCATCGTCTCCGGGGCAGACCACGTCCCGCTGATGCTCCCCGACGGGCGGGTCGCCCCGAGGGAGGCCGATGGCGAGGTCGAGGCGGCCTACAACTCGCTGCTCGACGCCTGCGACGGCCTTCGAGCGACGCTCCCCGCGGACAGGGCCGCGGAGCTGACGCTGGGCGGCGCGCTGGAGCAGCTGTGGCGCGAGGACAGGGAGCGCGTGCGCGCCGAGAGGGACTCGATGCGCGAGGAGGAGGCGGAGGAGGCGGAGGAGGGGGAGGCCGAGAAAGAAAAGGAGCGGCAGGGGGGGGAGGAGCGGGACGAGGAGGAGATGGCGGAGGCGGAGGCGGAGGCCGCGGCGGCGCTGATGATGGGGGCCGACGACGAGGAGGGAGGTGGAGGAGGGGGAGGGAAGGAGGAGAAGGAGAAGGAGAAGGAGAAGGAGAAGGAGAAGGAGAAGGAGAAGGAGAAGGAGAAGGAGAAGGAGAAGGAGAAGGAGAAGGAGAAGGAGAAGGAGAAGGAGAAGGAGAAGGAGAAGGAG
>Ga0315274_10008327_pt1 | contig 15020 bp, 13 predicted proteins | sample YL17G02_20_MG_FD_203700 | JGI IMG/M metagenome (GOLD analysis project Ga0315274, IMG submission 203700) | Sediment microbial communities from Yellowstone Lake, YNP, Wyoming, USA - YL17G02_20 | ecosystem: Environmental > Aquatic > Freshwater > Lake > Sediment | place: USA: Wyoming | collected... | reverse complement strand
TATCCGTTTTAGTAATATCGATTTTGGTAGTTGTCCTGGTTGTTGTCTCTCTGGTCTTTCTGATTGTTAATGCACCTGCAGAGAAGGCCGGAAGCGTGGAGGCAAAAAACTTTGAAGTGCTTTATTCACAATTTCCCGAAGCAAGCAGGTTAAGCGTAAAAGCCACTGTTTCTTTTGGCTCGGTTCAGGTAACAGAGTCCGAAGATGAAGATTTAGCGCTGGCTGTGGATTTCAAATCTTCGATGGAAAATCTCAACCCTTACTTGCGGGCGGTCGAGGAGGACGGGGAGCTGGTCGTGGAATATAATGCAGCTCAGACTGTCGGCAGGGTCTTCGATGATGATAAAGTAGTTACCCATGATATTGAAGTCGGAGGTCCGGGGACACCAAAGAAGCTGAAGGTGGACTTTGGTGCGGGAGATGTTAAACTTTACTGCGTTAATCCCACATTGATAAGTACTGGGGTTAGTGGGGGTGTGGGAAATGTCGTGGTTGACTATGCTCACCTGTCTGGCAGAGAAGGTAAGATAAATGCGAAGATTGACCTTGGCGTTGGGAAGGTGACCGTTATAGTGCCGCGCGGTGCAGGTTTAAAATATGATCTTGACTCCGGCATCGGTTCGGTTAATTTTGGTTCGAGGGATGAGGGCGGATTCAGCAATTCCATCAGTGGAATGAGTGATGATTACGCAGAGAATAAGCTTCAGTTTGATCTGAAGGTTAACACTGGTATTGGCCAGGTGTTGATAATTGAAAAGTGAGTTATAAGGAGTTAAATGCGAGTGAAGATCAGTATATTAATCTGGGGACTGCTGATATTAGCAGTAGGCTTCATCTTTTTGCTTGGTAATCTTGGTTATATAGAAGTCGATGTCATCAGCCTGCTTTTGATGTATTGGCCGATATTGCTGATAATTGTGGGGCTTTCAATATTGTTCGATGCCCTGTTCATTTACAGAACTCCCGCAAATGCTGAAGTCCAGGAGCAAAAGACAGGCAAGGAGAAGGCCAAGCGGCCGCATCGCGGTTTTCCTTTTGCTGGGATTATCGTAACTGGTGTGGGCATTGCTTTTCTTGTGAACAATTTTACACGCTATGATGTTTTCCTGCCGATAATACTGTTGTCGGTTGGACTGGCGTTTTTGCTCAGGTTTTTCATATCTGCCAGACAATAATCTGATTTTTAAGTCCTTAACACATTTCGCTCACCGACATTGGCGATCTGCTGTCTGACGTGCAAGGTCATTTTTTGCTAATATATTGCATTTTATGCATATCATAATTATAATATGCGTATTTATAAGGATGGGTTAATGATTGCGTTTATCGTTGGTGCTTCGGGTTATACAGGTGTAGAGCTTTTCAGGATACTAACAAAGCACCGGCAAGTTGAGAAGGTTCGAATATTTTCGGATACCCATGCAGGTGCCTCAATTCAGGATCTGTATGGCGATATTCGATTAGAGGACACTGATGTGCGTTTCGAGGGCATGCCGTTGGATGGTGTCTTTGAAGGATGCGATGTTTTATTTCTTGCCGTTCCCAATTCGACCGCCATGGAGATTGTTGAGAAAAATGTCGGCAACGACTATTTAATTGTTGATTTGAGCGCAGATTTCAGGCTGCACAGTGGTGATGATTATAAAAAATATTACGACTATGAGCACACTGCATCGAGATTGCTGCCTGATTTCTGTTATGGTCTTCCTGAACTGAACAAGGATGCGATCAAAAGATCCCGCCTGGTCTCCAACCCGGGTTGCTATCCGACAAGCGCAATACTTGCACTTGCTCCACTTTTGTCCGATGAGCAGCTTATTGAAACTGATGTCGTCTGTAATACGATATCAGGAGTCTCCGGGGCAGGGAGAAAGGACAAGGGCTACAATATGTTTTGCGAGGCAAATGAGAACGTAATTGCCTACAGGCCGTGTGGACACCCGCATTCGGTTGAGATAACGCAGAAGGTAGAGGATTTTACCGGGGTGAAGATAAATCTTTCTTTCACGCCGCTGCTTGTGCCTGTAAATAGAGGCATAATCTCGACGCTTTATGTAAAGCCGAGAGCAGAAGACATTTATGAAAAGATCTTAAAAAGATATGAGTTCTTCTACGTGGATGAGCCTTTTGTTGAGATCAGCAGGCCGGGTGAGCAAGTTGATCTAAGAAGTGTCGTTGGCACGAATATCTGCAAAATCAGCGCATTTTATTGCAGGGATGAGCGTTACGTGAAGATATTTTCTGTAATCGACAACTTGATAAAGGGAGCTGCAGGTCAGGCGGTTCAGAACATGAACCTTGCCATGGGTTTTGATGAGACTGAAGGGTTACTGTGAGCAGCGGTATTTTTAAAGTCAGAGAGGATATCACAGTTTTAAAGCTTGGCGGCAGGTTGCTTGAGGATGATGATTTCATTTCTGAAGTCGCTGATGCCGTTCTTGACAGGAGGAGGCAGGGAAGGAAGACCGTGCTGGCACATGGTGGGGGCAAGGCAATAACGCTGCTGGCGGAGCGATTAGGGATTGAGAGCAGGTTTGTTAATGGTATTCGAGTTACTGATGAAAAAACTATCGAGATGTTGCTCATGCAGCTCGCCGGAGTGGAGAACAAACGGCTGGTATCGAAACTGTGCAGCCTGGGAGTAGATGCTGTTGGGATCGGTGGGGTAGATGGCTGCTGTTTAAGAGCGAAGAAGATGGCGCCTGTTGGTGGCGTCGAGGTAGGTATGGTCGGTGAGCCTGTTAAATTTGAGCCCGGGCTCATAATGGCGTTGCTTAAAAGTGACTTCACACCCGTATTTTATGGTCTTGGTGTTAGCGAGCGTGATGAGGTATTGAACATAAATGCCGACCAATCGGCCATGGCACTTGCGATTGGCATAGGCGCTGGCCAGTTGATATTTTGTAGTGATGTGGATGGTGTGCTGGATGCAGACGATAATGTTATCAGCATGGTGGGGAGGCTTCTTTTTGAACACGGGCTGGATGATGGAAGCATAGGAGGAAGCATGAAGGTGAAGATCGAAGCCGGGCTTCAGTTTTTTAATAAAACGAAGGCTTATGCATGGATTGTTGGTAAAAGGGGCGCAATTCAAATACTTAAGGGCGAAAGAGAAGCGATAGTGGGTACAAAAGTAGGTGAATCTTAAATTGAAATCAGACCAGTTGATGCAGACCTATGAGAAAAAACAGCCGATAATGAAATCGGGTAGCGGGTGCTATCTGTACGATGATAGCGGAAATGAATACTTGGATATGATTGGAGGATATGGGTGCTGCGTGGCAGGGCACTCCAATCAGTACATTTCAGCGGCGATTTCAAGGCAGGCAAGCATTTTAATGCAGCCGTCCAATCTTTTTTACAGCGATCTTTCAATTGAGCTGTCAGGCAGGTTGTCCGGTCTTTTTGGCGGGGGCAAGGTCTTTCTCACCAACAGCGGTACAGAGGCAAATGAGGCAGCCATTAAACTTGCGCGGAAATATTTTTACGATAAAGGAGAAGTGGGTAAGAGTACTGTGCTCAGCGCAAGCGGCTCCTTTCATGGAAGAACTTATGGGGCTCTGGCTGCAACCGGTCAACCTGACAAGCAAAAGGCATTTCATCCCATCCCTGGAGGGTTTAAATATTTTGATTTCGGTGATGTTGATTCATTAAAAGAAAAGCTAATGGAGGATGTGTGCGCCGTGATGCTTGAACCAATAATGGGGGAAGGAGGGGTTATCGTCCCGCCAGAGCGGTTTTTGGAGGAAGTAAGAGAGCTGTGCAGCAAGAACGGTGTACTGCTGATACTTGATGAGGTACAGACTGGAATGGGAAGGGTAGGGACGATGTTCGCTCACCAGAAGAACGGTATTAAGCCTGATATCATGACGCTTGCAAAAGCCCTTGGTGGGGGCTTTCCAGTTGGTGCGATGATTGCTGCCGAAGAGGTAGCTGCGAGCTTCGATGTGGGGAGCCATGGATCAACGTTCGGGGGGAACGCCCTTGCATGTGCAGCTTCACTTGCTCTCATTGATTTGCTGGAGAGGGATGGATTGCTGGAGAGGGTGAAGTCACTGGGAATTTTCTTCAGGAACAGGCTTGACGAGCTGAAAAAGCTGTATCCTGATATAGTAAAGGAAGTTCGTGGGGATGGGCTGATGCTGGCGGTGGAATTCAAAACCGCGATAACATCATTGCTTTCCCAATTTGCACTGGAAAGAGGGATAATTCTTAACGATCTCACTCCTACAGTAATAAGGTTTTTGCCTCCCTACATAATAACCAGGGAGATGATAAATAAGGCAGTTGGGATTATTGGTGATTATTTGAAACTGAATTATTCGGAGGCAGGCAGTGAAGAGGAAAGATAGGTTAGCTTTAATTAGAAAAATTGTCGAGGATACTGGAATAAAGCGGCAGAGCGATCTGGTAGATATGCTATCAAAGAGGGGAATTAAGGTTACCCAGGCGACGATCTCGAGGGACATAAACGCCCTGGGTTTGACCAAGTTGCGCGACGAGAGCGGCAGTTCGAAATATTCAAAACCTGAATTAGAAGACATCACCATCAGGTTGAGCAGGTTGAAAAAAAGGATGAACGACTCCTATATATCAGGAGAACCCATCGGAAACCTGATTGTGCTGCACACAACTCCAGGGAATGCGCAGAGCATAGCTGCAGCGATTGATGCTGTTGGTTTTGAGGGGATTGCCGGGACGATTGCTGGCGATGACACGATTTTAATAATAGTGCGCAGCCAGGAAAACGCAGTGAAGTTAATGAGAAGGATCACCGGTTTGGAGGAAAAAAATGAGTGATATTGTGATATTGGCTTATTCTGGCGGGCTTGACACGACTATTGCGATTAGCTGGCTGAAGGAAAAATATGGCATGGATGTAATTGCCATGGTTGCGGATGTTGGCCAGAACGAAGACTTGAATGAGATCAGCTTAAGAGCCAGGAAGAACGGTGCCGTTGAGTCACCAATAGTTGATTTAAAGCTTGAGCTGGTAAATGATTTCATTGCTCCCTGTATTAAGGCAAACGCAAAATATGAAGGCAAGTATCCTCTTGTAAGTGCCATCTCAAGACCGCTGATTGCAAAAAAGCTCGTTCAGTTGGCGAAGATGCATGGAGCAAAGGTCGTATCGCACGGCTGTACCGCCAAGGGCAATGACCAGATCAGGTTTGATGTGTCAATAATGCTCCTTGACCCTGATTTAAAGATAATTGCTCCGGCCAGGGAATGGAATATGAGCAGGGAAGAGGAGATTGATTATGCGGACTCCAGGGGTCTATCCCTGCCGATAACGAAGAACAAGCCTTACAGCATTGATGAGAATATCTGGGGGAGAAGCATAGAGTGTGGGGTGCTGGAAGACCCGTGGGTTGAACCACCAGAGGATATATTTTCGCTTTCTCAGAAGAAGGGCAGAAAAGAGCATGATTACATTGAGCTGGAGTTTGAGTCAGGTCTTCCTGTCAAGGTTGACGGAAATTCCATTGATCTTACCGGGATAATAGAGATATGCAATAAAAAGGCTGGGCCTTATAGCATCGGAAGGATAGACATGATAGAGGACAGGGTGGTTGGCATAAAATCAAGGGAGATATATGAATGCCCAGCTTCCACCGTTATTTTGGCAGCGCATGCCGAGCTTGAAACACTCGTACTCCCCAAGGAGGTTCTTGATTATAAGGCGGGCGTGGACAGACTGTATGCTGATCTTGTTTACAGCGGCAAGTGGTTTTCTCCGCTTAAAAGTGCACTTGATGATTTTATCAAGAACACGCAGCAGCGTGTGAGTGGAAATGTGGTCATTAAATTGCAGGATAATTCGATGATGATCGTGGGGCGAAGATCTCCTTACTCAATTTTCGATATGGACCTTGCGACATACAGGCACAACTATCAATTTTTTGATTCCAGTTCAGAAGGTTTCATAAATCTCTTTGGGCTTCAGATGCGGCAGTGGTCCAAGTTGGGTGGCGCGAAAGATGAATAGAATGTGGGGCGGGCGGTTTAACGCCGGTTTGGAGGAGAATATCTTATCTTTCACTGAATCTTTAAGCCTTGATTACAGGCTTCTTCATGCTGATGTCGTCGGTTCGATCGCGCACTGTCGGGAGTTGGAGCGCATCGGAGTGATAAGCGCTGAGGAGCTTGCGACGGTAATTGATTGTCTTAAGAAGATAGATAAGGAGGAATTTGGTAAGGATGTTATGGTGGAATTAAAGGACGAGGACATCCATTCCTATGTAGAGCGAAGATTGTCGCAGCTTTGTGGCGAGGTTGCGTTTAAGGTTCATACAGCCAGGAGTAGAAACGACCAGGTCTCGCTGGATATGCGGATATACTTAAAAGACGAGATAGTTTTCATTCTGGAACTGTTGTTGAGTGCTTATGAAAACTTGCTTGGTGTTTGCAAGAGGGAGTTTGGGAAATTTTTTATAGAGCACACGCATATGCAGCATGCTCAGCCATCGCTTTTGTCACATCATCTTCTGGCGTACTGTGAAATGTTCAGGCGTGATTTTGAGGTTGGCGTCTTTGCGTTTGAATCCTGTGACGAGTTGCCGCTGGGCTCTGGTGCATGCGTGGGCGTAAACTATCCTGTTGACAGGAAGAGGATGGCAAAGGAATTGAACTTCAAGAAAATAACGGGCAACAGCGCTGATTCGGTGTCGAACAGGGATTTCATCGTAAATGCGGTCTATTTCTGTGCAGGCATAATGGTTCATCTGAGCAGGTTCTGTGAAGAGATAATTTACTGGACCAGTCCTGATGTGGGGTTTATTGAGATCCCATTGAAGTTTGCTACTGGTTCGAGCATCATGCCGCAGAAGAAAAACCCCGATGTTTTTGAATTGATCAGGGCAAGGTCAGTAATCTTGATCTCAAATCTTGTCGCCGCACTTGCTCTGATGAAGGGGCAACCTCTTACGTACAACCGTGACTTGCAGGAGGATAAGCGGATTGTATTTGAGAGCATTGACATCACCAGAAGCGCGCTAAGGATTTTCGGCGAAGCGGTGATTTCAATCAGATTTAGGGAGTACAGTCCTGCAGGAAAAGAGGGTCGCGACTTTATTTTCGCAACCGATGTTGCGGATTACCTCGTGAAAAACGGCGTTCCATTCAGGAAAGCGCATGAGATAGTCGGCAGAATCGTACTCTGGTGTGAGGAAAATAATGCATCGATGTCCGGTTTAGATGTAAACAAGCTCAGGGAATTCAGCCCTGTTTTCAACGGGGATGTCTTTTCGCTATTTGACTTCAGAAAGAGCGTTGACAGCAAGGACGTGGACGGGGGCACATCACATGAGAAAGTCAGGGAAAAAATGGAAGAATGCGGTCTTGAACTCGCTTTATTCAGAGAAAAGGTTAAAGAATTGTCATCCAGACGGACGGGCAGTTAAATGGAGATAAGAAAAGCAAAGTTAAAAGATTCAAATATGATCCACGAACTTGCTAATTCCTATGCATCAAAAGGGAAGATGCTGCCTCGTTCGTTGAGTTCAATCTATGAAAACATACGCGATTTCTTCGTATGCGAGGACGGCGAGACGGTAATTGGGTGTGCGGCGCTTCATGTTTGCTGGCAGGATCTTGCTGAGATTAAGACCCTGGGAGTTAGACCTGATTTCACAGGTATGGGAATAGGCAAGAAGCTGGTCCAGAGTTGTCTTGACGAGGCTTACAGTCTGGACATCAACAAGGTGTTCTGCCTGACGTTCATCCCGGAATTTTTCGAATCCTTTGGTTTTAAAAAGGTAAATAAGGATAAGTTACCCAGGAAGATATGGAGTGACTGCGTGAACTGCCCGAAATTCCCGAATTGCAGTGAGGTCGCCCTGATTTACGGAGTCAAAAAATCAGGTCGGAACTCCGCTTAGTCCTATATTTAGCAGTCTGCTTAGCCTGCCAATATATATAATTATATATATAATTGTAGGGTTTCCTATATTAATTATTAGAAAGGTGAACTGATGGCAAGTGATGTTTATTTTTCTGACATGAGGACGAAGAGTGGATTTGGTTTGATTGATAAAGTTGCAGCACTGTTTAAAGCTGCTAATTTCGAATCTTTGATAAAGAGAGGCGACTTTGTTGCCTTGAAGTTGCATATCGGAGAGCCCGGTAACATTGCTTTTATACCTCCACCTCTTATACGCAGAGTAATTGAACTTGTTTATGAATGTGGTGGAAAGCCGTTCATTACTGATGCGAACACGCTGTATGTTGGGTCCAGGTCAAATGCAATAGATCATATGAAGTCCGCATATCTAAATGGCTTCACGATGGAGACGGTGGGTGCTCCGTTCATAGTGGCTGACGGCCTGAGCGGAAGAGATCATGGAGTTGTTAAATTTGAGGGGATCAGGCTCAAGGAAGCGTATATCGGCTCGGCTATTGTTGAGGCAGACGTCCTTATATCACTTGCTCATGTCAAACTGCATGGAATGGCTGGAATCGGTGGGGCTTTTAAGAACGTAGGGATGGGAGCGGCATCAAGGGCAGGGAAGAAGGTTCAGCATGCGCAATTTAAACCTGCAGTAATTCAGGATTTATGCACGGGGTGTAAAAGATGCATAAAATGGTGTCCGGCGAATGCTATTTCAATCAACCCGGATAAAAGAGCTTATATCAACAGCGAGCTCTGCATAGGATGTGCAGAGTGCCTGATATCCTGTAATTACGAGGCAATTGAGAGCAGATGGAGCGACGGAGAGGAAGGCAGTTTTCAGGAGAGGATGGCTGAGTACACCAAGGCAGTCCTATCAACAAAAATGGGTAAGGCTGGCTTTATGAATTTCCTGATCAACATCTCGCCTGACTGCGATTGCTGCAACTTCAACGATGCGCCGATAGTAGCTAACATTGGTTTTCTGGCATCCACCGACCCTGTTGCCATAGACCAGGCTTCAGCAGACCTGATAAATTCCGCGCAGCCTCTTGTTGACTCCAGGCTCTCGCACCATATGGATGCTGCGGACAGGATTAAAGCTTTAACCGGCTCAAATTGGGCGATCACATTGACGCATGCCGAGAAGCTGGGTATCGGCAGCCGGAAATATAACCTGGTAAAGATAAAATAAGTTTAGAGCTGTTCCTTCTCATACGGTTTACCACCGGCAGCGGGTCCAATCGCTTTTCCGACGAATCCGGCAAGCACCAGTATCGTCAGTATGTAAGGCAGGGATAGGAAAATCTCACGCGGCAGCTTTGAGTCTGGAAAAACAACCTGCATAGTCAGCTGAATGGCATCGGTAAAACCGAAGAAGAGCGCTGCTAAAAAGACACTCCACGGCCTCCATTTACCTAAGATCAGCGCAGCTATCGCGATCCACCCCCTGCCGGCTGACATGTTTTCCTGGAATTTCGAGAGTTGCACGATGGAGAGGTAGGCTCCCGATAATCCGGCAAGCGCACCGCTTATGAGTACAGCGATATATCTTGTGAGATATACGTTTATACCAAGCGTATCCGCTGTCCGCGGGTCCTCACCGCAGGCGCGTATGCGCATGCCAAGCGGTGTCTTGTACAGAAAGAGGTACATCAACACCGGTAGGAGGTATGCAAAATAAACGAGAATGGTCTGTTTATTGATGAGCACTCCAAGTACCGGAATGTTCTGTAAAAACGGGATGATTATCCTGGGGAGCGGGGTAACATCGGGTGTATTCCCCCCATGTTTGAAGATCAGTTGAAGAATAAAGCCGGTGCCTCCGACGGATGCTACAATCAATGCTAATCCGCTTATTATCTGATCACCACGCCAGGTTATAGTTGCATATGCATGCGCAAGTGCCATCAGCATGCCTATTGCTATTGATGCCATGAGTCCAATATAGGGATTACCCGTAAAATATGACCCCAGTGCGGCAGCGCAAGCTCCAGCGAGCATCATGCCCTCAAGCGCAAGGTTGATCACTCCTGAGCGCTCAGATATGAGCCCGGCAAATACCGCTATTATGAGCGGGGTGGAAAGGTTTATCGTTGTTGCGAGCAGCGCTTCGCTAAATATATTTTGCATATCTCTTCACTCTTTTCTTTTCCTTATGATTTTTCTGATGAAGGTTATGAAAATAAGCTGGCCGGCGATGAAGAACAAAATGATACCCTGGTAAAGTGTCATCAGCTGGCGCGGTATCTCCTGGAATATTTGCATTTCCGTGGAGCCCGTGCGCATAGCGCCAAAGAACAGGGCAGAAAAGAATGTAGCAAACGGGTTCAGAAGTGCGACGAGAGAGACGGAAATGCCGTCAAAGCCGTATCCTGGCGAAAACTGGTCAAAGAATCGGTGGTGAAGCCCCATGACCTCGACGGAACCTGCTATTCCGGCAAGCGCACCGCTTATCATTATGGCTATAATGACATTTTTTCTGATGCTTATACCTGAATAAGCAGCGGCAGTCGGGTTGAAGCCAACTGCCCTGATCTCATACCCGAGAACGGTTTTACGCAGTATGAAATCAACTAAAAAGATCAATCCAATGACTATGAATATGCCTGCGTGAAGCCTGGTGTCCGGTATTATTACCGGAAGCTCTGCAGATTTGTTGATCAACGGCGTCGCGGGCACAACACCCGGGGCTTTGAACACTTTTACGACCAGGAAGTGTGTCAAATAGATAGCAGGGTAGTTGAGCATGAGGGTGCTCAGGATCTCGTTGACCCCCCGATAGGCTTTAAGCCAGCCTGCAATTCCGGCATAAAGGGCACCAAAAACAGCGCCGGTTAAGATAAGCACGATCTGGTGTATTACCGGAGGTAACTTGATAAGAAATCCGACCAGAGATGCTGCTATTGCACCGATGAGAAGCTGGCCTTCCGTACCGATGTTGAAAACGCCGCACCTGTAGGCAAACAGAAATGCAAGTCCGGCAATCGTCAGCGGGATGGATTTTGTTATAGTCTCCATAAGGTTAAAAGTGTTTCCAAATGCACCGCGGATGAAAAGTATGTAAGCCTGGATGGGGTTATGTCCTGTTGCAAGTATGAACAGGGCACCGAATGCAAAGGCAAGTATGACGGCAATTACAGGGACGATTATCGGGGTGGTCTCGAGCCACTCTCTTAGGCTGAAACTGCTTTTAGCCATGTCCTTATGCAACGTTATTTTCCTTACCGCGGAGCATTAAAAGCCCGATCTCTATCTCGTTTGTCCTGTAGGCATCCAGAATTCCAACTATCTCACCGCGATATATTACCGCGATCCTTGTGCAGATAAGAAGTACCTCTTCAATTGACAGCGAAAATAGCAGCACCCCCCTGCGCTCGTCTCTTGCCTTGATGAGTTCACTGTGCACAAATTCGGTCGCGCCGATGTCAAGTCCTCTGGTCGGCTGGCTTGCGATTATCAACCTGGTATCCCTGCTGATTTCGCGTGCAAGAATTACTTTTTGCTGGTTTCCTCCGGAGAGGTTTTTGGCGAGTAATTTTGCATCCGGAGGCCTGATATCGTATTCATCTATTAGTTTTACCCCATGTGCGCTTATATCTTCTGAATCAAGCAGCCCCTTTCTGGAGAACGGGCTGCTGTGGTGTTGACCTAGAAAGCTGTTTTCCTCAACGCTGAAACCCAGCACAAGACCCTCTTTCTGGCGGTCCTCGGGTATATATCCTATACCAAGGTTCCTGAGTGACCGGTTTTTCAGGTTTGTTATGTTCTTTCCGTCAAGGAAGATTTTTCCGGATGACTCTGGAAAGATGCCGGCAAGGGCGAGCGCGAGCTCCGTCTGCCCATTACCCGCTACTCCTATGATTCCAAATATCTCACCCTCTCTTACCTCAAAGGATATGTTTTTGAAGATGACCTTTCCAAACCTGTCTTTACCCCAGAGGTTTTGCACCTGTAAGATGGGTTTGCCCACCACAACTGACGGTTTGTATGGTCTAAATAATACCTCCCTGCCGACCATCATGTTTGCCAGAAGCTGTTCAGTTGCATCTTTTCTGGGCAGAGTGCCGATCACCTTTCCGCCTCGCAGTACAGTGATTTCATCCGAGACCTCAAGCACCTCTTCGAGTTTATGGGATATGAATATTATCGTTTTGCCCTGGTTCTGCAGAACTTTTAATATCTCGAAGAATTCCTTTATCTCCTGTGGTGTCAGTAGTGAGGTCGGTTCATCAAGGATCAGGACCTCCGCCTCCCTGTACAGCGCTTTCAGGATCTCAACGCGCTGCTGAACGCTTACAGGCAGGGCTGAGACCAATGCTCTTGGGTTAATTTCGAGCCCATATCTTTCAGACAGCTCCCTGACGCGCTCCTCCTCTGACTTTTCGTTTACAAAGATCAAACCCTTTCTTGTCTCGGTTCCAAGCGCAATATTCTGGGTAACTGTAAATATGGGGATGAGTTTGAAGTGCTGATGTATCATACCGATACCTTTTTTTATGGCATCGGAAGGGTTCTTTATGATGATGGGTTCGCCATTTATCAGGATTGTTCCAGAGTCGGGATTGTATAACCCGTAGAGGATGTTCATGAGGGTCGTCTTGCCGGCGCCGTTTTCACCGATTATGGCATGGATTGAACCCTTTTTAATGGAGATGTTTATTGAGTCATTCGCGAGTACATTCCCGAATTTTTTTGTGATCTGCCGCATTTCCAGGATTGGCGTCAATGCATACTCCATTTATTGTGACTTTAAATAAAAAGCAGCAATCGATTGGTATGATTATATAAAAATAAAAATGATTTTGTAAATAAAAATGAATAAAGGGCCTGTTACAGGCCCTTTATTATTTGTGAATTAAAGCTCTGGCGCCTGGAACTTCTCCAGATCAGCTAATGTTGTCGGAACTGTTAGGGTCCCGTCAATCATCAGCTTCTTTGCCTTTTCCACCTTATCGATGATCTCTTGAGTGAATAGGTTCTTTAAGTCCGGCGTGATAGTGTATCCGATACCATCCTCTTTCATATTCATGACATGAATACCGCTTTTAAAGGTACCTTCTGATACGTCTTTTATTGCATTAAACGTTGCAACCTCTACGTGTTTAAGCATTGATGCCACGACAAAGCCGGGTGCCGCATTCTTCTGATCGGTGTCAACACCTATAGCGAAGAAGTTCTGCTCCTTGGCTGCCTGGAAAACACCAAGTCCGCTTTCGCCTGCAGCCTGGTAGATTACATCTGCTTTGTTGTTATATTCGGAGATGGCAACCTCTTTGCCCTTACCAGAATCGGTAAATGAGCCAGTATAAACAGATAACACTTTAACATCAGGATCAACAGTTAAAACACCAGCTTTATAACCGGCCTCGAACTTCTCAATCAGGGGACCCTCCATCCCTCCGACGAACCCAACTGTCTTATCAGTATTGATCTTGTCATTGCCGGTTGTCGAGGTCAGGTATGCCGCAAGCATCCCAACTAAAAATGAACCCTGCTCCTCAGTGAATACATAAGATGCGGCATTTGGTTGATCAACGACCGAGTCGATTATCGCAAATTTTATGTCCGGATACTGCTGTGCCATGTTGTTCATAGCGTCTGTTAATAGATAACCAACACCAACTATAAGATCATACTTTTGCTCAGCTATTTTTCTTATGTTAGCCTCATAATCAGCCTGTTCCCTGCTTTCAGCTAAGAGTATCTGTACTCCAAGTTCTTTTTCGGCTTTCTTAAATGCATCCCAACCGAGATCGTTAAAGCTTTTATTTTCCTCACCTGCTTGAAGCCCTCCGACATCGGTAAGCATTGCTGCTTTAACTTTTGCTGCTGCTGTTGTTTTTGCTGCCGGTTTGCAACTGGTGAATGCAATGCTTACACTCAGTGCAAAAACCAGGATAAAGAACACCAAAAATGCTTTTTTCATGTAACGCACCTCCATTTTATTTTTGTATTGATAGTATTATATCTTACTTGACCTCCTTTTCTTTTTATATTTTAACTCTTTTCATAATTTTCTCACATTTTGTGATGACTTCCTGGAGGTTGAATTTCGTGAAATTTTTATTTGCGAGCAGATGTTCTCCGTTTATGAATACATCGCTGACATCATAACCGGTGCCAGAGTTGATTAAATTGGAAAGTAATCTTTCATCGTCGATCAGATGCAGTGCAGGGTAGTCGATGACTGTTATATCTGCTTTTAAACCTGCCTTGATGGCACCGATTTCGTCCTCCCTGTTGACTGCTCTTGCCCCGTTCCTTGTGATTGCATGGTAGCAGTAAATTGCAGGAAAAACTTCTGCCCGCATTGAACTGACCTTTTGCAGCATGGAAGCTGACCTTACCTCGCGAAGCATGTCGTAGTTACCGTTGCTGGCAGCGCCGTCACAACCTATGGCTACGTTAACGCCCCGATCGATCATCTTTGCTACGGGCGATATTCCGTCGGTGAGCTTCATATTGCTGCTCGGACAGTGAACCACGCTCGTGTTGGTTCTTGCTAAAAGATCGATTTCCAGGTCAGAAAGCCATATCACGTGAACCAGCTCGGTTTTCTTGCCAAGCAGCCCAAATCTGTGAAGCGCCTCGATTTCTCCACAACCGTATCTTTTGTAGATCTCCTTTGTTTGCAGTAGCCCTTCGCATGCGTGGGAATGTATCCCAGTGTTGAGTTCTTTTGCGAGTTCGCTGGACTCTTTCATGAGTTCCGCGGTGCACGCAGGCAAGCCCACAGGTGCTACAACGACCTTCATCCTGCCCGATCCTGCAGAGTCCCACCTTTCAAACAAAACCCTCGTTTTTTCAAGGCATTCGTCGATTGTTGCAATAGGTGTGTTCTTACCCTCTTTGTAGTCGCCGATTGCGAGCCCGACGTTAGCACGCAGCCCGCTGTCAAAGATCGTCTGCACGACAGAAGTGTAATCGTCATCTCTATCCACGAGCATCTCAGATACTGTAGTTGTGCCGGTTCTTATGGCCTCAAGACAACCAAGCAGTGTGCTGTAATAAGCAGCCTCATCATCCAGGCGGTATGTCCATATTTTCTCAAGCCACTGGGTGAGCGGCAGGTCATCGAGCAAACCCCTTGCGAAGGTCTGCGTGAGATGTGTGTGCGCATCTATAAAGC